>Ga0116171_10002149_pt1 | contig 18987 bp, 15 predicted proteins | sample AD_JPNHW2_MetaG_FD_89798 | JGI IMG/M metagenome (GOLD analysis project Ga0116171, IMG submission 89798) | Active sludge microbial communities of municipal wastewater-treating anaerobic digesters from Japan - AD_JPNHW2_MetaG | ecosystem: Engineered > Bioreactor > Anaerobic > Digestate | place... | reverse complement strand
TTTGCAGGTCGAAGGTCATTTTTTTCCACAACCTAACAGGCAGTGAAATTATTTTTTGTGATGGAAGGGTAAGGTCTGCTGCTACACAAAACATAGTTTCATCACCGCAATTTTTCAGTATTGTTTGTATCATCTGATGGTTGCGGTAAGGCGTTTCAATGAATATCTGTGTTTGTTTTTGTTGTTGTGCATACAACTCCAGCTGCCTGACCTTTTTTGCCCTTAGATTTTTATCCACTGGTAAATATCCGTGAAACGTAAAACTCTGCCCGTTAAAACCTGATGCAATCAACGCAAGGAATAATGAAGAAGGCCCGGTTAGTGGAACGACTTCTATGCCCTGCCGGTGTGCTTCAGCAACAATTTCTGCTCCGGGGTCAGCGATGCAAGGCAGTCCGGCTTCCGACAAAATACCTACATTTTCGCATTTCAACAATGGTTCGATATATTGTTTAATATTTTCTTTTATACTGTGTTCGTTGAATATCAGAAATTCCAGTTCATCAATGTTTATGTTTTTATCGATTCGCTTTAGAAATCGCCTTGCTGTTCTCAATTCTTCAACTATGAATACTCGCAAGCTTTTTATGATATTCTGGGTGAATTCAGGTATGACTGCCGGTATTTCAGATTCTTCACCAAGCACAGAAGGCAATAAGTAAAGTTTTCCTTTTTTATTATTTATGGAACGTATTGAATTATTGGTTTTTGGCATAAGATTTGGTAAAAAAGCGTTTTCCGAAAACAAATATAAATTAAAAATATTATGCCATGAAAAAAATCATTGCCTCTTTGAGTTTAATTGTTCTGGCTGCGTCTTTATTTGCCCAGAGCAACATCAAACCTGTTCAAATAAATGTGTTTAAGAACGGAACCTATTTTATTGCAAAGGAAGGCAATGTGCCTGTAAAAAAAGGGTTTGCCATGCTGGAACTCCCCAGGCAGCCTTTATTAGGAACATACTGGCTGAACGCTGCAAAAGACAATAAGATTACAAGGGTATGTTTTCTTACCGATACCATAAAGAAAACAAAAAGCCCTCAGAATTTTAATGATATTTTTAAAGGGTCAATTGGGAAAAAAGTCCGCTTTACTTATGCTGCCGGCAGCGAAAAGAACCTTCGCGAGATAAGCGGCGTGCTTGTTGGATATTATGAAGGCTCCGGTATAGCAAAAATAAAGCTTGCCGATAATAAAACAACTTTTTATCCGGTTGCCTCGGTTGTGGAATTTACTATTGATGATTCAAATGTCGGAGAACTTATTGTTGATTCGCTGGTTCGTGTGGCAAAAATATATTTCGATAAAAGCATTACAAACACTGATATTCGTGTTGTTTATATGCAGAGTGGCATACAATGGATACCATCATACAACATCAAAGTGATTAACGAAAATGAGTTACAACTGGAAATGAAGGCTTTGGTGGAAAATTATTCTGAAGATGTTGAAGATGCGGAACTGACACTCACTGTCGGAAGCCCGCAATTCTATTACGGTTATCAGTACGATCCGATTTATAATAATTTTCTCACATCGCTCTATGATGTCAAACCGGCGGCTGTTCCGTATGTGCAATCGCAAACCTATTATACCAGCAATGTTTATGTTGCAGAAGAAAGAACCACTGCAGAACAGGGCATAAGCCAGTATTACGATTATTCCACCGAGGGTGAGAAAACCAACGACCTTTATATGTTCAAACTCGGTAAAGTAAGCCTGCCATCACAGAGCAAGACCAGTTTTCAAATTTTTTCAGTTAAGATACCATATAAAGATGTTTATGAAGTAAATATTGGTGATGTGGCCAATTATTCCTATTACAGTTACATTAGTAATGATCCGGAAAAACGGCTGGATGTGTACCATTCTCTGTTGCTGACCAATAATACCGGTAACCCTTTCACTACAGCTCCGGTTTTTGTTCAGAATGAGAATATGCAGCCACTGGCTCAGGACAGGATCAAATATACACCGGTTGGTTCCGATATTTCGGTTCAGCTTTCCAAAGCAGGCGATGTAGTGGTTAAAAATAAAGAAGAAGAAGTAAAAAAAGAGGAAAATGTCAAAAAAATTGGGAAAACCTATTATAATAAAGTAACCATAAAAGGCACAGTATTTATAGAAAATATGCAAAATAAAAAGATATTGCTGACAATTAAGAAAGATCTGACGGCCAATGTTCTGTCAGCCAGCAACGATGGTAAGATCAACAAAAGCGGAAGATATAACGGCCTCAATCCTTTTGTAAATGTAAACTGGGAATTACCTATTGGCGTAAAAGAAAAGAAGTCGATAACGTACGAATACGAAGTATTTGCGCCAGCAGGCGGAACAAGTTATTAGTAAAAAAAAAGCGGCTGATGCCGCTTTTTTTTCCTTTTTATAAAAATTTATTTTACCGGGTAAAGAACTTCAGTTTCCCATTTCGTCATGTCGGGTTCTTTCTCAGGATCAGTAATGTATATCTCAAATGGGGCGCCAGCCTGGATCAGTTTATTATCTTTAATATATTTTTCTAAAGCAGTATAAGTAGTATACACCGTTTCGTATGCTCCGGTATGTATAGCCCTCGCGTATTTTTGTGCCGGAATTTCCTGAAATTTTACTCTTTCATTTCCGGTAGCAGGCGCTTTAATGAATGTTCCGGCTTCCAGAACATTTTTATCGGTTTTTTCATCCCAAACAAGGTAACGGACAAAAGGTGGACTAACACACTCAATCATGTTCATGCCAATAAACTGAAAAACTTCTCCAAATAATTTCCCTATGATAACATCTACCTCGCTGCATTTTGAGGAGTCTTTTATATAGAGAGCATAATGTTTTTCCATTTCTTTGATCGTGATTTCAGAAGTTTTGAATGTATTCATCACAGTCACATAATCTTCGCTGACTTTTTTCAGACTGGTCAAGCCTTGTTTGAAACTTTTGTGTATCATACCGGGCATTAAAGCGCCCAACAACTTTCCAAGCGGGTATTTCAGGTTGACAATATCGAGGGTCCATGTTACTTTTGTAGAGTCGCCCTCTTCAATAAAAAACCATTCACTGCTTGATACTCCTTGTCCTTCAAATTCCACATTTGTTTTTATTTTTTTATACGGCTCAGTTTCCATAATTGTCATCACGCCGTTTCCTTGTTTTTTGCTCTCCCATTTCATTATGGCACCCGTACCTTGTGTCGGGCCATCATAATAAACTTTCATTGCTGTATCGCCTTCCTGAAAAGGTGACCATTTAGCCCAGTTTTTAAGTTTGACAACCTGTTCATAAACATATTTCGCAGGGCTTTTAATGTAAATAGATTCTTCTACATGCCTTTTGGAAGGAAGAAAAACTGCTACGATGAGCAACAGAATTACAATGACAAGCAATGCGATAATGAGCTTTTTTAAGAATTTCATAGGTTTAGATTTTGGTTAATAATTGATTTGATTAATTCAATTTATTTATATATTCTCGACTAATGACTATGGCTAATTACTTTTGAATTAATACGTTGGATGGATCAGTTCTTATTTAAATTTTGTCAAATAATCTTTAAGCATATCTTTATGTATCATAATATTTACGTTATTGATTTACAATATTAATAATTAGTAAGTTTTGTAAAAGTAACAATTAAAATGTTTTTAAAATAAATGCCTGTTATGCAAATATATGCATCTTATTTTTAAAATATATTTCATAGCTTTTCAAAAAAACGCTTCTAATTTTAAGTCGTTTTTATAACATAAAATATTTATTTGCCACACATCATTTTTTTTGTTTCAGCCACTTTACCGTCAACTATTAGGCTGTATTGATAAATGCCACTGCTGAGATTGGAGGCATAAACCTTTAACATTCCCTGCCCTGGGGCAGTAATATCAACCGTTTTCATTATTTTACCATAATTATCAGTAAAAATTATCTGAGCATATTTTATATTATCAGGTATAAAATAGGTAATTACTGTATTTTCTTTAAACGGATTGGGGACATTTTGATCAAGCACAATTGCCTGATGGTTTGCCAGTTCAACTTCTGTAACTGTTATATCATTTTCTGAAGGGGTGGAAAGCATTTTATTATTTGATATACAACAATTGCTAAGAATTGCTTCCATCTGAAAAAAACGATCATCAAGGTTATTTATGACATTTTTCAAACTGACAATTTCACTTTTAAGGTTATTTGTTAAAGAATCATTCTTTGTATTTAATTCTTTTACCGCCTCAATTAATATCGGAATTAAAGCTTCGTATTTTATTCCTTTAAATGATACAGCAGGATAAATAATATTTCCATTGGTGTCGAGAATGGCAGGCTGTTTAATATCTTTTACCAGTTCTGGTAAAATTAACTCGACTTCCTGGGCTATCAACCCAAATTGATTGTCTGAAGGCAGATTCATTTGAGGAAATTCAGAAGTTTTAAATGTGTATTGTTTTGAATTTAATTGATTTATTAAACTCAATGCATTTGACAATGGCGTTATGTTTTTTTTCAACATTATATCGGAACCATAATAAGTGCCAACACAATACACATCGCCATTAAAATAACCGGCGTAATTGCTACTAAGTGTATCAGCGTTAGAAGCGCTGGCATAAATACCATAAGTGGAATTTTTATACCCGGAAGTTATAGCATCAAACCACCCACCGCATGTAGTATTATAGTTACTTCCTGAGGAAAATGCTTTAAAATAACCACCATAAGTGAAATCACCATTTTCTGCACTGCCCAATACACCATAATTTGTGCCGGAGGTATTCTGATCTATACTTCTTGAATAGCCACGTGCTCCATAACCGGTATTTGAATTTGTTAATGCCTCACCATATATGCCATAATTTTTAGTAGCATCTAAAGCATATCCTCTAGAGCCATAATTTGCATAAGCTGATCCGTCACAAAATCCATAAAAAGATGAATTATTTTGATTATTTGGCTGTGAATGAATTGCAGATGTTACTCCAATTACCATCACCGGTACATCAGGTACATTTTCTACAGCGGATAACACATTTACGTAGGCACCCGTCATAGTAAATCCCGTGGCATCGGTGCGGAATAGCGCTGTCGGTTTGTTGCTAAAATGAGGTATTGTCGAATCATTTTCTACAAGAAGTACATAAAGGGGCTCAGCAGAATTGTAGTTAATATTCAAATGACCCATTGTGTATTTTGTTTCGCCAATATCTGTTGGTAAGACAGGATGATTATTTGAACCTGATAACAAGAAATCATAATCAAGGCTGTCTTTTGTGCTTTTAATTGTGTCAATTTGTACTGCAAGAATCTTTGTAATCGAATCCAATTCTTTTATACCCTGCGTTAATATTCCTGTAAATGCATTGTAGTTTAATGCCTTAAAGGTAAATGCAGAATGGATCTCATTACCAAGTGTATCAAATTGAGGTGGTTTTACAGCTTCGGTAACTAAATCCGGCAATATTTTTTCTACATCTTGTGCAACGAATCCATATTGCAAATTTCCCGGTAAATATAATCCGGCAGCATTTGCTGTTGCTGTATCGAAAATAAAACTGACTGGTTTTAAACTGTCAATGATACTAAGGCTTTTAGAAATTGGTTTAACATTTGTTTTAAAAATTGAATCTGAGGCAAGAAAATCATTTGCTGCAAAAACAGAACCATTAAACCAGCCAGCCCAATGAAGATTTCCCATATTATTGGGGCCATGAGGTATTGATTCTCCATAGACTCCAATTGCCGCATTGTTGTTAGGATCAGTTATATCTGCAATTCCTGCAATACCAATACCAAAACTTGTATTTCCTGAAGACTAGCCTACAATGCCCTCTGAAACATAACAATTCACATCAGGTATGCTTAAAAATGTTCCGGCAAAGCTATAATTTCCTAAATTAATAGATAGCATATCCAATGGTTTTCTTTGAACTACATTAAGTTTTGCAATTAAGGTCTCATCACAACGATATCCAATAGCGACATTGCTTTTATAACCAATATGTTGTCCTTCAAAATAAAATGTATAAGGAGTTGAATTGTTCACCAACCCCACACGCCAATCATCAGTTAGGTTATACGGAGCAGGGCTAAAACATTCTGCGCCAAAATTATTAGCTACTTCAGGCACAAGTATTACATCTCCGTTCCCATCAACAGTTAAAGCATAACCATTCGGACTGCTGTAAGGACCTGATGAAGTAAGCTGCCTGAAACGAAGGCCACTGCCATCAATACCGGTATAAGTAAAAGAGCTGGACGAATTTATTTCAAGTTTATTAAGAGGGCCTGGGTTCGTACTATTGTCGCCCGAAAGTCCTATTCCTACATTTACATTATTATCGCCAAGTATCATGGTATTGCTTGCAGTAACAACCGTATTTGCACCAAGCGCCGTAGTATTATAAAAATTTGTTGTGCCTGTATTTGCCCGATGTCCTATATAAGTATTATAATCCCCAGTGTTTCCATAGCCGGCTGCAGTTCCTACAAAACAATTGGAATTTCCCGTATTACTGTTTCCAGCAGCAACACCAATTACCACATTTGTATCGCCGGTATTATCCCAACCGGCAATTTGACCGAATATGATATTAAAATCGCCTGAATTATTAAATCCGGTATAAGTGCCGATTAATATATTGGTATCGCCGGAGTTAGTTTTACCTGCGCCCTGACCGCATAAAATGTTTTTATGCCCGGTATTGTCATGCCCTGAGTTTACGCCAAGCATTACATTATTATTGCCGGTATTGTTTTCACCGCTAACAAGGCCAATACATGTATTTTGGTAGTGCGAGATTGAGTTTGTGCCGCAATGATCGCCAATATAAACGTTTCCGTCTCCTGTTCGGTTATCCCATCCTGCATGCTTACCATAAAAACAGTTATATTTTCCTATAGTATTATGTTCTCCTGCCAAATTACCTATAATCGTATTATATGAGCCATCAGGATATGTAACTGTAAAATTGTCGTAGCCTGCACGTACTCCCATAAAAACATTACCAACTCCTGTGGTGTTTGAATATCCTGCCTGTGCTCCAACAAAAGTATTTCCCGGGCCGGAGTGTGTGCTATATCCTGCCTGGTATCCAATAAATGTTTCATCAGATTCAATTGCATTAGAAAAACCTGCTTGCGAACCAACACATGTATTCTCAGTACCAGTGGTATTGCTTTAGCCCGCTCCAACTCCAACAAAAATATTTGTTGTAGAAGGTGTTGAGCCAACTGCTCCACGATAATGTAAAATGGGATTGTCATTAATTAGAAAGGCATTTGGGGCATTTACTAAATTGAAGTTCCCAGCGATAGTAAAAGAACCGACTAGTGTATTGTTGGTAAAAAAATTAATAGGTAATGCACTCCCACCTGTTTCAATAGTTTTCAACTGCAGCGGGGCAGTTGATGAACCATCGGTGCCAAGATAAGAAGTACCATTAACATTATTCCCACCTAAGTTCCAGTCTAACTGAGAAAAAGAAACAGAAGGAATTGCAAGAATTGAAATTAATAAAATTAGTTTTTTTGTTTTCATGTTGTTATGATTTTAGTGATAAATAATAATGGTTTGGTGATAGATGGATAGATTTTTTTGAATGATGATAAAATAATATAAACCGCTAGTTAAATTTGTAACATCTAAGCATAGATGCTCGACAGCAGCATTTACTTCTCGTATAAAAGCTATATTTCCTAACGAATTATAAGCTCTTATTTCTTTTATAAAATCATTTGAGTTAAGAAACAAATTATTGGTTGCAGGGTTTGGAAATAATTTGGTTTCTGCAATGTCACTATTCCTGATATCATTAAAAAATTCATTACAATTCCCAGAGTCAGCTGTTACACAAACATCATCTATGTAGTAATATGCTTGTTTACCGGGATATTGAAACTGAATTGTATCTGTATGCGCATTATCGAAGAAATTACCGATTGCCAAATAGTTATAAGCAGAATCGGCAATAAAACTGCCACTAATTAGTGCCCAGTTTATACTGTCTGCCAATATCTCTTGTCTGTTAATTTGAGCGTTGTTAGGGGCTATTTCTCCGTAAATTTTTCCATCTACCGAAAAACGTGCTCCAATGTTGTTTGAAAATGCAGTAGCGTCGTTATATGGAGGTGGGTTATATGCAGAAACAGCATAGAATGAAACATAATATTTTTGCCCCGCAACTAGTGGATTAATGAGCTGAACACCTATATATTCTCTATAATCGTAATAAGCAGGTGTAGAAGGAACAGCGCTATATGTAAAAGCACCCATATATGCCTGACCGGTTTTAGCTTGCTGATAACCTAACATATTATAAGGAACTTGTAGTATCCATACAGGAGCACAGGCGTTATAATAATCAGGCGTAGCAATTCCCATTCCCGAATTAGGACTGTAATTGCCTATGGGAAACCAATGTGCACATGTAGTTTCAATGTAACCTGTAAAACTTGGACACTCCAGGGTGTCTTCAAATGAAGGGTTAGGTACTAAATTTTGAGCGTCACAAAATGTATTAAACATTATGCAAAATGAGAAAACCATCATTGTTTTTATTACAATATTATTTTTCATAAGTTGAAATTTAAGTTAAATTAGCACTTTTTTAAAAAAACTGCCCGTACCTCCATAAAAACATTATCGACTCCTGTGGTGTTTGAATATCCTGCCTGCGCCCCGACAAAAGTATTACCCGGACCAGGGTGTGTGCTGTATCCTGCCTGATAACCGATAAATGTTTCATTAGATTCAATTGCATTAGAAAAACCTGCTTGCGAACCCACACATGTATTCTCAGTACCTGTAGTATTTTTATTACCCGCTCCAACTCCGACAAAAATATTTGTTGTAGAAGGTGTTGAGTTAATAGATTGGTCTGGGCTTTCAATGCTATATATACTCCATCCAGTTGCATATTGAATTTGATCTTCTAAATTAGGGTATGTATCATATTGCTCAAAGGAAAAATTGGGCAAAAGGTTTTGCACCTGAATGATTGTAAAATGTGTAGAGTTAAAAGTAAAAAATAAAAAAAGAAGTAGTGATTTTCTCATGAGAGAGCTTTTAATTCAGTTTTAATGATAAATCATTTACATAAAAATTGTAATTTTTTTTAACTATTCTTTATAGACTATAAATTTAATACAAAAATTTGCATAAGTCAATGCGAATATAAAAGGAAATGTTAAAGGTATTTTTTGTAAGGTTTTCTATATTAATATTAGATTAAAACAAATAACACAAATACGAAAAGGTAATAATAAAAATGACAAAAAAAAGATAACCTGAAGTGGTTATCTTTTAAAGCTTTATAGCAATAATCCTCGTTTTATTTCGTGAATTTTTGCAAATAATCCTTCAGCAAATCTTTATGTATCATAAAATCCATGATCTTCAATTTAACATAGTCTTCATGGAAAAAATAATAGCCAAAGCTTTTGCTTTGTTTGCCAACATTGCGAGAACCGGAACCTGAGTCTTTAACTAAGTACCAGTCTTTTCCGTCTTTTTCAACATACCCGACTATATGCAACCCGTGGTCATCAGTAGTTGTTTGGTTGCTGAAACGGAACTGGCGGGCACTTTCATCAATATATTCAGAAGGAATATCAAAAGTGGGGATCATAGCAACCTGTGCAAATGATTCGAAACCGGCTTCAGAGACATCACCACCGATTGCAATAGTGTAGCCTTTACGTATGGCATTTTTTATTACCTGCATATAATCATCGAGTGGCAGGTTGTAATAATCGGCACTGTGCCACCAGTTGTCGGGAACCTTGTATTCGATTTGTGTGAAGTATGGTTTTTCCATCAGCGAAGTGATATCAAGATAATCATCCAGCTTAACTTTCAGAACATTGTTAAGGTATTCCTGTGGAGTCATTTCCTTACCGTTAATGGTGACTTTTGTTGGTGGTACTCCGAGGTATGAATTCATGATGCTTTTGATTGTATTTACCGCCAGTTCTTCATTCCATGCATTAGAAGTTTTCAGCGATTGCAGGTATGTGTTCATCTCATCGAACATTTTGCTGTGATTATGATAGGTTTGCCCATGCAACAAGCCACTATAAGCATCCAGCGGGATCACGCCATAGGTTTTCCAGATGCGTGTTACCGCATTGGCTTCGGAACCTTCTGCAAAAGCTGAAGCACCGCGTGTCTTGATAAAATATTTAGCTTTTTCAACATATTCCCAGTAAACAGTGTAAATTTCAGACAGCTTTACTTTTTGGCCGGTTAAGCGAAAAATTTCCGATTCAAAATAAGATGTTGTTGAAAAGCACCAGCAAGTGCCGGTATTTCCCTGCGAAACGGGTTCATTGCACCACTGCTTTTTATAAATATCAATATCAGTAGGAAGGTTCATACTACTGAAATCCATCTTAAAACGGCGTTCCACTTTGGGTTGTTCATTTTTCTTATCAAATTCTTCTATTCCCTTCAGAATAAAGTTCTGATAATACCCCGGCTGATATTCTTTAAAGATAGCTTTGTCTTTCCGTGGAATTTGTGCTGCGACAAGCGTAGCTGCGATAGCAAGCGCTATAAATAATAAGGTTTTTTTCATGTTCTGTTTTTTTTTTAACACAAATTTACAAAATACAGAGCCGTAGTGGTAATATTTTTTCATTTTATGAAATATAATTTCATCATCAGAAAGGATCCAATGGTTATGATATTTTGAAAAGTAAAAAATATCTGATCTTGCTTCTGACTAAAAATTATTTCTTTTCTTTTTTTGAGAAAAGATCTACAAGGTTTGTAGAAATAGTGAATGTGTTAGGTGCGCCCTTCAGATGATATTTAGCCCAGGCATAGCTTATGCGGAATTTATAAATGTTGATGCCGCATCCAAATGAAAATCCGACTAGTCCTTTTTTGACTTCAGTACGTAGTTCATGACGGCGCTGGTAATTGTATCCGATACTGATATAAAAACGTTTGGCGGGGTAAAACTCAATTCCCAATACAAAATGCCGCATCAGTTTATCGGCAAATACTTCAAGTTTGCCTTTATTGATTGTGTCACCACTAACAGGATCGACATTGGATATTCTTGGGTCAGCGTAAGTAAGATCCCATTTTTCGAGGTGGTTATACACAACTGAATAACGTAAAGGTAGTTTTTTGAATCGTTGCGCAATTCCAAGTTGAAATTCGAAAGGAAGGGGCTCAATATTGCCGGGAACATAAGCATCGAGCTGCCTGCCTATATTTTTAAATAACACACTTGCCATAAAACCACTCTTTTCGTGGACGTAAGTTCCTGCTACATCAACGGCAAGGCCGAATGAATTGTATTTCTCCAACTGTGAATAGATCATTTTTAGGTTAGCGCCCAGCATGAAGTTCTTATGCAGTTTGCGCCCCCAGCCGAGTGTAAAAGCGTATTCTCCTCCGCTGAAGTTCCCATAAGTAAGTCCCGTTTCGTCGGCTTCAAGAAACCGCCCGTAATTTATAAATTGCAATGCTGTTGCGAAACTGCCAACTTTTTTAAAGGTGTGAGAATAAGCAACGGTACCATAATTGACATCGCTGATATATTCTGCAAAACTCAGCGAAAGCTGATGATGCAGATTGTCGCCGATCAATGACGGGTTGATAACTGCAAGAGACAGGTCGTTATCATTGGCAACCAGAAAATTGCTGCCAAGAGCGGCTACACGGGCAGATACCGGAAGATTTAGGAATTCATAAGTATTGTTGCCTCCGGTTTGTCCAAAAACTCCGGAAGAAAAGATTATTGTGGTAAGTATGACAAGGAATTTCTTCAAAAACCTGTATTTATAAAACAAAATTACTGTTTTTTTGTTGCCAATAGCTTTACAAAACGCAAATTTATTAAAAATATTGTGTTAATTTTGATGTCGTGACAAGTGATGAATTATATATGAACCGCTGCATTCAGCTGGCGCTGAATGGCATGGGTAATGTTGCACCCAATCCGATGGTTGGCTGTGTTATTGTGCATAATAAGCTGATTATCGGTGAAGGTTACCATGCCGTCTTTGGTGGCCACCATGCAGAAGTTGTTGCCATAAACTCTGTTAAAAATGAAAATTTACTGAGAGAATCTACGTTGTTTGTTAACCTGGAACCATGCAGCCATTACGGTAAAACACCGCCCTGCGCTGATATGATAATCAGTAAAGGAATTCCACGCGTGGTGATAGGTACTACCGATCCTTATGAGTTGGTTGGCGGTAAGGGTATTGAAAAAATGAAACAGGCGGGCATAAATATTACTGTTGGCGTTTTAGCTGATGAATGCCGGGAATTGAACAAACGTTTTTTCACATTTCATCAAAAAAAACGCCCTTACATAATTCTAAAATGGGCGCAAACTTTAGATGGTTTTATTGATAAAGAAAGAAACGATAATGAACCGCATATCAACTGGATTACTGATGAAAAAACCCGAATGCTTGTTCATCGCTGGCGTTCGGAAGAGCAGGCCATTTTAACAGGAACCAACACTATTTTACTTGATGATCCGCAACTGACAGTCCGCGAATGGCAAGGTAAAAATCCATTGCGTCTGGTGATCGATGAAAAACTTGTTATTCCTGAAACAGCAAAAGTTTTTGACAAGGCTTCATCTACATTAATTTTTAATGCCATAAAAAGCGAACTTAAAGGAAACCTTGAATTTGTAAAAATTGATTTTACAGAAAATGTTTTTTCACAAATTCTGTTATTATTGTATAAGAGAAATATTCTTTCACTCATCGTAGAAGGCGGAAGGGAAACATTGCAATCATTCATCGATGCCGGCTTGTGGGACGAAGCCCGTGTGTTTTCGGGCAATTGTTTTTTCTTCAGCGGGACACGGGCACCTGAAATAAAAGGGAAATTAATTCTTTCAGAAAGAATAGGAGAAGACAACTTAAGTTTTATTGTTAACCCGTAAATTATAATTAATAAAAGGCTAAAAGCTTATTTTATAATTTTTGAACAGGTCTTTGCTTTCGATAGCTTGAACAGCTTTAATAAACACATCGTCTTCTTCGTTGCTGATGCGCCAGTAAGCTTCGTAATCCCATAAATTACGTGCTATCCAAGCCTTGATGAAATTCCTGATATATTTTTCGGATAATTTGTAGCCTTCTTCATCTTTCTTCAATCCTTCTTTTTCAGCATACTCAAAAAATGATTGCATAAATGTTTCATCAAGAGAAAAACCGGTAAGAAAACCTTCTGCATCAACATATTGTTTTTTCAGCCTGTCTCTGTTTACATCCAAATACTGTAATACAAAAGTGTTAATGATGTTTTTCCGTAACAGGTCGGTATAATAATCTGAAATTTTTGTGGTGTCAAGCGGAATAAATATATCCGGCATGATGCCGCCACCGCCATAAACAACACGTTTGTTTGGTGTATAATATTTTAAAGAATCCGGAAACTTGATGCTGTCGGGGTTCATCATTTCGCCGTGTTTGTAGCGTTCGGTAAGGTCTTTATAATATTTTTCCACACCTTCGTCGTAGGGTTTTTGAACGCACCGGCCAGTAGGCGTATAATAGTGTGCGGTAGTGAGCCTGATCACAGAAAGATCGGGGAGGGTAAAAGGTCGTTGCACCAGTCCTTTCCCAAAAGAACGGCGTCCTATTACCAGCGCCCTGTCCCAGTCCTGAACAGCTCCCGTAACGATCTCGCTGGCCGATGCCGATCCTTCGTTGATTAGAACTACTAGCTTGCCTTTTTCAAAATCACCAAAGGAGGTGGCATTATTTATTTGTCGCTGCGAATTAACGCCTTCGGTATAAACGATCAACTGGTCTTTTTTTAGAAATTGGTCGGCAAGTTCGATGGCTGTATTTAGGTAGCCGCCTGAATTATCCCGCAGATCGAGTATCAGGTTTTTCATTCCGGCTTTTTTAAGTTTTTTCAGTGCATCAGAAAATTCGACCATAGTATTCTGGGCAAATTTGTTCAGCTTGATATATCCAATTTCATTAGTGGCCATATAGGCAGCATCAAGGCTGTTAATAGGAATTTTATCCCTGATAATTGTGTATTCGAGCAGACCTGATTTTCCACGGCGATAAATACTTACCTTTACAGAACTTCCTTTCGGACCACGCAGTTTCTTAACCACATATTCATTGTTCACTTTATCACCAACAGCATCTTCCCCGTCGATTTTAACGATCTTATCTCCTGAAAGTATGCCAAGTTTTTCAGAAGGCCCGTCGGGAGTCGGTGTAATAACAATAATAGTATCTTTAATAATATTGAACTGGACACCGATGCCGTCGAAGTTGCCGATGAGCGGCTCGTTGGCCTTATCGATATCTTTTTTTGACATATAAACCGAATGCGGGTCAAGTTCTTTTAACATGGCAACGATGGCATCCTCTGTCAGTTTTTCTTCATTGACAGTGTCTACGTATTGTAGGCGGATGATCTGTAAAGCAGCAGCAAATTTCTGATCTGATTTTTTGGGATCGTGTTGCTGTGCAAAACTATTTTGAGAAAACAATGTGGAGATTACACATAAAAAGATGAATGCTCTGGATGCCCGACTGAATTTTTTTAATGCCATAATACTGAATGTGTATTGTTATGTTAAAATTTAATAGTTTGCAAAAGTAAACAAAAGCGTTTTTAAATTAACGTTACAAAGATTTAATTATTGAGTTTGTAAAATGTTTGTTTTGTTACAATAATTTATACATAAATTTGTAAAAAGTAACCTTAGCATGAAATTATGAATCGGGAATACAGTAAAATATTTTCAAGTATGTTGTTTCCTTTTGCTTTAATAATGCTGATGTGGATTGTTAAGATTGCTGAATATTATACAAAATCGGATTTCAGTGAGTTTGGTATTCTGCCATTAAAGAAAGAAGGTTTGATTGGAATTATTACAACACCGTTCATACATGCCGATTTTGGTCATCTTATTGCGAATACAATTCCGATGTTTGTGACGTTGAGTATAATTTTTTATTTCTATCGTGAAATTGCATTTCCGGTATTTTTTCTGATCTGGCTGTTTACCGATGTGTGGGTGTGGTCGTTTGCGCGTGGCGGTTCTTATCATATCGGGGCCAGTGGACTTGTCTATGGCTTTGTAAGTTTTTTGCTGTTCAGTGGGCTGATACGTCGCAATGTGCGACTTATGGCGATATCAATGCTTATTATTTTTTTATACGGAGGCTTTTTCTGGGGTGTGTTCCCTGACTTTTTTCCCAAGCGAAATATATCATGGGAATCACATCTAATGGGAAGCCTCGCAGGGCTTATTCTTGCTGTATATTATAGGAAACGAGGTTTGCAACGCGAAGTTTATCACTGGGATGACGACGAGGAGGATGACGAAAATGCTGACTACCTGCAAAATGACGATGAATTTCAGGGAAAACGATGATGGCTTGTCATAGCTGACTTATTCCGACCAGAAAATATCACTTTTTTCAAATTTACCATCGTTCCATTTTAATATCATACGGTTGCCTTTAGCAAATTCCTGATAAGTTTCACGGCTTTCAGTGTTGCCCCACTTTGCTTTGATATCTTTTCCCTTTTGAGGTAATTCAAAAAGAAGCGTTGCTGAAATATCTCTTTTCCCCATTTCATTAATTGCAAAGGTTTTGTCCGTTTTAAAAAAGTCGTCATAGATATCCGGTATTACTGATTTTTTCGGAATCACAGTGAAAATATTTCCGTCAAAATTATAAAAATCGAAACGCTCTATATTGCATTCGGGACCACATCCTTCCTGATATATGGCAATTAATTTTTTACCGTTTTTAAGATTCCAGTAGCACATTTCCAAATGGCCTTCCATTGCGCCGATAAGTTTCAGATATCCGTTTTTTATATCCAAAACATCAAATGAATATAATAATTCTGGATCACTGTTGTCTTTCATGATGCCATTCTGTTTCTGTTGACTTGACGATAAAGTAACTATTTTTAATCTTTCTTTTTTCGACAGCCCAATAACGGATGAATCAGGCAGCATCTGAAAAAAATCCAGAATGTTTTGCGTGTATCCCGAATTATACACTGCAAAAAAAACTGCTAAAAGTAAAACTTTACAAGTTTTCATTGTTAGGTGGTTTTGATTTACGAAAATAAAAAATTTATTCTTTACGGTCAATTTCTCGTTTAAGATCTTTCTCTTTGAGACTTTCGCGTTTGTCGTATGAGTGCTTTCCTTTAGCAAGAGCAATAGTTAGTTTGGCTAACCCGGAATCATTAATATGAAACAATACCGGAACAATCGTATATCCTTTTTCCTTTACTTTCGACTGCCATTTTTTTAGTTCACGTTTGTTCAGTAAAAGTTTGCGTTCACGTTTAGGTTGGTGGTTCAGGTAAGTGCCGTAAGTATATTCGGCTATATGCATATTCAGCACAAATAATTCGTTGTTTTTAAACATGCAATATGCATCGTTGATGGATGCTTTGCCTTCACGCAGCGATTTGATCTCAGTACCGGTAAGTACTATGCCTGCGGTAAGTTGTTCAATGAGAAAATATTCGAAACCGGCCCGGCGGTTCTTAATCTGGATTTTTGTTAACATTTCGCCGGTGAGATTAATCTTTTATCAGAACTTCGGGTTGAGGTTCTTGACATTATATATTTTTTTGTAATAGTAATCGTACATTTCGTTATCTGTCAGTTTGTAGGTCAGATAAATTCCGAGCCCTGCAGAGAAAAGGTTACGTGATACGCCTTCGTAATAGCTGTCTTTGTATTGCAAAATGTTATACCGGAATGTCGGCTCAAGGGTAAGTGATATTTTTTTACTGACAGGAATGTAAACATTCAGATTTCCGATAGCTTGCAGATCAATAGCAGCGCCTGATTTTTCATTGATGACTTCTTTGTGGTCATCAAAAAATAAAACCTGTTTTTTGCCTAAAGAAATGACAGGAGCCACTCCAACACCTAAGCCGATAACGGCTTTTTTAATATGAAAAAGATCGACCTTTAATACAACAGGAATGTTTATAGAATAATATTGATATGCTTTATGATAATCGTAAAAAGCAATGGCAGAATCGCGATAGTTCCATACAGTATCAGATAAAGTACTAGTTCTATAACCCTGGCTCTGACAGGCAATTCCGAATTCGAGTGAGAGCATTTTATAAATAGGACGTTTAATTGAAAACCCTACTGTATAACCAATGCGTGGTAAGTCAATGTCTTTCATAAAACCCGCATCCTGTCCTGACGATGTACTTCCTTTGACCATATTCAGGTTATAATCAACCGAACCATAAAGGCTGATGCCCCAATAGGTTGTATCTGAAGTATCTCCTGATTGGGAAAAACTTCTGAATGCCGTTAATGACAGGATAATAATAATGGTAATTATTTTTCTCATAAGCTGTTTTACTGAAAAATGATTTCAAAAATACGTAAAATTTTATACCTGCGACCAAAAAATGTTAATAGTTGTTAAACTAAATCACCACAGAAAGTGATACGCCGAAAAATGTTAATTTTGCGTAATATTAATTAGTAACAATAAAAAATGAGCGACCAGAATTATCTTAGGGGAGGCGAATTCATTACAAAATCTGCTTCAGATATTTTTATTCCTGAAGAATTCAATGAAGAACAAAAAATGATTGCAGACACCTGCGACGATTTTTTAGAAAAAGAGATTTATCCGATACTTGACGAGATAGATACCGGCAAACCCGGTTTGGTTCGCAGTCTTTTAGATAAGACCGGGGAACTGGGGCTTTTAGGCATTTCTATTCCCGAAGAATATATGGGTTTTGGACAGTCTTTCATTACCTCGATGCTTACAAGCGACAGGTTTGGGGCCGGTTTTTCTTTTGCTGTAGCTTTTTCAGCCCATACAGGGATTGGATCGCTGCCAATTTTATATTATGGTAGTGATGAGCAAAAACAAAAATACCTTCCAAAGCTGGCTACCGGTGAATTTGCAGGTGCCTACTGTCTTACAGAACCCAATGCCGGATCGGATGCTAATTCCGGCAGCACCCGCGCTGTCCTGTCTGCTGACGGAACTCATTATAAACTTAACGGTCAAAAAATGTGGATCACCAACGGAGGCTTTGCCGATGTGATGACTGTATTTGCCAAGATAGGTGATGACCGCATTCTAAGTGCCTTTATTGTGGAAAGGACATTTCCGGGAATTAGTTTTGGCGCCGAAGAAAAAAAGATGGGGATTAAAGGTTCCTCGACAGTTCAGATATTTTTTAACGACTGCGAAGTGCCCGTTGAAAACCTGCTGGGAAAAAGGGGAGAAGGCTTCCGCATTGCGCTCAACATTTTGCATATTGGCCGAATCAAACTGGGAGCCAATGTTTTGGGTGCATGCCGCTATGCTACAAACAAATCTGTTAACTATGCCAATGAACGCCGTCAGTTTGGATCAAAAATAGCCGCATTCGGCGCCATAAAACACAAATTGGCAGAACAGGTTATCAGGACTTTTGCGATAGAATCTGCCGTTTACCGCACCAGCAAATATATTGATGATACAATAGATATTAATGTTCTGCAGGGGAAAGAAAAATCACAGGCGTATCTGGAAGCCATCGGAGAATATGCCATGGAAGCTGCCATACTGAAAGTTTTCGGATCGGAATCTCAGGATTATATTGTCGATGAGGCTGTTCAGATCCATGGTGGTATGGGATTTTCAGCAGAAATGCCTGTGGACAGGTCTTATCGAGATTCACGAATTAACCGGATTTTTGAAGGAACCAACGAGATTAACCGCCTGGTTTGCGCTGATATGTTGCTCAAGCAAGCTAAAAAAGCCGGTTCCGCTATTTTTCCCGAATCGGAAGAAATATACAACAACCTTGGCAATATTGTTAATGAAGCATTAACAACTTCTGATTATTTCGAATATTACCTAAACGTAATGGAGAACTTCAAAAAAACAGTGTTACTGGTTATGGGAAGAGCTTATGAAACGTTGGGTAAACAGTATTCTCAAGAGCAGGAAGTGATGATGAATATTTCAGATATGCTGATACAGACCTTT
>Ga0116171_10002148_pt1 | contig 18988 bp, 11 predicted proteins | sample AD_JPNHW2_MetaG_FD_89798 | JGI IMG/M metagenome (GOLD analysis project Ga0116171, IMG submission 89798) | Active sludge microbial communities of municipal wastewater-treating anaerobic digesters from Japan - AD_JPNHW2_MetaG | ecosystem: Engineered > Bioreactor > Anaerobic > Digestate | place... | reverse complement strand
CTTGGGGTCAGAAAAAGAAAAATACACAAACGAGACTAACTTTTGTCTCAAACCTTTTAGTTAAAACTGTCCAATAAATAGGGGGTCAAACCAAGATTATTTTGGATTTGAAATTTTGTCTCTTAGTATTTGTTCTAAGGGTATATTTCTAATTTTCGATTCAATCCAAGCTGTAAAATCAAAAATACGTAATAGTTGTAATTCAAATTTATTGTTTCTGATTTTTTTTAATTCAGGTTCAATTTTTTTCCAAAGTACATCTCTTTCTTTGTTTGATAGAACATCAAGTGGTTTGTCAAATAGTTTTAACATCAATAGTTCAGTCTGATATGTCTTTTCTTTGTTTTGAATTTCACGTCTTACTGATCTTCCTTCAAATGTAATATAATCAAATTCTTTCAATTCATATAAAACCATTAGATTAGCCAATCGGATTGTTCTACATTGGGGTAATGAGAGCAGGCTTCTTTCTGCTATCAAAATTTGATTTAATGATTTTCTTGCTTTACTATATTCTTTTGTTCCCAGATAAGTCAGAGCTGTATATAAAAACAATTGTGCTTTTCTATAAATAATTAATAGGTTGCTTTTGCCATAAATATTGTGTTTGTCGTATTCGATGAGTGTTTTAGCTTCTTCAAATTTACCTGTATCCAACAGCGGGAAAAGTGTATATAGAAAGATAACACATTCAATTTGTAATTTGAAATGATTGGATGATGTTTCTATGTTTTCCAATTGCGAAATAAAATAGTTCATCTCTTTGTAATCCTTTATTGATCTCAAACCTTCAAGAATTCCTTCAATAGTCATTAGATAAAATATAGGAGGATTGTTCAATAAATGTTTGTTATGCTCGAACGCGTTGTTTAGTTCATAAAATGAATTTATTGCAGACTTGTAATCACCCATATTCATTAAGTAATTTGATTGAAACAAGAGATGGTTTTTCGTTATCTCAAAATTGTTGTATCCGGAATTCGATTCAATGCTCATTTCACTTATTACTAGGTCGTTAAATTCTTGTTTCTGTTTATCTGACCGTGCTGTTCCTCGATATAAAATTCGGTATTTTAGCAACTCATATAAAAATGCATGTTGATTAATTTCCCGTATTTTTTTCAAAGTGTCATTTGTTCTGTATTGTTTGCTAAGCAACTCTTGTTCTGTTATATCAGGAAAATCAAGACTTAATAAATAATCAAGTTCCATTTTCTGAGCAATAAGTAGAATTGAAAAATTTTCCAACCGAATGGCTTCACTTTGAACTTTTGAGAGTAATTGAAAACATTCATGATAAATGGCTTTTTCATGAAGTACGCGTGCATGCATCAGTATAGTAAAAAGTGAATAGTAACTATCCTGATTTGTTCGCAACTGTGTTAATGCGAACAATATATTTTCAAAGAGGTGATTTATTGACGTGTTAAATGTCGTTTCTTGGTGGGTCTTTAAAAATAACTCCTTAATTTTTTCAGGTGTACTATCTTGTGATTTGCTAATTATTGTATAAAGATGGATGTAGTCAGCATTGTTCTCGTTGACGTTAAATGTAGTTGATACTTTTTTACGTTCCGATTTACTTAAGGAATTTATTAATACAATAAGTGATGAGAGTTTAGACATAGGTACTGTTTAATAATTAATATCAAAGTCTGTTAAGCATAAGTTTTATCATCGCTAAACGTATCATATTTTCGCCTGTGTCAGTGAGAAGCTCGAAAGCATTAGAAAGTCTTCGATAACTTTCAAACCAGGCAAAAGTTCTTTCAACTACCCATCTTTTGGGTATAACTTGTAATTTAGGCGAATCATCCTTTCAAAGAATAACTTAGAGAATTAAGCCGAAGGAAATCTTGGCATTTTCAATTAATTCACCACGATACCCCTCCCCATCGGCATAATCTTGATTAGTATATTAAAAAGATCTTTCAATAATTGGATTGCTTTAGGTGTTGACTTGCTATCATGTTAATTTGAAGCGTGAACAACAACAGCCAAAAGCAAGCCTAAGGTTTCAATTATTATATGTCTTTTACGACCTTTGGTCATCTTACCACCGTTAATACCTCGATAAATACTACCACTGCGGGTTGTTTTTACGGATTGACTGTCTATAAGACCCAAGCTGGGCGATTTGTCTTTACCTGCTTTGATTCGCACTTTATCACGTAGGTGTTCGTGAATTAGTTCAATAGTTCCTTTATGCTTCCAAACAGTGTAATAGTAATAATCTGTTTGCCAAGGTGGAAAACTCAGTGGAAGCATAGAACAGCCCGTTTTAAGCAAATAGAAGATGTCATCAAATATATCTCGGATTTTATATTTTCGAGGACGTTTGTCTCTTAAAAGATCATCGACTATGTTCCTTTGACTATCGGTGAGGTTGGTTGGATATGTATTCATGTTTGTTTATGTGTTTGATTTACATGAGTTTATGATATATATTTCAACAAAACTACTGATAGCCAATTTATATTTACATTATTTTTTAAACAGTTTCAATTTTACCGTAAAGATATTAATTATATTTATTATATGTGTGGTGTAAATAAAAAAGAATGAAAATGTATTATATTTATCGATGTGAAGTTTGTAAAATGCGAGATATCAATGAAATAAATGTTGTTATATTTAAAAATATATGATTTGAATTTAATAATCCGAATGATATTTTGTTTTTTTTATAATATTTCTATAATTACTTTCGCTTCCGAAAAATACAGTTAATCAATAGAAATTCAGAAGTTCAATGAGAAGGTCATATAATTTGTTTTTGGATATTTTTCGGAGATTATTGCTTGTGTATTGGAATCCTCCATTATAACTTTTCCTTTTTATTCTGGAATAACCAAGCTCTTTTAACACATCTGTATATAATTTAAAAATGATATTTTTCAATACTCAAAATTACAAAAAATAATTAATATGAAAAAATTAATACTCACATCATTATTGGTTACAATAATATCTTTTTTTTCTTTCGGTCAAAATAAAGTAGGTTGTTGGAAGTTTGATGACGCAACAAACTTTTTAAAGGCAGATATTGGTAAAACATTATCTTTAGTTGGAACCGGAATACACAAAGCCGATGGTTTGGATGCTGCAAATGGCGCAGTTACAGTTGATGTTGGAACACACTTTATTGTAGATCATGGTATAGTTCCCAATGCTGGAGAAGGATTTGTAAATAACTATTCTTTGGTTATTGATTTCAAAATACCGTCAGTAGGTTCGTGGTATAATTTCTTTCAAACGGATCAGTCAAACACATCTGACGGCGATTGTTTTATAAATAAAACCGGAAATATTGGAACATCTGTAACAGGGTATAGCGCTTCAGCAGTTAGTGCAGATAAATGGTATAGATTGGTTGTTTCCGTCAAATTAGGAACTTCATACCGGTATTACATTGATGGTAATTTGATAAATGATGGAGTTAGTCAATCTATTGATGGTCGTTTTTCTTTAGATAAGACACTACTTCTTTTTGCTGATGATGATGGTGAGGATGGTACATTAACTATTGCAGAAGTTTCATTGTATGATGGTGCTTTGGATGATGCTGCAGTTGCTGCATTAGGAGTTGCCGGTCATACAACAGGTGTAAGCTCTGTTATGGCAACTAATGAAAATGTAAGAATAGTCAATCCGATACGAGACAATATCTCAATAATTGTTCCCGATAATCAGACTATTCAAGCTGTAACACTTTACGATATATGTGGACATACTGTTTTGCAGTCAACGAGTGGCGATACTAAACTTGATGTAACAGGAGTTGCAAAAGGGACATATATTGCTCTTGTAAAAATTGGGGGGAAAAATTATACACTGAAATGTGTAAAAGAATAGGCTTAACGTAATAGTTAAATGACGAGCCTCAATTTACATGAAATAAATATTGAACTACGTTAATTTTATCCGAAATTTTAAATTTATTATATCATGAAAAAAATACTAATTCTTTCAATTCTAACCTGCTTCAGTTATTTTTTTTCGGCTAGTCAGAGCAAAGTTGGTAATTGGAAATTTGATGATGCTGCCAATTTTTCCAAAGCAGAACTTGGTAAACAGCTAACTGTAGTAGGGGCAGGACTACAGAAGGCTGATGGTCCGGATGCATCAAATGGTGCTGTTACCGTTCCAAAAGGCAGTTATTTCGTTGTAGATCACGGCATACCTGTCAAAAGTGGGGTCAGCAACGTTAACGATTATTCTTTGGTTGTAGATTTTAAGATACCGAAAGTTGGTGTGTGGTATAATTTTTTTCAAACAGACCCAGAAAATGCGTCTGATGGAGAATGTTTTATTAATACTTCAGGAAATTTTGGTACTTATGTTACAGGTTATAGTTCTTACGCCGTTTCTGCCAATAAATGGTATCGATTAGTCGTTTCTGTAAGTTTAAATAATTCATATAAGTATTATCTAGATGGAAACTTAATACATGTTGGTAATATACAATATGTTGATGGTCGTTTTTCTCTTGCCAAAACACTCCTTCTTTTTGCCGATGATGATGGTGAAGATGGTACTATTGATGTAGCCGAAGTATCGTTGTATGATGGTGCTTTGGATGATGCTGCTGTTTCGGCTTTGGGTGGTTATGGGCATACACCTAAGTACACCTACGATATACCGGTATTAAAACCATATTTACAAACTCCCGGATCTGATTATATGTATGTATCGTGGCAGGATACATCCACAGCGAAAACACAAGTTGAATATGGCACTACTTCATCATCGTTATCAAATAGCGTATCAGGAAGTTATGAGACAATAAATAGCTATCCATATATTTGGCATACGGTAAAACTGACCAATCTGCAGGCAAACACTAAATATTTTTATCGTGTAGTGAGTGGTAGCGGTAATTCACCGGTATATTCGTTCAGAACCCAGCCTGATAAGTCTTGTCCCGATGGTCATGTCCGTTTTTTACTTTTCGGAGATACCCAACAAAATCCAAAATTAACAACAACGATTGTAAACAGCGCTGTAACGCAAATGAAAAACTTGTTTGGAGAAGATTATCCCGATAGTCTGAATTTCGTTTTGCATACAGGTGATATTCTTCAACAAGGGAATAGTATATCCTCATATACTACAGAATTTCTTCATCCGATGGAACCTCTTAGTTGCAGATTGCCTTTTGCAATAGCTCCCGGAAATCATGAAATAGATAGTCCTTTGTTTTATTCCTACATGAAATTTGATGAAATTTCGCCATTTAACACTCCTGAAGGCATTTTTGAAAGATTTTGGTCTTTTAAGGTAGCTAAAACTTTATTTGTTGGTCTTAATTCCAATATCGTTTACACTTTTGGAGATCAGGAAAAAACATGGTTTGACGAACTGTTGCAAAACGCAGAAAATGACCAACAGATTGATAAAGTTTTTTGCTTTATTCATCATTGTCCTTACAGTGAATTATGGAAAGAAGGAGAAAGTCAGTATTCCAAAGATATGCTTCAAATTATGCAGAAATATTCCAAAGCACAACAGTTGTCATTTGGACATACACATGATTATGAAAAAGGTACGGTTCCTTCTTTGTCTGCAAACACCACCGGAGATATTAGTTTTGTTTGTGGTGGCGGTGGCGGTGGTGACAGAGACTATTTTTCTTCGTCTGCAGTTGATCTACCATCGGTAAATATGTCATATACAGAGAACTTTTTTATTTATGCAGATATTGACGTGAAAAACAAGTCTCATATATTCAAAGTTTATGGTGTGGGTGATTTAGCAAAGAATCCTACTCCGAATATTCACGTGATCGATTCGTGGTATCGCAAGCTTAATCAGGTAAAACCTGCAAAACCATCGTGCGCTTCTACTATTTTGAAAAATGACAGTATTTTTCTTTTATCTTCTCCATACAATGGGGTTGATAGTCTGATGAGTGTAGAATTGCAGGCAACCTCTGTATCAGGTGATTATACAGCTCCAATACTCGATATAACGAAAGATTGGAGGAATATTTATGGTGTTGATAGCAAAAACAACCCGATAGATTTGAATAAAGGAATTAATCTAATGAAAAACGCATTCTCTGCCACTCCATTAACCAAAGGTAATGTATATGGATGGAGAATTCGGTATCGTGATCACAATATGAAATGGAGTGATTGGTCTGAAGAACATATTTTTAAAACCGATTCGATGACGGATGTTAAGAATATTTGGATTAATAACCGGGGCATGGTAAAAATATCGAATCCAATACATGATTTCATATCAATAAAGACACAGGATAATCAGATAATCCAGAATACCATCATTTATGATATAAATGGACGTGTGGTATTACAGTCAATGAATAGTGATACAAATATCAGCGCAGCAACTCTCAAATCAGGAATGTATATAGCAAAAACACGAATAGCAGGGAAAGATTATTACCTGAACTGTTTGAAAGAGTGATTATTCGATTATGAGAAAAAATAGGTTTTTTAAAACATTTAATTACTATAAAATAATTTAAAACGTTATTACTCAGCCTCTCAAAAAGTATTAGTAAGTGCAATTGCAATTAAAAAAATAATAGTTTTTTAGACTAATGATAAATAAAAAGAGCTTGTAAGTACAAATCGACTCTCTTTAACGCTCCAGAACTCCCCGCCAGTTGGCGGGGGTGGGGGGTGAGTAGTAACTTAAAAACAGATAAATTTATGCAGAATGGAAATTGATAAATGTATTTTAAGTATTGTTAATTAAACCGTTTCTATGATAGTCAAGATATACTGACATTTTTTAAAAAAAATCATTAAAAATTTAATAACATGAGTGAAAAAAAAATAGTAGTTGTAGGTAGTAGCAATACTGATATGGTCGTAAAATCAGACAGGTTGCCTGTGCCTGGAGAAACCATATTGGGAGGAGCTTTCCGGATGAATCCCGGAGGAAAAGGTGCAAATCAAGCAGTCGCTGTTTCGCGGTTGGGAGGGCTCGCTACTTTTATATCAAAAACAGGTAATGATCTCTTTGGAAAACAATCTATCGAAATGTTCAAAGAAGAGAACATCAATACAGATTATATATTTTCTGATCCAAAGTTGCCGTCAGGAGTAGCTTTGATTATGGTTGATTCGAATGGTGAAAACTGTATTGTAGTAGCTTCTGGTGCTAATTCAAGTCTTTGTAAAAACGATATTGACAAAGCTAGAAAATTAATCGAAACTGCAGATATTTTATTAATGCAGCTCGAAATCCCAATGAATACAGTAGAATATGCTGCAAAAATGGCGTACGAAAAAGGAGTAAAAGTTATATTAAACCCTGCTCCGGCAGCTTTTCTTTCAAACGAGTTAATGAAATGTTTGCACACTATCGTCCCAAATAACAATGAGGCAGAGATGCTTTCAGGCATTAAGGTTACTAACTGGGAATCGGCCAGACAAGCAGCTGATATTATAAGTAGTAAAGGAGTTGACAATGTGGTAATTACTTTAGGCTCGAAAGGAGCATTTATAAAAGAGGGTAACTCATATCACGAAATTCCTACAGATAAAATTGTTGCTGTAGATACTACAGCTGCAGGAGATACATTCTGTGGAGCTTTTTGTGTGGGCATTTCAGAAGGATTACCGATAATTGATGCAGTGAAAATGGCAAACAAAGCGGCAGGAATAACAGTAACTCGTGAAGGAGCGCAATCATCTATACCCTATCGAAATGAAATAAAAAAAAAGTAGTATAATAAAATAACATTTAAATAAATAATACAATGTTCATAGTTGAAAATTATTCATTGGCAATATTCTTCTGTTTTATCACCATGCTTTGCTGGGGATCGTGGGGAAATACTCAGAAATTAGCAGCAAAGAACTGGCGTTATGAATTGTTCTATTGGGATTATGTAATTGGAATTGTTCTTTTTAGTATTGTTTTAGGTTTTACATTAGGGAGCTTTGGAGCAGAAGGTCGTCCCTTTATACAAGATCTGAAACAGGCAGATATGGGGAATATACTTAGTGCTGTTATTGGTGGAATTGTATTTAATGCCGCTAACATTTTGCTTTCAGCATCCATCTCCATCGCCGGTATGGCAGTAGCTTTCCCCTTGGGTGTAGGTATTGCCTTATTATTGGGAGTTTTTGTGAATTATTTCACAGCTCCGAACGGAAATCCTGTAGTTTTATTTCTGGGTGTAACTTTAATCACATTGGCAATAATTTTCAATGGAATTGCTGCCGGAAAAATGAAAAATGGTCAAAAAGGAGAATCAAATAAAAAAGGAATTATATTGGCAATATTTGCCGGTTTGTTGATGGCATTCTTTTATCGGTTTGTTGCAGCTTCTATGGATCTCAATAATTTCTCGAAACCGGCATCAGGCATGATGACACCCTATTCTGCATTTTTTGTTTTTGCACTTGGAATTCTGATTAGTAATTTCTTGTTCAACTCATTGATAATGAAAAAACCATTTGTGGGATCTCCTGTTTCGTACAAAGATTACTTTAATGGTAATTTCAAGACTCACCTTATAGGTGTTTTAGGAGGGTCTATTTGGGCAATTGGTACTTCATTGAGTTATATAGCAGCAGGTAAAGCTGGAGCTGCAATATCTTATGGACTGGGACAAGGTGCAACGATGGTAGCTGCAATCTGGGGGGTATTTATTTGGAAAGAATTTAAAGGATCATCTAAACAAACGAACGTACTGTTAACACTGATGTTTCTCCTTTTTATATCCGGGCTAGTGCTAATCATCTTATCCGGAGGCAATTGAAAATAGTCAAAAAACAGGTTCTTAAAATTGTATTTATATTTTAGAACAAATCATGTTACTCAGCACCTCCAAAAGTATTTGTAAGTAAAAATTTGATAAAAAATGATAGTTTTTTAAACTAATTGTAAAAAATGCTCGCAAATACAGATAAACTCTCTTTGACACTCCAAAACTCCCCCTTTAGGGGGTTGGGGGGCTGAATAGTTAACAAATTATTTACATAAATATACAAGTCATTTCTTGTAAGACCGACGCCCGTAACGGCAGGAAAATCGCTGGAAGATATAGAGAGATTTTGGTTGAAAAAGAAAGATAATAGAAATTAACTTTAAATTAGAAAGAGAAATGGATTTAAAAGAATTGGAACAGCAGTACCGCTCCGAGTTGCTTGATAATGTGATACCATTTTGGGTTGAAAATTCTCAGGATACAGACTTTGGCGGTTATTTCAGCTGTTTAGACCGCAAAGGCGATGTGTTTGATACAGATAAATTTATCTGGTTGCAAGGTCGTGAGGTCTGGATGTTTTCCATGCTTTACAACAAAGTAGAAAAGCGTCAAGAATGGCTTGATTGTGCCATTCAGGGCGGAGAATTTTTGAAGAAATACGGACACGACGGTAATTACAACTGGTATTTTTCAGTTGACAGAGAAGGTAATCCGCTTGTAGAACCCTACAACATATTTTCGTACACATTCGCCACGATGGCATTCGGTCAGCTGAGCCTTGCTACCGGTAATTCGGAATATGCTGATATTGCAAAAAAAACCTTCGAAATTATACTTTCCAAGGTGGACAATCCGAAAGGTAAATGGAACAAAGCCTATCCCGGTACGCGCAATCTGAAGAACTTTGCATTGCCAATGATATTGTGCAATTTATCACTCGAAATAGAGCTTTTGATAGATAAAGATTTTCTTCAGAGAACAATTGACGATTGCATTCACGAAGTGATGGATGTCTTTTTACGTCCCGAACTTGGCGGTATAATCATTGAAAATGTGGAACTTGACGGAAGCCTTTCAGATACTTTTGAAGGCAGGCTGATGAATCCAGGTCATTCCATAGAAGCCATGTGGTTTATCATGGATTTGGGAGAACGCCTACATCGACCCGAGCTGATAGAAAAAGCAGTGAAAACCACCCTAACTATGATAGAATATGGTTGGGACAAACAATACGGTGGCATATACTATTTCATGGATCGTCTGGGACATCCTACCCAGCAATTGGAATGGGATCAGAAACTATGGTGGGTTCATATCGAAACCCTTATTTCACTGCTGAAAGGCTATCAGCTTACAGGTTCGAAAGAATGCTTGAAATGGTTTGAAAAAGTTCATGAATACACCTGGTCTCACTTCAAAGATCAGGAATATCCCGAATGGTGGGGTTACCTCAACCGTCAGGGTGAAGTCCTGCTACCACTTAAAGGCGGTAAATGGAAAGGCTGTTTCCATGTGCCGAGAGGTATGTACCAATGCTGGAAAACGCTCGAAAAGATCAATGCGAAATAAAAAAACGTATTTATCATTAAAAAAATATTAATTATCTATACTTATATTTCTAAAAAATGAGTTTTAAATTTTAAATAAAAAAATGATTGTTGTTTAACACTTCAAAAATCATTACCATGAAAAAAAGAAAAAAAACAATTTGCTGTCTAAAACATTTGAAAGCCTTTTTGCTTCCAATGTTGTGCTATCTCTCCGTGATGACTATTCAAGCTCAATCAGGGACTGTAATCGGAACTATCCAGGATGAGAATGGTGGTCTGTTTGGTGCTTCAGTTGTAGAAAAAGGCACTCAGAATGGTACAATTACCGATGTTAATGGAAGATTTACAATTGCTGTAAAAAACGTAAAAAATTCCATATTGAAATGCTCATTTGTAGGGTATGAAACAATAGAAGTACCTCTTAATGGCCGCAAAACTATTGACATAACGATGACTTCAGCTGTAAAAACACTGAATGAAGTTGTTGCAATAGGATATGGAAACGTTAAAAAAAGAGATTTAACAGGTTCAGTATCATCTGTTAGAAGTGAAGAATTGTTGAAAGTAAATCCGTCAAGCATTAATCAAGCGTTGCAGGGAAAAATTGCAGGCGTTCAGGTAAGCCAGGCTGATGGAGCACCGGGAGCAGGAATTAGCATCCAGATACGTGGAGCAAATTCTTTTACAACCAGTGCAGAACCACTTTATGTCATCGATGGTATCCCATTTAATACAGGTTCAGCTCCAGAAACAGATTATGCCACTAAACAAACTAATAACCCCTTGAGTTTAATCAATCCTCGTGATGTGAAATCTATTGAAGTATTGAAGGATGCCTCATCGACAGCTATATATGGTTCTCGTGGTGCAAACGGAGTTATTCTAATAACGACAAAAAACGGTTATGAAGGACGCACGAAGGTTGAATTAAATATAAATTATGGAATAGCCAAACCTGTAAAACTAATAAAAGTGTTAAATGGAGCAGATTATGCCGAATTTAGAAATGAAGGAATCAGAAATGGCTACATTTACGATGGGAAAGACTATGTAGATGAGAAAAACCTCGATTTTCCGGGTCGATGGGGATACACGATGGGAACAGATGCGGTTTCAGGAAAACCGATAAAACTTGACAGTACCTACTTGCCAAGCCCGCAGGATTTTAGAAATGGATATATGAATGGAGGAAACAACTGGCAAGACCAGATATTTCAGAATGCACTCACTCAGGATTATAATCTAAGTATATCCGGAGGTGATAAAAAAGGACAATATATGTTTTCGTTGGGAATGTTGGATCAGCAAGGTACTATAGTAAATTCGTACTACAAACGGTATAGTATCAGATCAAATATCAGCAGAAAGGTGACAGACTGGATTGAGTTTGGAAATAACCTTACAGCTTCAAAATCGCAAAACAGATTAGCTCGAACCAATACCGAAACGTATGGAATTGTGAATGACGCTATATCTTTTAATCCTACAAGAGATATTTTTGACAAGGATGAGGCTTCCGGAGTTTCACAGGATTATTCAAACGGATTATCCAACCCCTATCTCTATGTTCACACCGCAAAAAATATATTAGAGTCCATGAATTTATACAACTCTTCTTACTTAAATATTACATTTGCAAAATACCTTGTTTTCAGACAAAGTTTGGGATATGGATATAGTCAGGATAAACGTAATCAGTACTATAACAGATACATTAGCGGAGGTGTAAAACCTACCAATGGCTATGCGTCTCAATCCGATTCTTATTATGAAAGCGTAACAGCAGAATCGACCTTGTCATTTAATAAAGATTTTGGTAAAATAAACCATATCGATGCTGTAGCCGGTTATACGTATGAGAATGTTAACTGGGGAGGTAAAAGCATGAGCGGACATGGATTTGCCAATGATATTAATGAGGAAAATAATATGAATGCTGCTTTGGTCCAGGACCCGAACTATTCAAACAAAGGAAAAACATCATTGATGTCATATCTTGGACGTATTAACTACATATTAATGGATAAGTATTTAATAACAGCATCATTTCGTAGTGATGGTTCCAGCCGTTTAGCCAACAATCGTTGGGCAAATTTTGCTTCCGGCGCCTTGGCATGGCGTTTGTCCGAAGAAAAGTTTATTAAACAACTGGGATTATTTGACAACCTCAAACTCCGTGTAAGTTATGGTCAAACAGGAAATCAAGGTATCAATGCCTATGCAACCCGATCCAGAATGACTATTCAACAGTATCCGATAGATGGATCACTTACTAATGGCTTTGCCGAAGACAGATGGGGTGGACCTGCCAGTCCAAATTTGAAATGGGAAACAACGACCCAGTATAACGCAGGTCTTGATATAAGCATTCTGAAAAATCGAGTAAATTTTGTGATAGATGCTTATAAAAAATATACATCCGATTTGCTTCAATACGTATATATTCCTATAAGCACAGGTTTTTCTTCTATAGCATCCAACTATGGGAATGTCGAAAACAAAGGTCTTGAATTAGCAGGTAATTTCTTTTTAATTCAAAATAAGGATTTTACCTGGAAAATGGATGCAAACATATCTTTTAACCGGAATAAAATCGGCGGGTTAAATTCAGACCAATTCTCTGATGTGTGCTGGGGAATGGAAAGTATGTTCCTCCGAAGAAACGGACAACCCATAGGCATTATTTATGGATATCAGGAAGATGGATTTTTCGACAACGAGGCTGAAGTGAGAGCATACAAAATGTATAAAAATGAAACAGATGCTAAGATAAGAAGTATGATTGGTCAGATTAAATATAAAGATAATAATGGTGATGGCGTGATTGATCCTTTAGATAAAGCAATTATTGGAAATACAAATCCCGATTTCACTTATGGATATACCAACTCGTTTACTTATAAAGATATTTCACTTAGCTTTTTCTTTCAGGGGACACAAGGTAATGATATCCTGAATGTTAATTTACAAAATTACGATCTAGCTTCTACAGGCAATATGCCACAATTTGTATGGGACAATAGATGGACAGACGCAAACAGAGAAAATGCAGAGTTTCCGCGTGCTGATAATACCTTTACTCGAAGTTTGAAAGCCTCTGAAAGATATGTAGAAGATGGCGCCTATTTGAGATTGAAAAACTTGAGCCTTGCATATCGGTTTTTGCATCCGATAAAGGATATTGAAGCTTTAAATCTAACACTATCAGCCAACAATCTTTTCACACTTACAAAATACCGGTGGTATGACCCTGATGTAAACACGTTTGGGAGTGACACATCCCGTAGAGGTGTAGATATGAATTCATATCCAAGTGCAAGAACAGTTTCATTGGGAATTCAGCTAACATTATAATTCACAAGTATTCATTCAAAATAATTTAAAAAAATGAAATATAATATTCTAAAATATTTTGCAGGAGTCTTAATACTCATTACGAGTTTTTCCTGTTCCAATGCACTTGATGAAGAAGTATATACTTTTGTATCAGGTGAGAACTTGATTGAAGCAAAAAGCTACAATGAATTAGTCTCCGGCGCATTTAATGCGTTGACTTTCCCTTTCGAATGGGGTAATTATCATACTGTCGTCAATTTTGATACAGATTATCAAACCGGACCAACTTGGGCTTTCGGATCATTGGGAGCCGGCAATTTCTATGAAAACGGTTCAAATATTAGCTTCTATCAATCATATTATCAATGTATTCATCGGGCTGAATACCATTCTTTCTTAATCAACCAAATGGATATACCTCAGGATGTAAAAGATAATTCAAAAGGAGAATTAGCTTTTCTGACAGCATGGTCATATTTCAATTTGGTACAGTTTTATGGAGATGTTCCTTTGTATAAAACATCAGTATCAGAAGGAGCGCCTTTGTCTGTTCCGCGTTCACCTGTGAAAGATGTGTATGCTTTTATTATCGAACAATTGAAATATGCAGAAACAGCTATGTATTCCACACACGATGCAAAATATGTAAAAGGGCATGTGTCGCGTGGCGCTGCTAAGGCATTATTGGCAAAGGTCTATTGTACAATTGGCTCTGCATCTATGGCGGCAGGGAATAAAGTATATGTAATGGAAGGAGTTCCATTTAAATTTGACGATGATGGAAATAAAGTGAGGATATCATATCCATCCATTCAATCATTCGAAAAGGAACAAGTAGCAGGTTATGAGTCTTTTAATTCAAAGGAATATTACAAACTGGCTATGGACAAAGCCAAAGAACTTATTAACTTAGGGGATTTTGATCTTTATCCCTCCCAAAAAGAACTGTGGGCACCGTCCAGTAAAAATGGTAAAGAATTCATTTTTTCACTACAAACCTTGGCCGGAAATTCGGCATTGAGCAACTTCGTAGGAACAGATTATGCTGGATACTATGACACTGACGGAACCCTCAGCACCGGCTATTATGTGCAGCGTGATCATTGGTATCAGCTTTTTGACGATACAGATGAAAGGATAACATGGGGTGTAATACATCGTGTTCCATTTAATTATGTGAAGACTACCGGTGAACTTCAGTATTGTTATTATCCGGCAAAAGACAGTGTTAAAGTGAGGTTAGGCATTGATGGATATAAACCAACTGATATTTTAAGATATGATGCACATTTATATGGGTCTAAGCTGATGAAATTCAGACAAGTCTCTGTTCCTTTGGATGGCAACAGAACAGACTTTAACTGGCCATTTATGCGTTATGCTGAAGTATTATTGCTGTACGCTGAAGCTGACAATGAAGTAAATGGAGGTCCTTCAAGTGAGGCTATTGCTCAGGTAGATAAATTAAATCTGCGGAATAAAAGCAAAACAGCAGCAGAGTTAGGAACAAAAACACCCTGGACGCAAGAAACATTCAGATCCTACATCCTGCAGGAAAGAGTAAAGGAATTTGCAGCAGAAGGCATTCGCCGGTTTGATTTATTGCGTTGGGGTATTTATCTTCAAACGATGAATTCTATTGGCGGAGTCGATGAAAACGGAGTTATTAAAAGACGTGAAAGAAAGCACCTTTTATTACCTCTTCCGGCTGATGAAGTAAATACAAACTCATTTATTGATACAAACAACCCTGGATGGTAATTATTAATAATCAAAAAAAGTTTACGCATGAGAACAATTAAAACAATAAATAAGGTAATGTTAATAGTACTAACATTGCTTACCATTGCAGTCACATCTTGTAAAAAAGATAATGAAGATCTGCCGGGTATGCCTACTTTTAGTCAGGTTACTACAATAAAAGACCTGAAAACACCAATTGCAGGTGGAAACATGGGAGACTGGATTGCAATTAGAGGTACAAATCTACAACAGACAGATTCTATTTTATTTAACGATGTTGCTGTGAATATCAGAGACGCTTATTATCAAGATAGTGTGTTGTACATTCAGGTACCAATAAAATTACCAATGAATGTCAATAATAAAATTACTGTAAAAACGAAAGGTGGAGATATTGCTTTCGATTTCAAAGTTAACATACCGGATCTTCAGTTAACAAGCATTTTCAATGAATATACACCTCCTGGAGATACAATAAAAATTTATGGTAAGTTTATAAAGCTCTACGAAATTGATAGTTTGAATACGGTAGTCTCATTTGGGGGCAAAGAAAGTCCGGTGATAAAAGCAACAGACACTTATATTACCACCAGAGTACCTTTAGATGTTCAGTCAAATGTAAAAGTGAAGGCAATTAATAAAAAATTTAATGTTGAAGCATCTTGTCAGGGTTATTATCAGGACAAGCACGGTGTGATTACAACTTTTGACTCGGATTATCCGTACATAAGTTCTACTGGTCAGCAATGGGTTGGAGATTGGAAAAAACCAAAACCAACATCAGGTAAATACCTTCGTTTTGAAGTGGATCAAGCTACGTATCCCAATGGGTTGGGATGGTTTTATTTCTTTACAAGCGATGTAAAATACACATTGGATATGTTGCAGCATCCCGATAAATACACATTAAAATTTGAGCTCAATATGGCTTTGCCTGTAAAAACTACTGCTTTCTTCATTTATTACTACTGGGCTGTTGCGCCCAACCCTATGAGCGGAGAAACATTTAATGTGCAAAATCTTAATGTGTGGCAAACTGTTAATATCCCGTTAGAAAAAATAATACCACTGGGATATACCGGTACTTGGACAGATTATTCTCTGAATATACGTGTAGAAGATTATGCTCCGGTAGAACAGATAGCTATGTATTTTGATAATTTTAGAATATATAAAATAGGTGATTAAATTTTCCCGGGAAAATTTATATGAAATAGCTGTAATTACGTTATGACTTACGCAAGGAGAAAGAGAACTATTTATTCGCAGAATATAATTATTATTCTGGGTGGTTTTCTTTTTCCTTTCTTTTTCTCATGTCAGTCAATCCCGAAAGATATTAATGAGATAACAGATAATACAGACACTACCACTAAAAAAGAGCAACTGTATGTTGAAGGAACATTTATTCAGGAATGGTTGGTGTCCGATTGGGGCGATTTACAATGGCAGACAGAATTTTCGGCATTAAAAAACGTTGGAATTAAATATGTAATTTTGACAACGGCGTTGCATGGAGATGTGAATAATAATTATACTACAATTTATCCTACTTCACTTACATTTGCAAAACAAACAACTACGGTCGATGTCATTGAAAGGTGTCTGTTCAATGCTCAAATGCTAGGGATAAAAGTATTTATCGGCATAAATTTTAATGATAACTGGTGGAAAGCATCGACATTATCAAATTCCTGGTTATGTGATCAAATGGAGAAAGGCAATCAGGTAGCAAAAGAAATATATACCAACTATAAATCAAGGTATAATGATACGTTGTATGGTTGGTATTGGGTTTGGGAAATTGATAATCTGAACTGGCAATCACTTGTTTCGCAGAATTTATTAATTAAAGCAATGAATATCAGTCTGGATTATTTAAATAATCTTAGTCCTGATATGCCGGTAATGCTTAGCCCTTTCGTCAATTCTGTTTATGGAACTCCGGAACAGAACGGGGGCTTCTGGAAATGTATTTTTTCGAAAACAAATTTTAAAAAGGGAGATATATTTGCTCCGCAGGATTGTATCGGTGCAGGAGGAATAAAAATTGAAGATTTAGCAAGATGGTTTAAATCACTTAGAGAAAGTGTTAACTCAAAACCCGGACTGCAATTCTGGTCTAATGCTGAAAATTTTGAACAAAATTTTTGGGTAGCAGCACCTTTGCAACGATTTGTAAAGCAAACTCAGCTTGTAAATCCCTATGTTGATAAAATAATTTCATTTTCCTATACACATTATTACAGCCCTAATCAGAAGACAGCGAAGTTTCATAAAACATATATTGATTATTTCAAAAATGGTATTCTAAAAGAAAATGTACCGCAAAATATAAGTAATCTGAGAGTGGTTAAGCACGATGATCAATTTATGCTTGTCTGGAACGAACCTTCAGCTAAAGAAAATGTTGCAGGATATTATGTGTACGAAAACAATATTTTGATTGGCAATTTTCAGTACAATGCTCACGAAGTTTGTACTACACAACTTTTGATTAACCCCGTACAGGATGGAAAGAAAACATATTCCGTTTGTTCATACAATTCGGTAGGAACAACATCATCAGCCACTTACTTAACTTATTAAATTAAAAACTACTTCATCAATAAAAATGAAAAAAAACTTTAAAATATTAGTCTTATTTATATTGGTAATGAATAGTTTTGCATTAAATGCTCAGAAGTTTGAAGAGCTTGCATTAACCCCTCCCATGGGATGGAACAGCTGGAATAAATTCGGTTGTAATGTAAATGAAAAGATGATAAGGGAGATAGCCGATAAAATAGTAGAAACCGGTCTGCGAGATGCAGGGTACATTTATATAAATATTGATGATTGCTGGCATGGTGCCAGAGATAGTCAAGGATTTATCAACGCTGATCCCGAAAATTTTCCTTCGGGTATGAAAGCATTAGCCGATTATGTGCATTCCAAAGGGTTGAAATTAGGCATTTATTCGGATGCCGGAAGAATGACCTGCGCCGGCAAACCAGGCTCTGCGGGGCATGAATATCAGGATGCTCTCACCTATGCAAAATGGGGTATCGACTATCTGAAATATGATTGGTGTTATACGCAGGACGTTAATCCGGTTGGAGCTTATATGTTGATGCGTGATGCGATTCGCAATGCCGGAAGACCTATGATTTTCAGTCTGTGTGAATGGGGCTCAAGTAAACCCTGGACTTGGGCAAAAGAAACGGGACATTTATGGCGTACCACCGGGGATATCACCTGCTGTTTCGACTGTCCTAAGGAAAATGGTAATGGAGTATTACAGATATTGGATATGCAGGAGGGACTTAGAGAGTATGCCGGGCCCGGACATTGGAATGACCCTGATATGCTGGAAGTGGGAAATGGAATGACTGTTAATCAAGACAGGGCACATTTTTCAATGTGGTGTATGTTGTCAGCTCCATTACTGTTGGGAAATGATGTGCGAACCATGAACCCGGAGACAAAAGATATTCTGATGAACAAAGAAGTAATTGCTATCGACCAGGATTCGTTAGGAATATCAGCAATAAAAATAAAATCCGAAAATGGGCTGGAAATGTGGTTTAAACCATTAACAAATGACAGTTGGGCGTTTTGCATTCTCAACAGAACCACAGAACCCAAAAAATATTCTATTCATTGGCAGCAGTTTAATTTTGAAGAT
>Ga0116171_10002144_pt1 | contig 18998 bp, 17 predicted proteins | sample AD_JPNHW2_MetaG_FD_89798 | JGI IMG/M metagenome (GOLD analysis project Ga0116171, IMG submission 89798) | Active sludge microbial communities of municipal wastewater-treating anaerobic digesters from Japan - AD_JPNHW2_MetaG | ecosystem: Engineered > Bioreactor > Anaerobic > Digestate | place... | reverse complement strand
GTAATAATCACCATCTTGCTCCATTCCCCGGAGAAGATTTCCAGATGTTTGAAAAAGATCTTCCCGGTCATAACACAACCGGATTCAGCGGAGATTCAAAAATCGGGGACCTCCCTCTTGAGACATGCGAAACCATGAATAATTCGTGGGGATTTAATCTTCAGGACAAAAACTACAAAACACCAAAACAGATTATCCAATATATCGTTAAGGCTGCAGGTTACAACTCAAATTTCCTTCTGAATGTTGGTCCTATGCCTGACGGCAGGATTCAGCCTGAATTTGTAAGCACACTGAAAGAAGTCGGTAAATGGATGGATAAATATGGTGAAACAATCTATGGAACCAAAGGCGGTCCCGTCTCTCCAAAAAGCTGGGGTGTAACTACTTACAAAGGCAATAAGATATATGTCCATGTAATGAATGCTGAAGACAACAACCTCCTTATCCCTGATTTCGGAAAGAAAGTAAAAGGAGTAACTCTATTCACAACATCTGAAAAACTTAAATACAAACAGGACTCATTCGGAATAACTATTTCTCTGCCGAAGAACACTGAAGAGACAGACACGGTCCTGGTAATAGAGATCTGATAGCTGAAATATTTTTTTGAATTATTAAATTTTCCCTCACAGGAGGGTCAGTAGTAAAAAGAGAGGGTGCCCGTTTGAGACACCCTCTCTTTTCTAAAATAGTAATTATTATTTCAGATAGATCTCAAGTACAGGTATCTCACTCTGTGGTTTTAGTACCGGGAGCTGAAGATAGAGATCATTTTTGTTCTCATCACTTCCTGCTCTGAATTGGATTTCGGAAGCATCATGCAGAAATTGAACGTACTTAACCTTATCACCCATATTCTCAAGAGTAAGGTTTCCCATCGGATATACTAACAGATGAACATATAATCTTTTAGTCGAAGGATTATATGTAAGCAGGGTATTTGCCGGAGCAGTGAACCCTGCAGGGGCTTCGGTACATCCATAGATAGAACGGCTATTAAACTTCATCCAATCACCCATTGCTTTTAGCCTGTCCTGAGCTCTGTAATCGAATACCCCACGGGCTGTAGGTCCGACATTCAATAACAGATTCCCGCCCTTGCTGACCGATTCAATAAGTAACTCCAGTAATTGTGCAGGACTCTTCCATGTATTTTCGTCGCGGTAATAGCCCCATGAACCTGAAAAAGTCTGGCATGTCTCCCAGGGAACTCTTTTGCCATTATATTCAGGCCATTTTGATACTTTAACCTGTTCAGGTGAAACAAAGTCCCAGCCTCCATTTACATCTTTCATATCAAGACGGTCATCAATAATTATTCCTGGTTGAAGTGATCGTGCAAGCTTAATAATGCTTTCTGAATCCCAGTCTTCATGTCCTTTACCATTCTTCCCCGGGAACGAGAAATCGAACCATATAATACTTATTTCACCATAATTGGTAAGCAGCTCCTTTACCTGGTTTTTCAGATACTCCCTGTACCTGCTCATATCTTTTCCTTTATTAAGACGGGCATAAGCAGTATCCGACTCTTGTCTTTGCGGATGGCACCTGTCGATAGTATAATCGGGATGATGCCAGTCGATGAGCGAATAGTAGAACCCAACCTTCAATCCTTCTGCTCTGAAAGCATCCACGTACTCCTTTATGAGATCTTTTCCATAAGGGGTATTTGTAGCTTTATAATCAGTGAATTTCGAATCGAACAGACAAAAACCCTCATGATGTTTTGCCGTAAGGACAACATATTTCATCCCTGCTGCTTTTGCCATTTTGGCCCATTCATGCGGATCAAACATATCCGGATTGAACATCTCAAAGTATTTCTGATACTGCTCGTTGGTCATCCGTTCCTGATTTTTCACCCATTCATGACGGGCAGGCAAAGCATACAAACCCCAGTGAATAAACATTCCAAAGCGGGCATCGGTCCACCATTGCATCCTTTGAGCTTTTTGGGCATCAGTTTCTTTAGGGAGCTGAGCCGGAACTGTCTGTGATAATACTAATAAACAGGTCAATAGTATCACCGTAACGAAGGTTTTACTTCTCATATACATGGTTTTAGTTATTAAAAATATGTCATAAAGGTTTCATTCAATAACAAATTTACATTTTTAATCAATTAGTCATTCCGAAAACTATTATGATTACTAATAACCATTATGTATTCCCGCTGATTATCAAAATTAATTTGCTTTTAACTGTACTATTCAGCAGCACAGACAACTACACTATTTCTATTACAACACTTCTGACTATTTTGTAACTTTTTTAATGAATATCTGGGTAGGATATCCTTTCCTTATTAATTCTGCTTTAAGCGCATAAGCTTCCTCTTTTGTCGCAAAATTTCCGGTAGTGTACCTGTAAAATTTATCATTATCATTGTACATCACCTTCATATCATTTATGTATTTGAAATATGTGACGTCGACAGGTTTATGAAGAGCAATAACCTGAACTGTATAGTAGAGAACCTCAGAATCGACTACAGATTTATCATTTTCATCATGAACACTCACATTTTTAATAAGAATCCCTGAATCAATGACATCAACGGGAGGGATCTTCAGGAGGTCTATTTTTGCATATTCAACTGGTGCAGACTTCAGGAAAGAAGTTGTGTCTTTCAGAAGTTTAACATCGAAATTCAATGTCGTCTGAGAATCGTTCTGGACGATAATTGTATCGATGGATTGCGGGTAATAACCGTCACAGGTAAACAATATTTTGAAAATACCATAAGCGACATTTGCACTATAGATCCCTGTTGCTATATCGGGGCTTCCGGTAAAGAGTGTGTCTCCGGTAACTTTATTTACAATTTTAACTAAACGACCATTTTCAGCAAGACGAGTTGTGTCGTCGAGAATAAATTTGCCTGTGATCTTATGAATCTGGTTATCGTTTGCCACATCAAAACCAAGATAGAATATATCTTTTTGCTTATAGTCGGTTATCATTGAATAATAAGCATTCAACCCATTATTTACAGGTTGAAGAAATTTATCATCATCAGCTGAATTAACAGGATAACCAAGGTTGGAAGGAGTCTCCCAGTCGGTTTCTTTTCTCACACTCTTAAAATTATCAAAACCTCCCATCGAATTATGTCCCTCTGAGCAGAAATACAATACATTACCATTCTCAGTTATAAAGGGTGTATCCTCATTATATGGAGTATTAATGGTGGTCCCTAAATTTACCGCAGGGCCCCAGTCACCAGATCCGTCTTTTTCAGAGACATAGATATCAAGATTACCCTGCCCCCCATCTCTGTTGCTGGTGAAATATAATTTCTTTCCGTCAGCCGAAATAGAAGCGTGTGACTCATAAAATTTGGTATTAATATTCTTATTTAGCTTCTTTATTGGGGTCCAGGCGTTATTTACATATTTTGACGAATATATCACCCCGTCGTAGTTGTCTGTCTTATAAAGAAATAACTCTGTGCCGTCACTATTCAGGGAACATGATGAGCAGTCTTCACCCGCCTTGAGCTCTGAAGTTATTTCTACAGGAGGTTGCCACTCTCCTCTGATCTTCTTAGAGAAAAAGATAACATTTACAATACCTCTTCGCTCTGTGTAAACCATAGTATTTCCGTCAAAGCTGACAGCCGGATTATCATTTATTGATCCCTGGCTTATGTCGCTGCTTAATTCTGTTTTACTAAAAGAGGTGGGAACCTGTCTAAACTGAATTGCATTTTTGCACGCCTGTATCTGCTGTTCAATGTAATCAAGGTTCTTCATTCCTCCTTTTGATGCTGTTTCATTTGCCAGTTTTTTAAATGTATTAAGAGTATTGAGTCCATCTTCAAACTGGTTATTTATCATATAGGCTTTTGCCAGGAAAAAATAGGCATCAAGGGGAGCTCTCATCTCTTTATATGAGTCAGTCTGTGAATCATAAGTAGCTGTTTTGACTGCTTCTACCAGGTAAGGAATCGACTTTTCCTTTTCACTTGGGATGTTCAGGTAGCATGTGCCAATCTTGTACTTAATATTCATATTGTCAGGAGTCTCTATAAGAAGATATAGCTGGTTTGCCAGTTCGTATTCTTCAAATATATAGTAAGATTCAGCCTGAGTAAATATTTTTTTCATTTCATCACTGCTCGTTTGAGATGATGCAGTAAGAGAGAAAAAAACATATGCAATCAATGACAATAGAATACCGTAAATTCTAGCTTTTAAATTTGACATAATAATGATTATTGTAGTTTTTTGTCCATTCCAAACATGACCAATTATTAAGAGATCGTGCAACCTCAAAAATTAGAATTATTTTACTACTGAGACAACACCAATACCTGATCCCTGTGGCTCATTAATAAAATCATAGCTAAGTTGATATATTCCGCTTTTATTGCAGACAAAATCAACAAACAGGTAAGTTTTGCCTGTCTTCTGATCAAAAGAAGAAAGCACCACTTTATCGGTATCATCCTTAATATTAAGGATCAGGTGTCCCTTGGAATCATCAGTATTACAAAGAGTAAACCTGTATTTTGTATTTTTCCAGAGCGACATATTCGCTTTATATCTAAGCTGACTTGGGTCATCGGCTTTTCCAAGCTGGACCCTGAAATCTTTAAGATATTTGGTATCAGTCCCTGCATTCATTACACATTGGCCCAGAAACGGGTCGGTTGACTGTCCAAACGACGCTAATCCTAATATTAGAAAAAACGAAAAGGTTAAAACAAATTTTTTCATATTACTTATTTATATTATTCTTTAAAAATATTTTGTGTTAAACTATCTTCCTTGGTGATCAATACAAAAGCCGATTATATCTGAATGAATATCAATTAGATAAAAGATTATTTTTCATTGCATATATTGCAAGCTGAATAGAATTCTTAGCGCCTGTCTTACTTATCAGACTAGACCGGTGCCCCTCAATTGTTCTTCTGCTAATACCAAGCTTATCTGCAATCTCATTATTTGAATAACCAACGCACATTAGTTCCAGAATGTCACTTTCACGTTTTGAGAGCCTCACCTCTTTTGGAGGATCGCATTTGGTAATTTCTTTCTTCTGTAAAAGGTCTTTAATTATTTTACAGAGGACCTGATTTGAAAAATAGTCTTCTCCATTTAAAACCATTGATATTGCCTTAAAAAGTTCTTTACTTCCTGATGTTTTAAGTATATAACCGTGAGCGCCGGCTTCAAGCATTTTATAGTAACTTTCCTCCTCCTCACTCATTGTTAATGCAAGAACTTTTAATCCCGGATGCTTTTTAACAGCTTCTCTGGTTGTGTCTATGCCATCATAAACCGGCATATAAATATCCATTAAAATCAGATCTGCTTCATATTCATCAATCATATCAAGAAATTCCCGTCCATTAGAAAACTCAGCAATCACATTAAAACAATCAGACTGTGCCAGAAGATATTTCAATGCGTCCCGAAACATGCAATGATCATCAACCACAATAATATCATATGTCTTTCTCATTTGAATATCATTTAGTGATGGCCGTTATATACATGTACAAAAAACTGAAATATGAATTATTCTTCATTTATATAGAGCTTTTTATGTTAATTTGTTTTTTCCCTCCAAATTCCATGGCATTTTTCAGAATGTCATAATAAAGAGTAATATATAGGATAACCGACATTATCCAAATAATTATAAGATCAAAAATCAGTGTATCCACCTGCATATAAAAGATATACTTTACTGGTGCAAAAAAGTGCGCACGTAATGAAAAGACATGTCCGTCAGGAGGATATGAAAATATCGGTTCGTAATTCTGTACCAAACGATTTTTTCCTCTGATTATTTTATTTCCTTCAGTAGTCTTCTTTACAATATCGGCCAGAAAATCATTATAATTATTATCATACATTTTAAGGTAATCATCCTTTCCTGAAGAGTTTTTCTGAGCCGACAAAATCAGATCGTCTTTCTTTTTGCTGATGATATTGAAGACAGTGATATATTTCTTTTCCAGTTTATTCAGATAATCTTTAGCTTCATTCACAACTTCACCGTTGAATTTCTCTGTTGAAAATCCTTCCATTGACATTTTGGGCAGGTCATCAAAAAGAGCTGCTTCTGATCCGAACTCGTTTTTCAACAGATCAAGATTCCCTGATAAAAGGATCTTTGATGAATCATTATTCATCTTTGACAACGAAACAGACTCATCTATAATATTTCTTAGCTCAGGTATATAATATACCTGTTTATAATTTGAATAGCTTTCTAATTGTTCTATATTATAAAAATCTTTTTCATAGGGGTTACTCTTGAACTGTGTGACCGACAATGCTTCATAAGCCCAGCGTGAAGGCATTATATCAGCAATCAAAGGGGTCGTTCCTTTACCTCCTCCGAATATGCTGTTGATTTTATCAAAATTAAACATAGCGCCTCCAAGTGCCATCATTGGTATTATAAGCAATGGAATCAGAATGTAAATTGTAACGGCAGAATTGAAGGATGAGGAAATATTCAGACCAAGTATATTGGCAAAGCAGGATGCAGAAAACAGTACTAACCAATATTCAACAGTCAATCCTTTAATACTGATAACCATATTTCCTATCAGCACATAAATCAACATCTGAATTGCTGAAAGTGAAAAAAGTATTACGACTTTTGATAACAGATAACTTGATCTGGAGAGATTAAGAAACCTTTCTCTTTTAAGTATTTTTCTGTCCCTGAAGATCTCTTCTGCACTCACTGACAATCCTATAAAAAGAGCAATTATTATACTCATGAAAATATAGGGAGGCAAGTTATCATTTTGCCTGAAGATATAATGAGTTGCGTTTCCTGGTGTGTATCTGATGATAACCGTCAGGAAAAGAGCCATTATCGGAGCTTCAAGAAGGCTTATTAACAAATATTGCAGATTGTTTATTTTTGAAAGAACGTCCCTTCTTATGAATATCCCAATCTGATGTAATTTATCAGGGATCTGAAATGATCTTGCAGGAATTGTACTGACCTCTTCAACCTCTTTAATCTTAAAATTCTGAACGAACATCTCATTCCATTCAGCAGGTGTTTTTATTCTCTGCTGGGTGAACTGACCAAAATCATCAACCTCTTTCGACTCAATAATATTAAAAAGCAATTCAGGATTGACATTACCGCAAGCCTGACATTCTCCCATATCTGCATTAATCTGCCTTGTTGCTTTCTTAAAATACATTACAGATTCAATGGGATTGCCATAATAGATAGGATACCCCCCGTTGTCGAGAATTACAAGTTTATCGAACATTTTAAAGATGTCGGAAGATGGCTGATGAATAACAACAAAAATCAGTTTCATCTGCAACGACAGCTCCTTCAGAAGATCCATTACATTTTCCGAATCCCTTGAAGATAATCCGGAGGTTGGCTCATCAACAAAAAGAACAGAAGGCTCCCTGATAAGCTCCAGTGCAATATTAAGCCGCTTTCTTTGTCCGCCGCTGATCTTTTTATTCAACGGGCTGCCAACCATAACATCCTTAATTTCGAAAAGGTTTAGATCTGTCAGGGTCTTTTCAACCAGTTTTCTGATCTCCTCTTCTGATAAATTTTTAAAGCAGAGTTTTGAATTATAGTAAAGGTTATCAAATACAGTCAGATCTTCCATCAGAAAATCGTCCTGAGCAATATAACCTATCATACTCTTTGCTTCGTCAACATCGTTATGTATATCGAGCCCATTAAGGGTAACCGAGCCTGAATAAGGTCTCTCAATTCCTGAAAGGACATTTAGGAGCGTTGTTTTTCCTGATCCGCTTGCACCCATTATACCTATCAGTCCGAACTCTTCAGCAATATTGACATTCCGCAGCCCTATTGTCTGATTCGGAAATTTATAAACGATGTTTTCAGCCTTGAACGACAACTTATTCTGATTCTCTGCATTTAAGTATTTTGAAACAACATCGCTATAATAAATTGTCCCTTTTGGTACACGCAAAGTACTCCCTTGAGGAAACAGATATATCTTGTTTATATTGAAAGACAGACCATTAAGAAAGATCTCACTTATCCCGTTATATTTTATAAAATAGAGATCGGCACTTTTTATTCTGAGTATACAAATGTGACCATCAATACTATGAGATACAATATGTTTATATCCTGACCGCTTGCTAACCTGTTGTTTCTGACTGTCGTCAATTATAAGAATCTCTTCAGAATTCATATCATCAGGTTTATCGTTTCTGACAAACCTGCTTATCAGTTCAAGCTCTTCATTAAAAAGATTAAAAACAGTTGCAATGGTGCTTATTATTCCCATGCGTTGCTCAGTATAAAGATTCTCTGACTTAAGCATCTCAAACAACCTGATCAGAACAACGACTTTCTGTTTCTGTGTCAGGGTTTTATTGATCTTTCTGCAGATTGACAATGTCCGTACCGAGTCTTTCATCGAGGTCAGTTTGCCTGAGCCTTGTCCCTGGTCATGCTTTTCATTATCAGAACTCCGTGATTTCTCATCATATAAATTCAAATACTCCTGAACCTTCTGTTGATTTAGCTGGGAGGACAGGAAAGACTCAACAAAATCCCTCTGATCTGCTGTCGTGCCGTCATCCTGTTTAGAGATGATAGCAAAAAGTTGCATTAGTGCCTTTAAAATTTCTTCACTCATATCCCCTGTGTGTATTGTGTGATCAGTCGTTCATGTAATTCCCTCAACACTTGTTCAAAAAAATTCACTGGTTTATACAGCCTGGTCTCTTTATAAAATGCCGGTTTTGTAACGGTCTAATATTCGGTAATCTCAAAAGGAAGACCTACTATCTCAGAGTATTCTTCCCCGGCTTCTTTCATATCAACGTCGGTTGAAAGAAAATACCATTTTACTTTTATAGGAGTTCCGTTTTGAAACAACTCTTCAAGTTTCAGAAGTATATCTAGTATCAGTTTTGAAGAAGCAGTATTGAAATACTCAAGTTTTATTGAAAGCTCCATGTTTTCAATTGGGGTATTTTGTAACTCCCCAAGCCACTTCATAACGGGCTGATAAAAGACAACAACATCTTCAGGCAGTGATCTTCCTGATATTTCAAATACTTTATTTACGTGATCCAAAACAACTTTTGGGGTATCTTCAGTTGCAGCAATGTTAATGATTTCCATATTAGTATAATTTTTATGTTTCTATTTGGATATTCTGATTAAAAGGGAGAAAACTGAATATTCATCATCCAGCTTTCCAAAACTGTATTCGAGTTTATTTTCTGACTTTCGCGCTATATCAATAATACCGATACCTGCACCGGATGATTCGGAAAAGGCAGAATTAAGCCTTACTTCTTTATACAGGAGTTTAAGTTCCTCCTTATCCATCGAATTTACCTGATCGATCCTGCTCTTCAAAGGTGGAATCTTATCATTTCTTATCGTATTGCTGGAAATAAGTATATACTCTTCGTCGGTTGCCCCAATCATAAAAATTGCAGATACTTCCGGGGCGTTTTTCACATTCTCAACTTTATTCTTGCTGATATTCTGCAAAAGTTCAACCATAATGTTGAATATCTTACGTCTGGTGTTATCTTCGACATTCTCAGCTTTGAATTTCCGTTCAGTGAAAGACAGAAGTGTTTTGTTAAGATCCTGTGAGAATTCTCCACAATAAACCAGCATTATATTTTTCTCATCCATAAGTTTATGGAAACTGAAAATATGCGGTAAGGAAGTCTGATTAATAGTAATATTTTTTATAGCATCCATTTTCTGTAAATTGTATGTTAGTGCTTTACCAAAGTCTTAAGCGAAAAGAAATAATGATCGTTATCTATTGGCTCAAAATCAAAATCCAACTGATTCCCTGTTTTTCGGGCAATATGAATTAACCCTAGTCCAAAGCCGTTTTTGGGCGAAAGAGAGCCGTTTATCATCCAGTACTTATGGAACTCTTTTAATTCAGCTTCTGACATTGTGTTTACCTTCACAAGTTTGCCTTTTAGTTCCTCTACCTTCGCTGAATTAATTACGTTTCCGCTATAGATCAGATACCCTTGCTCTGATTGTCCTATCATAAAAATTGAAGATTCTGCATGATGGTCTTTTTCGCTGTAGCGGGTAACATTCTGCAGACACTCGACCATAACACAGAAGACTCTTGCTTTTAATGTATTGTCCGAATCAGTACTGCTAAGCTTGTTTTCCACAAGGTTCAAAAGAGCCATCACAATATCTTGAGATATCTCTCCCCTGTATGAAAGCATAAGCTGATTCGCGTTCATTTGTTCTCGAACCTGGGTTACAAATTTCAGGTCATAAATTGACTGCTTCTCCATCATCTTGGTTTTAAAATTTTAATCCGATTACTAAAACATCATCTAACTGATTCACATCGCCTTTCCAATCATCATAGGTTTTTCTGAACAGATTACCCATCTGGAAAATGCTCAGATGTGTGTTTTCCTGTATCAACTGACCTACTCTTTCGCTTGTAAATCTCTGTTTGCCTGTAGGTCCGCCAAACTGATCAGTAAAACCGTCAGTCATAAAATAGACTGCATCACCCGGTTGTATCTTAATTGAATGGTTTACAAAGTCCTTACGGTTTCTGTATTGTGTACCTCCCACAGGAAACTTATCACCACGTATCTCAGTAAGAACTCCTTTACTGACATAATAAAGAGGACGATGTGCTCCTGCGAAATCAAGTACTTTCTCCTTCAGGTTTATCTTACAGAATGCAGCATCCATCCCATCGTTTATCTTGCTATTGGCTTCTTCCTGTTTTAATATTTTCACAACGCTTGAATGAAGCCGCGTTAACACCTCTCCTGCATTAAGTGTATTATCCTGATTCATAATAGCACTTTGCAGGAAGAAACCGATTATCGACATTAGTGCTCCGGGAACGCCATGTCCGGTGCAGTCCATTGCACCAACAAATATTGAATTTTCAAATTTATACAGCCAGGGATAGTCACCGCTTACAACATCTTTCGGTTTATAGAACATGAAAGAATTGGGAAGAACCTTATGAAAGTTCAATTCAGCAGGCATCAAGGCGCTCTGGATATTAAAAGCATAATTGATACTGTCGCTGATATTTTTATTCTTTTTCCTGATCAGCTCTTCGCGTGATTTGGCTTCTGTGATATCGTGACAGGCAAAAAGTACTGATTCAGGCTCTCCATTTTCATTGAATTCAGGAATTGCATTAACCTGCATCACTTTTCTTCCTCCTGGGGTAGGAAACTCCATCTCTGCAGTTTTCTTTGCCCTATTTACTGATGCCTCTTCCAGCAGGTTCTTCAGTATCGTCACAACCGACGCATCCATCTGAGTATTGCTTATTGGCTTGTCAAGGTAGAATTCTTTCTTAACACCGGTATATTCCTCAATGACCGGATTAATGTATGTGCATCTGCTGAAGATGTCGATCCTGATTATTATATCGGAGCTGTTTTCAGACAGAGCCTGCATCTTCGCTCTCATTCTCTGTTCCTTTGCAGCCATTCTCTGTTCTGAAATATCGCTGGAGTTAATTACAAATCCCCTTATAACTTCATCCGACAGAAGGTTTTTCCCTTTAGCCTCCATCCATATCACGTCGCCACCTTTTGTAAAATACCGGTATTGAAGAGTTAACTCTTTTTCAGGAAAAGACTTTAGATCTTTTAAAAGCTGCCTGAATCTTTGAGTATCAAGCGGATGAACATTTTCAATATCATCCTTACCCAACAGCTCTTCAGGATAATACCCCATTATTGCCTTAATGGAAGGACTGACATATAATATCTTTCTGTCAGCAGAAATAATAGTTATCACCTCCTTGGCATTTTCTAGCATAACCTGTGTTCTCTTGCTGGTATTATGTACTTCCTGAATCTGCTCCTCCAGCTTTGTGTTCGACCTTTTTAACTCTTCCTGTGTCGTAATAAGGTCTTCCGTATTTTTCATCAATTGCTTTTTCTGGCTTCGTAATTCGGCACTCATCTTTTCTGACTCCTTGAACAAAGTATAAGTCCGTTGATTAATTTCCACATTTGCAATTGCGCGTGCAATAATTTTGCTTAGTTCTGTAACAAGGTTGCACTGAAAAGAGTCGAATTTATGGAAGGAAGCCAGCTCAATCACACAATAAACGATGTCATTTGTAATGCATGGCATTATTAATATACATCTGGGTTTCTGGTCACCCAGCAATCCTGATTTTATTGTCATATAGTCATCAGGAATCTCTGTCCGCAGAACACTGTCTTTCTCTGCAACAGCCTGCCCGACCAGACCTTGTGCAAATTTAAACTCGGCATGAAGGTATTTCTTACGGTTATATGCATAACTGGATGACATTCTGATAATCTTTTCCTCATCCTTTTCTCCCTCAATTAAATAAAAGGCTCCCTGAACAACGTTGTTGATCTTATTTACAAGAAATGTAATGATCTCTTCACTAAGTCTCCCAGTGTCACTGAAAGATTGAAGTAAAGTGCTTATCTCATTAGAGATTCTGTTTATCTCATTTCGTTCATACTCCTTTTGAGAAACAGTTATCAGGCTTGTCCTCATTGACTCCAGAGCCTCTGCAAGCACTTTTTCTCCGTTTATTGAGACATACGGAGTCTTAAGATTCCCATTTTCAATCTGCCTTACAAATTCAATGGCCCGGTCTATTGTCAACTCATAAGAAGAGATTTTCTTATCCGTTTCAGCCTTTGCTTTTAAAACTTTCTTACCGACAAAAGCACCTGCAATACCCAGAAACAGCGGAATTAGATTAAGAAGGTAAAAAATATTATGCTCTTTATACAAAAGCCCAAAACTCCTGAACGATAGAGTGTGTCCTTGCGGTATCAGGGCAAAAAGAAGAACCACTATCATTATAATTGCCCCTGTCAGAGCAAATCCTAATGAATAGGCTATAATATAATTCATCTTTTTAAAATCCCCTGGCATATCTTTGATAAACAGTTAATTATTAGCAATATGTTTCATTATCTGTGTGGCAATGTATGAAGATACCCTCATGAAGAATTGTTCATCATCGGTTGTGAATTTTTTAAATGAAGCCAATTCTATTACTGCAAGTAAATTTCCATTATAAGAAACCGGAAAGATTATTAGTGATACAGGAGAAGCCTTCCCCAATCCCGATTCAATAGCCATATACCCTTCAGGGATATCAGTTATATTAATTAGTTTGCCATCATTTGCAACCTGACCGGGAAATCCTTCACCAAACTCTATAACATCTTCATTATCATCATTATTTGCATAGGCGTAACCTGAAAGAAACTTGAGAACATGTTTGCCTTGCATCATATCGGAAATAAAGAATAGTCCCTGAGAAATCTCTTTCTCCCTGGCAAAGCAGGATAGAACTTTTTGAGAAAATTGTTTAAGATTCTTACATGGGTCACATATCTCCCTCATAAATGATTCGAACTCCTGAATCCCATTATTATCAGGAAACGTATTCACTTTAGGAGAAACCATTCTTTCATCCCAGGCTGATTTCTCATTGATATTTCTATGTATGGTTACAAAATCAAACATATTTATTATATTTTAAAGAGTCGAAAAAATCAATTATTTCTTCGCAAGTCAAGACCTTATGCGGTTTAAAGTATTTTAATACTTCACCTGGCATAATGCTGAACTGAGCATTCTGAGGATCCTGAATTATTGAGAAAGCACCATCCTGGAAAGCACTGAAAAGACCTTTAGCACCATCAGTATTAGCGCCGGACAGAATGATTCCGGCCATATTTTCCCTGAACGAATAACCGGCTGATTCAAAAGTGATGTCAAGAGATGGACGTGAGTAGTTTCTCTCAGCTTCAGTGGATAAAGCAAAGTATCTTCCCGGTTCGATCAGTAAATGGTAGTTTGACGGACTCAGATACACAAAGCCAGGTTTGATCTGTTCTTTGTCTAATGGTTCCTTAACACTGATTTTTGAATCGATATTCAATGATTCCACAAATCCGTTCCTGACGTCTCTCAGCCTGTGCAAACATAATACTACGGGAAGAGAAAACTCTTTCGGAACAGAACACAATATCTTCTTAACAACATCAAAGCTTCCAGCAGAGCCTCCTATTACTACTATTTTTATGTTTCTGTTCATTATGGAAATCTTTCGATGCTGAAATATCTTTATTCTATATTCTGAAATTATGAATAATCTCCCCTTCGCCTATCCTTCTGAAAATCTTCTCCTCGTAACTTTCTACTTCAAAGAACCTGGAGGCTTTACACCAGTTTATTGATTCCTTAGAGCCAATACCGAGAAATGAACCTTGCTGCATACTCTCGCTAAACGTCTGTATTACTTTTTCCTGCAATTCGAAATTGAAGTAAATAAGAACATTTCTGCATATTATCAGATCAAAACCCGAGATTGAATCATCCTGTCCAAGATTATGGCACATAAATGTCACATTATCAATCAGTTTTTTATCAAACTGAGCTTCATTATCGACAACAGAATAATAGTCAGAGAGTTTCCCTTTGTTATTAAATTGCTCATAATTCTTACAATTTGTCTCCATGCTTCTTAACTGGTAAACCCCTTTTTCAGCTACTTTCAGGACATTTCTATTAAGATCTGTGGCAACTATTTTTGTATGTTCCAGCATTCCTGATTCTTTCAGTAAAATAGCCATGGAGTAAACCTCCTCTCCTGTTGAACATGCTGCATGCCATATATTTAATGATTCTTTGGAACGCAGTTTATGAAGAATAATGTCCCGAAGAATAATCCAGAAAGAGGGATCACGGAACATTTCAGTTACATTAACTGTGATCTCTTTAATCAGATTGGCTGCAAACTCAGAATCAGTAATTATCCGGTCGACAAAATAATTCAGGTCGCGGATTTTATTGATTTCAATAAAACGGATAATTCTTCTTTTGTAAGAAGAAAAGGCATAATTGCTAAAATCAACACCTGTCGATTCCAGTAATGCTTTATTAATCCTTTGTAAATCCGTTATACTTATCATTTCCACGTTATGATCAAATATTTTTTAAAATCATACTCCCGATAAAATCATTCAATTATGAACCAGGTCTCTGTAAAAAAATGAATTGTCCTTGTGTTTATTACTTGAAGATCATTACCTCCTGTTAATCAAAAGTACTTATGTCTATATGTAAGGCAAACAGTGAAGTCACCTGAATAAAATTTATATCCACCTAACTTTTCTGCGTATAATTACCTGTTTTTACCCGGTGGATTTTCCACTTATTATTTACATCATACCGAAAAACATGCAAATAAGAATAGTAGTATTTATTCTTTATTTTTATCAAACTTCTGGATAAAGGGAGCAATCTGCTCAAGCGGAAGTATTTTATCGACGGCATTTCGTTTGATAGCCTCTTTAGGCATACCGAACACAACGCACGTTTTCTCATCCTGGGCAATAGTAAACGAACCCACCTCTTTCATTTCACTTAATCCACGTGCTCCGTCGTCTCCCATTCCCGTCATAATAATTCCGATAGCGTTAGCCCCTGCATACTGGGCTGTTGAGCGAAAAAGAACATCAACTGACGGCCGGTGACGGTTAACTAATGGCCCGTCAATTACCTCAACATAATATTTCGCACCGCTGCGTTTAACCAGCATGTGTTTATTTCCTGGTGCAATAAGTGCATGGCCCCTGAGAATGGTGTCATGGTCTTCTGCTTCTTTAACATTTATTTTACACATTTCGTTTAACCGGTTGGCAAAAGTCTTTGTAAACAGTTCTGGCATATGCTGGACAATAACAATACCCGGACAATCGGCCGGTAAGCCATTCAGAAAAACAGAAAGGGCTTCCGTTCCACCTGTCGATGCCCCGACAGCAACGACTATTTCAGTCGTCTTTATCATACTATGAGCATTTGTTTTTGCCAGAACAACGTCTGCAGAATATTTCGGTTTTACGTCAGTTGAGGTAACAGATATCGTTTTTCTTTTGAGATTGGCTTTTGCAGCAGCTTTAACAACATCGCACAATTTTATTCTTGATTCTTCAAGGAATTCTTTTGTTCCCAGCTGTGGTTTTGTGATGATTTCAACAGCCCCCGATTCCAAAGCCCTTAATCCTGTTAAGGTTCCTTCAGTTGTAAGACTCGAAATAATCACTACAGGGATTGGGTGTTGCCGCATGATTTTGCGAAGGAATGTCAACCCATCCATCCGTGGCATTTCGATATCAAGAGTTATCACATCGGGTATCTCATTTTGCATTGACTTCGCTGCATAATAAGGATCCCCGGCTGTATCCATTACTTCAATTTTAGGATCTGTTTCAAGTATTGAAGAAAGAGTTTGCCTGACAACCGCTGAATCATCCACAATAAGTACCCTGATCTTCCTGTTGCTCATGACTTAAACTTTTTAAAATTGACAGATTAATAAGATTAAGATCCTGTCTGCTTAACAACTTCGACAGTTTCTTCTGATTCACCGTCATTTTGTTGTCCGGTTTTTTTTGCAAGATGCTGAGAAAGCAAACCTGTTACTTTTTGCAGCTCCCTTGCAATTGCGAAAGATTCTATTAAGTTTTTATTAGTTTTTATTAATTCTTTATTTGACAGAAGAGGTTTAAATTCAATTTTTCCGCCCCTCACAACAAAACTTAAAATCTGTTTCAATGATCGCGAGATGTCACTTGTAATCTCATCTGAGATATAAGTTTCATTAGGATAAACCGACACCAGTTTTTGAGCCAGCTCAAACGCCTTCTGATTGATTAAAGTCTGTATCTCCTCTTCAAGTAATTCAGTTAAGTTGTTTTGAAAAGGAAGTAATTCAACCTCAACCTGTATCTTTCTTATTTTCAAAACAACAGACAGTAAGTCAAATATTCCGGTGACACCAGTCATCAAAGCACTAAGGGTTTTGTCTTTTGTTGCTACCCCCAATACAATATTGCCTTTACGGAAGCTGTTTATATCGAGAGCCAGATTTTCTTCGCCCGTAAGCTTTGAAAAAGCGCTCAGGATACTATCCCAAAGCCTTGCATACCTTTCAAGATCCGATATATTTTGTACCAGCAACTGTCCTTCAAAATACAGGAACAATGAAGATTCATTATTAGTCTCGTCATCTATTTGAAAAAGTTCGGCAGGTATCACAAGATCAAAAAGTTTCTGCAGCTGGCTTAGCGTTTCAGATAATTTTGAAATCTGTGTGACTCTCCTGTTGAGACCAGAATAAATGCTCTTATAATCCTTATTTTCAGGCGTTATCAGATTGTCCAGATAATCTGCTGCCGCCTTGCCAAAAAGTTGGTTTTTGTTAATCTTCTCAAACAGACTATACGAAGCATAGCCCCACTCAGAAGGATCGCTTTCCAGTAGAAGATTGCGCAACTGATTTTTCCCAAGAAGAATTGCTGACGAAAAATCGCCTTCCTTGTTTCCGGATGCCTCTTTGATTAACTCGGAAAGTTTCTTGTATCCTTCAACTAATGAAGAATCGCCTGATATTTTTTTCAGGTAATTTATTACTTCTATTAATGCAGTTATTTGCATGGTTTTTAATTTTCAAAGAGATTAATAATTTCAGGAACCTTATTTTAAACTCCCGTTAAAGGGTTGCTTTTTTTCAATTATTTTCTGTTTAACCTCACCAGTTGCGGTGTCAAATTGTATCTTTCTTCCCAAGTTACCGCCAACGCTTGAACTGACTACTGTGATCTGCAGTTCTTTGAGCATGTCCCATGCTACGGCAATATTTCTGTCGCCAATCTGAAACTGAGCTATATTGGCTTCAATGATATTCCCTCCACCAAAAACCTTAGCCACAAGGTTTTTCTGTGAACAACCCATTGATAGCATTTTTTCAAGAAGTTTGTTTATTGCAATATTTCCGAATTTAGGTGAGGCAAGTCCCTGGCCATTCCATAGAGGGAGCATATAGTGGTTAATCCCGCCATATTGCAAGAAAGTATCATATAAACAAACAGACACGCAAGATCCCAGAATTGTATTAACTATGAAAGGATCCCTACTTGCAAAAAGCGTTGATGGATAGAGGAAATGTACTGAAGATTCCGTCATCGTAGTTAACATTAAAAAACCTGGTTATCTTCAAAAAACAATTCATTTCCATTCAAAGATGTATTGAATGAATCCTCTTCGTCACTGGCCGCGGGGATGTTAATTATAAATTCTGTTCCATTCTCGTTATTGTTCTGAAAATGTATATCACCTCCAAGTAAATCAAGAAGTGACTTTATTATTGACAAGCCCAGACCCTGCCCCCTGTTAATAGATGTTATACTGGTATCAACACGTTCAAACCTGTCAAAAATGCGCTGTTGGTATTCATCAGATATATTAATGCCCCGATCAAATACTGAAATAAACAAATTTTGCGATTCTGTCCACACCTTCAAAACTATCTTTTCATTTTCAAAACTGAATTTTATCGCATTGTTAATCAGATTTGAAAGTATCAGTTTAAGCTTTTCCGGATCAGTTCTAAAGTAAAACACTGACCCTTCTTCATTTTGAAAATCGTAAATTATATCGTAACTGATTTTTTTCTTTTGAGCTTCAATCCTGAACGAATCTGTAACATCTTTTACCATGTTTTTAATATCCACCTTGCCTATTTCGGGATAAATCTCTCCGGCTTCGATTTTTGCAGCTTCAAAAACATTTTTAAGCTGAAAATCAAGCGAAAATGCTTCAGAATGGATCATGGCCACCATTGAGAATACTCTCTTCCAGTCTTCCTTCTTAACACTCAGAATGCTTCTCGATAGTCCAAGAATTGAGGCAAACGGGTTAACAATCTCATTAGTGATATTGGATATAAAATGGCTTTTAAGGGCTTCCGATTCCTCCAGTTTCTTGTTCAGGTTTGTAAGTTTCTCATTAAGAAATTTAAGTTCTTCAAGCGTACGAGAATTTTCTATCATGCGATCCCTTAATTCCCCAATGAGTTCTTCGTCAGTCAGCTTATTCATAATTACCCGGTTTGATTTATATAGATCTTTTATTTTTTAACACTAATTATCAGATTCATTCTTGTTTTT
>Ga0116171_10002138_pt1 | contig 19031 bp, 15 predicted proteins | sample AD_JPNHW2_MetaG_FD_89798 | JGI IMG/M metagenome (GOLD analysis project Ga0116171, IMG submission 89798) | Active sludge microbial communities of municipal wastewater-treating anaerobic digesters from Japan - AD_JPNHW2_MetaG | ecosystem: Engineered > Bioreactor > Anaerobic > Digestate | place... | reverse complement strand
TACCTATTATAGAAGGAGGATTGGGTAAAACACTTGATAAATATGAGTATAAGAAAATATTTGAAAAGGTTTTTGATGTTGCCTCGGACGGTGGTTTGCTTGCCTACTCCAGGGTGCACGAGTATGAGGCCGACCTGATAGGAATGTATATTATGGCTTATGCCGGTTATAAACCGGTTAATGCCCAGTACTTCTGGCAAAAAATGATGACGGCCATTGGCAGCGAAAAATTTGATTTTCTGAGCACACATCCTGCTACTGCAAAACGTATTGAAGAGATAAAGGAAAACATTCCTGCTGCTGAAAAATATTACAAAACCCGCTGATTCTTCTGCTTTGTTAATGATTTTTCATACAATCCGGATCAAAAGGTTCGGATGTAGTCTGGAAAGTAATACTATTTAATTTATTTATTATATCATTAACTATGTTTTTATGTTCTAAGATCGTTTTATATTCGTCGGGATAAGGAATATAAGATGGTACCCAAAAATTGATTTTCTTAAGGATTGTATCTAATTCATCCGTCAATTTGACTTTTTCAGACTGAAGTTTTTTAATATCAACAATTTTTATATTTGATGGGTATTTTCGGCAATAACAGTTGTTTATATTGCTTAACATAATGGCAGCTTCATTACATTTATATATTATATTTTTCATTGAATCAATCTCGTAGTATTGATCATCTATCTTTTGTGGTAGATTAATATGTATACAGACACTATCATACTTTGAAATTTCCTTTTGCAAGGATGCTTCAATGTTCATCTTTAATCTGATTCTTATATCATTGCAGTATACGCAAGAGTCTTCATGATTATAATGTTTCAGAAAATCTAAATAACCCTGGGGTTGAGGCGTTCCATCCGCAGTAGATTTATTCCAGGCCTTTTTCTCGGTGGGTTTTATTATTTCCCAGGTAGTAACAATAATGACAAAGGCTAAAATTATCAATGTCAGATTCTTGATTAAAAGAGTATTACGTTTTCTGGTCAACCGGTGTAATACCACTCTTGCTTCCTCAACATATTTACTTTGAGGGTAATCTATAATAAAATTTTTCAGAAAGCGAAAAGTCCTGTCTTTTTCAGGGGTACCCTCCCATATTTGTATGGATGCTTCATCAATTTCTACTTTGAGCTTATCAATTTTTTCTTTGGCATCCTCACCATGTTTTGGATAAGACTTCCTGTAATATTCGTATGATTCAATAGTATTATCATCACATGCTTTTTCCCATTCTTTTTCATCCAGCAATCCGAAACACTGAATACATTCGTTGCTTATCGCTATATCATCCTTATATTGATAATAAAAGTTTTTATAGTGTGGGATGTCATTTTTTTCCTGTGCCTCACGCCATGCATTTTCAGCTTTTTGTAAATAGAATTCGATTTGTTCAATCAACTTCCTTGCTTCTCTGGAATACTTTTTCAAGGGAGAGCCGCCAATATATTTTTTCAGGTCTTCCAGGAACAATCGCTTATTGAGCTTACGTTTATGAGCGGTATCCCAGTCTATATCTTCAATAAAACTCATCGCATCATTTACATGCTTGCTTTTAGGATGTTTTAAAATGAACTCTTTAAACCCTTCTCTTGTTTTAAGTATTAATGCGTTATTCCAATCACCTTCTTCTTCATCTTTCTTTTCTTTTAATATTTGCTCCAGCGCTGTTCGGGCTTCAGATTGGAACTTTGTATTCGGGTCTTTTATATATTTTTCAAGTTTATCGATATCCTTATCCGAAATGACCCGGTTCAAATAATTCCATTGCCGATTGAATTCCACTTTATAAGCAATTGAATCATAAGCGGATTGTGCTTTATCTCTGTATCTTGAATTCGGGTTATTAATATAATTAATTAGTTTTTGAATATCTTCAGCCTGGATAATGCTTTCCAAATAATCGTTTTCTTCTTTGGCTTCTATTTCAATCAACAATATTTTTGCATCACTTATGTTCCGGCCATTCGGAAAAAGTCTTAAGTATTCAATGAGTCCCTCTTTGGTCCTCTTTGCTTTGCTAAAATAATCATCATCCTTTCGGTTATTATTTACTGCAATTTCTTCCTCAAGTATTATTTCATACCGCGTATATTCAACTCTTCCCAGTTTACTCTTAATATTCCTGAATAATTCATTTTTATCCTCATAATCAATTTTATCCAGATGGTCAACATCGGGCATGGAAGCCAAATATCTTACAATTTCTTTTCTGACCTGCTCATAATCAACGTCGCCATCATCAAATATTTTTTTAACCCTGTCTTTAAGACTTTGTGCTGAAGGCCTTAGTCTGAAATCAGCCTGCAAACAATCACCTATTAATAACATTATATCATCAAAAAAATCTAAGTATGGTCTTAATTCATCATACAAAGGTGGGGCGGTTTGCCCGTCCTCCAACATATCCTTGGTATATACGTACTTCATTTCATAACCTGCGTTGGGTAATTCACCGGTAATCATTTCAAACATAGTGATGCCGAAAGAAAAAATGTCGCCTGCTGCATACAAATGAAACGGACTTGTCCCCCCTGCATTTACCGGTACAGGCGGCGCATACTCCGGCGTCTCAGCTTTATCCTCAGGCAAACCGCTTCTCTTTGTCATAGTGATAGTTTGTTTTAACTGAAAGCTGATACCAAAATCTGTTAACAAATAATTCTCATCATCATCTATTAATATATTGCTTGGCTTTATATCCCTGTGATTGATTCCTTTATCATGAAGATAGCAAATGGCTTCAGACATTTGCATAAATAGTTTTTCAATTTCTCTTTTACTAAGTTTTCCTTTTTTGGCTGAAATATCGCCCTTGTCGTAATATTTCATCATAATAACAGGAAAATCATCAGGATAAGTCAGCGTAAGGGGGGATAAGATATGATTATTATTCAGGTTTTTAGCTATTTCAAATTGCTTTTCAAAAGAATCACCTTGGCTGCTGCCCATTTTCTGCTTGAAAATTTTGAATACATACCGCTGTGGAATATTTCCCTTTGTATACTCAACTAACCAAAGCTCGGAATGTATCTGGCCTGAATCGATCCTATAGGTCAATCTGTAATTATTAATTACATCACCAACACGCAGATTATATATGTCCGTCATTATTGTGTATTTTCATTTATATTATTCTATTTTTCTTTAATAACAACCCTGAACCCCACATTAAAGTACGGGATATCATTAAATTGTTTTACAGATTTATTAAACCCGCCATCATAAAAACTACCTCCTGTAACTTTACAACAATCTTTTATTTCAGTAACTGACAGTAATTCCCACACCCGGCCGGCCTGCTTTATTCCGAGCCATGTATTTTCAACTACTCCATCCGTGTTTTTTGTTTCCTGCATGAACATGACCGCTTCAAGCCATTCGTCATTGGTTGGCAGGCCGTAGGTATATGTGCCACTCAATTTTTTACAGAACGTCTCTGCATCACTGTAAGTGATATTCACAATAGGGAAAGAATCATCCGCATTGATTCCTGTTGGCAATTCTGCTTCAGCCGGCAGGTTGCCCATAACTTTTTTATATTGACTGAAAGTAACAGGAGTTTCACTGATATAAAAACCTTTCGGCTGCTTTTCATTTTTCAGATATATCATTTTCATTCCTGCCCAATTATTTATATTTTTGGCTTGGTATCTTATCTGTAAACAACGTTTTTTTATTTTTTGTTTCTGGGTTTCGATTTTTTCCTTTTTCCCTTTAAAACCGTTTTTATTTTCTATAAAACCTAATTCCTTTTGGGCATTAACAGTATCGTCTGAAAACAGGAACTCGTCAATTTTTTTAATTCTGATTTCTGATTCAATACTGTCGTATTCCCTATCGAAAAAGCATTTGTTATCTGATAATAGTTTTAATGCTGTTTCTAAATTTTTTTCATTGTTGATTTTATATATTATATTAGCTTTACATTCTTTTTGATTCGCTGAATACACGTCCTTATGTGTGTCCTTATATTTCTCCTTAGTAGAAATAATGCATAAACAATTACAATTACATCCTTTTAGATCATTTTCATAGTTTTTTCTATTTTCATTTCTTGTATAATCAGCTAGTTTTTGTTTTATATCGTCGACATATGCTTTTATTTTATCATCAGTACAATGCCCGCAACCAGCAACAAATCTCTGCATTTCTTTGTGATTAATACCGGATCTTACTTTGTTATACTCGTCTTCACACTTGTTACACGGTATTGTTTGGGCTGAAACGAGTATTAGTGCCGACAAAAATATTAATGTAGTTAACAAAAGTTTTTTCATATTTATTATTTTTAATTGTTACTATTTTCAGTCTTTTCCGATAACCCATGCTTTCAGAGCGCCATACCGTATATTTGCCGTACCACCTCCTAAAGCCCTCCACCACATACATAATTTCAATGGACCGGTTTCCTGCACCCTGAAAAATGTTTGTGTACAGCCGGAATAATTTGTATACGCGTTAGCATTTGTCATTATATATGAATATGAGGCATTTATTGCATTTACAGAAGTGGAAGCTTTATCAATATATGCGATAACCCCATTTCCTGCAGCCGTATTCCAAAATACGCCTTCAAGAACTGCAAAGACTACATCTCCGCTGTCAACCAGCAAAGTAAGTTGGTTCGCATCTGCAACATAGGAAGTGGCTGTAGTAGAACTTAATATTCCATTCATTGCATTGTATATGGCCCGCCCTCTTATTTTACCATCAACATCCAGCGGCGCTGTTGGTGCGGAAGTTCCGATACCCACATTTCCTGTGTTATTATTATAAATATCATTTCCCGTTTTAGTCCAGGTGCTATTAAGGGTATTTCCATTCCACGACAGCCCTGTTCCGGCAGTAATATTGGAACTGCCCAGACTTTGCCACGAAGCGGTTCCATCTGTGCCAGAGGTAAGTACTTTACCTGTAGCCTGATTACCGTCCTGTATCCTTATTGGTCCGTGGATGTCAAGTTTAGCTGCCGGACTTGTGGTGGTTCCTATTCCTACATTGCCGTTTACCTCACATATAGCGCTGTTTACTAGTTTTGTTCCATCCCATTTTGGGATGGTGCTGGCAGTCATATTTATTACTCCACCTGTAAGATGAAGCCATGTGCCACCCGACCAATAATAAAAGCCTGAATCGGCATCCAATTGATAAACCATAAGGCCTGTAGCTGCATTGATAATCTGGTTACGCTGGGTTTCGGTCATGCGGGGAATGAGTAAACCCCTGTCGGTGCTGCTGATGTCGAGCATGGCGCTGGCTGCAGGAACAGTATCATTGATGTTAATGCTAACCTGTGCTAAAGTATAATCATCAAATAGTAATGTAAAGAAAACCATATTGCAAAAAAAACAGAAAAATATCTTATTCATTATGACTTATTGTGTTTAACTTAATACTTTATAATATAATTCACATATACATTTTTAGAGCGGGTTTCACCACTACCAGAAGAATTTATTGAATGGTGATGATTCGGTTCTGTTGAAACAGAAAACCAATGAGCAGGGGTATAAGTACCCCAACCAGAAGCATTTGGTATTCCACTGGTACCAGCACCTGATGGACTTTTTACAGTGAAATTTGCACTTGGTGTGTGTGTGTGTTGTCCATCATATCCGGTATAACCATTATGATTATGGCTAAGAAAACTATCATTTTGTAAACTTCCCACATTATTTCCTGTATTTCCACCTGAATTGACAGACATTCTACTTGTTTTATCAGGGTCATTTCCTCCATTACCATCCACACCTCTTGTAAACCTACCTCTGAGGTCGGGCAGATGAAACGTGGTAGTACCATTACCACTCCCCCATGCTGTGCCAATGGCATCAAATAAATCGGCATATTGGATGCGTGAGATGGTATCCCCATCACATAAAAGCCATCCCTCAGGAATATTGTCGCCCCCATAAGCAAGTATGGTACCCACGGGCATAATAAAGCCGGTTTTGTCTTTAATTCTGGCACCAACTTCTAATGTGTCTGTAATAACAGCATTTCCCACAACCTCCAGACTGTTTAATGGATTGTTTGTCCCAATCCCCACATTCCCCGCATTATTGTTAAATATATTGTTCCCGCTTTGTGTCCATGTACTGTTAAGGGTATTGCCACTCCAATTCAAGCCATTACCGGTATTAAGCACTGTGGGGCCAAGCGTTTGCCAGCTTCCGGTGCCACCGGCATCAGATGTTAACACTTTGTTTGCGCCCGGATTACCGCCCTGTATTCTGATTTGGCCATTTATATCAAGTTTTGCACCTGGGCTTGATGTACCCACGCCCACATTGCCTCCTGTTTCTACCAACTCGCTATTGCTAAGTTTTTGTCCATCCCATTTGGGTATGGTATTGGGAGTTATATTGAGCACCCCTTCGGTAAGGTGCAGCCATTCATTTCCAAAATAATAGTAAAATCCGCTCACACCATCGGTTTGAAAAACCAATAAGCCTGGAGCAGGAGCAGAAATACTTATACGTTGCGCTTCCAATAATCTGGGTATTAATACCCCTTTGTTGTCGCTTTGCACATCGAGCATGGCGCTGCCATCGGGTGGGGCATTGGTAGGGTTGATGCTGACCTGGGCATTCGAAAAATTGATTATTAACAAAAGTAAAAAAAAATAAAAAAATCTCATTTTATCAGGTTAATTAAATATTGCTAATTTTTTCCAATAATATAAGCATTCATATTGCAATAAACAGCACTACCGGTTCCAGCGCTAACATGCCAAACCGGAGTAAATGAAACTATTCCATCCGAATTTGCTTTAAAAATTCCCGTGCTATACCCACCTTTCCATCCTGTTCCAGCACAGGTTGCCCAATTTGGTGTTTGTAACCAGATACCAAAAGATGTAGGAGTATAGGTAATACTCATATAAGTTGTGCTCGAAGTGTTACTAAGGTTGCATGAAAGATCAGCCTTAACAATGTCTCCCGATTGAACATATAAATTGATTGTCATACTTGAAAGAGTTACATTACTCGTGCTTGTAGTTGAATAAGTAGTTGAAGAGCTAGAATATGCAACATTTGCCTGTCCTCTTATTTTGCCGTTAACATCCAGTTGAGCAGTAGGAGCCGAAGTCCCGATACCCACATTTCCTGAATTATTATTAAATATGATATTTCCATTTTGAGTCCACATGCTGTTCAAGGTATTACCACTCCATGACAGCCCTGTTCCGGCACTTATATTGGAACTTCCCAGACTTTGCCACGAAGCAGTTCCGTTGGCGTTTGAGGTAAGTACTTTTCCCGCAGCCTGATTACCGTCCTGTATCCTTATCGGTCCGTTGATGTCGAGTTTAGATGCCGGACTGGTGGTGGTTCCTATTCCTACATTGCCTGCTACCTCACTTATGGCGCTGTTTACAAGTTTTGTTCCGTCCCATTTGGGGAGGGTATTGGCAGTCATATTTATTACTCCGCCTGTAAGCCGCAGCCATGTGCCTCCAGACCAATAATAAAAGCCTGTTTCATTATCCAATTGATAAACCATAAGACCTGTAGCTGCATTGATAATCTGGTTACGCTGGGTTTCGGTCATGCGGGGAATGAGTAAACCCCTGTCGGTGCTGCTGATGTCGAGCATGGCGCTGTGGTGGGGCAAACTGTCGTTATTATTTATGCTTACCTGCGAAAAAATCATTGTACTGTTTAATGCAAGCAAAATAATTAACAATAAGTATTTTTCGAGTAATTTCATTTGTTAGTTTATCAATATTTGATAATGTAATTAACGTAAACATTTTTGGGGCGGGTTTCTAAGCCACCAAAGTAACCAGTATATTTGCCACTTTGAATTTCATGTCTGACACCTGTATTGCTAACAAGTGGTCTATTGGCTGATACCGAAGCAAATTGAGAAGCATCATATAAATAATATGGAATTGTATGACGATGTGACTCAAGTTCATCATCTTGCAAACTCCCAACACTATTTCCCGTATTTCCACCCATATTAGAAGCTGTACGACTTGTCTTATCAGGATCATTCCCTGCATTACCATCTAATCCTCTGGCAAAAATACCTCTTAAATCGGGTAGATGAAATGTGGTGGCGCCATCACCGCTTCCCCAAGCTATGCCTATGGCATCAAACAAATCGGCATATTGTGTCCGTGAAACAGAGCCGCCATCACATATTAGCCAACCCTCGGGTATGTTTTCACCACCGTAAGCCAATATGGTTCCTACGGGCATAATAAAGCCGGTTTTGTCTTTAAAGCGTTTCGAAGTCTTAATTGTATCAGTAGAATAAATTTCACCGTTAACTTCTAATGCATTAGTTGGTATCATGGTGCCAATACCAATATTCCCGTTAAGGTCATTGATAGCACTGTTTATTAGCTTAGCTCCATCCCATTTAGGTAAGTAATTAGTCGTCAAATTCATAATACCTTCAGTAAGATGCAACCATGCATTGCCGTTCCAATAGTAAAAACCTTTTACATTATTGGTTTGAAAGACCATCAACCCTGTGGCAGCGTTGGTGATTGAAGTACGCTGTGTCTCAGTCATCCGCGGAATAAGCAACCCCCTGTCGACACTGCTGATTTCAAGCATTGCACTGCTATGAGGCAGACTGTCATTATTATTTATGCTTACTTGAGAGTAAGTTGCATTTTTATTTATTAAAATAAAAATAATAATGGTTATTTCAATAAATACTTTCATAATTCAATGTGTCAGTACTTTATAATGTAATTCACATAAGCATTTGATGGCCGAGTTTCACTTGAAGTGCGTGGTGTTCCATTTACTAGGTCTGCAACCGGGTCAACAGCAATTAAGCTACTTGTTTGTCCCCATACAGGTTTTGCAGAACCAGCAGCACCTTGCATTGTATTAGTCATGGGATAAACTGTTCCATCAAGGTATCCTATATTATGCCAATGTCCTTGAAATGTATCATCTTGCATGCTTCCAGTATTATTTTTTTGACCTGCTCCATTATCAATGCGAGAATTAGAATCAGGATCCGAATAAGTATCATTTCGGGTACCATTGACGCCCCGTAAAAATACTCCTCGCAGATCCGGAATATTAAAAGTCGTGGCACCGTTACCTACACCCCAGTTAATGCCTATAGCAGCGAACAAATCAGAATAGATGCTCCTGCTAATAGCTTGTCCTCTGCAAAAAAGCCACCCCTTGGGTATTGTTGTTGTGTCCCCTGCAAATGCCTTAATAGTGCCAGCAGCTTCACTGCTGGTCCACTGATTATTTCCAACGTAATACTCGATGCAAAGACGTGAAATATTAAAAATTGTTAATCCGATCTGAGGATTAACAATTACATTTCTTTGTTGCGATGTTAACCTTGGCAATAATACACCACTGTTTGTTGTACTTACTTCAAGAATTGCATTAGGGTTGTTTGTTCCTATTCCTATTTTGCCATTTACGTCAATGATATCGCTGTTTAGCAATTGCCAGCCATCCCACTTTGGGATGTAATTTGAATTCATATTTATTACTCCTTCTGCCATATGCTGCCATTCATTGCCATTCCAATAGTAAAAACCCTTTACATTATTGGTTTGAAAGATCATCAGCCCTGTAGCAGCATTGGTGATTGAAGTACGCTGTGTCTCAGTCATCCGCGGAACCAATAATCCTTTATTTGTACTGCCTATATCCAGCATGGCGCTGCTGTCAGGGGGATTATTGTTAATGTTAATACTGACCTGTGCATTTAATTTTGTCTGAAAGAAAAGAACGGTTACAATAATAATTGCAATAATCATTTTCATTGGAAGAATTTTCATCAGGTGTATTTTCATTAGAATATTATTGTCTTATAATTATTTATAATTTCATTATATATGCCAGTTTCACAAAAGCAGGACGATTTTCGAAGGCTGTGCCGGAGCCACTTAGATTAGTGGTGCCGCTATGGGTATGGGAACCGCCTGAGATAGTATATGATGATTCGGTTGAGCTCGAATTGCCATAGATATTTTTAATACCTGAGTTACTACTTGTGCAAAATATGTCCATATACTGAGTGCAAACCAGCATAGGAAGCTTATAGTATGTATGACTATGACTTCCACTGCTCCCGATTGAAAAAGGATGCGAATGTGAAGGTAAATTGGATATGGTTAATGTCATATTATTGTTACCACCTGTTTGATTAATAGTGCCAGACGTTGTGGTGCCCATAACGAACTTATCTGATAAGTTAGGTGTTCCATTATTCCCATTACATAAAGCCCAGCCGGTAAGTTCACCGGTTCCCAGCCCCGTTGCATTGAAATTCCATGCCCCCGAATACATAATAATCCCACCTGTCGGTGTTGAATTGTTTCCCACAGCCATCCAAATACCATTGCTAAAGTAATAAAATCCTTCTTTTGAATCGGTTTGATAGATCATCAGGCCTTCAGCCGGCGATGCGATTGCATTTCTTTGTGCCTGTGTCATTCTGGAAATTAATACACCCTTGTTAGTACTGCTGACATCCAGCATAGCACTGTTGTGTGGTGGCGCATTGGTGGCATTGATACTTACTCCCTGATTTTGAGCCAAAAGATTGGTTTTTAAAGAAGCCAATAAGAACAATGCAGTTAATAAATAACAAATCTTGTTAATGGTTTTCATACCAATATGGTTTTAATTATTTAATAAATATTTTTTCTGTTTGCGCTTGATCGTCAGAAATAACTTTTACAATATATGTGCCTGTCGCCAGGTCTAAATTCATTATATGCTGTGAACTTTGCAGCAGATTTATACGATTTATTTCTTCACCTAAAACATTATATATATATACATCTAAGTCAGAATGGAAACCACTTATATATAAAATATTGTCTGAAGAATAGATATTAAAGTTGTCATTTGCTTCATCGCTGGAATTTTTACTGAATCGCAGAAAAAACCTGTTTTCAGTGTCGGTTGCTTTATGGGTAAAATGATAAACGGCATTATTGTTCATGCTGAAAAAAACATTATTTTGCCTGTCTTCAAGATAAACTTCATTAATATCATTCAGATTTACGGAACTGCATTTGATGGTATATTGCTTGTTTGCAATTCCCTGGAAACCTAAAGGTATGACCAGGTCTTTGTTAACTTCGGGTAATGAATTTATAGCGACTTTAGCGTTGTCATTTTTATATGAAAATATCTGTGGTGTATTGCTATTGGAAGAAAAAAGTTTATAGGCATCGGTATTGCCGTCGAATGAACTGCTAGCCACTGAAATGAATGCTATTAAGGCTTCATCTTTAATACCCTGGTATTCTGTTTCAAGTAAAATATGCTCGTAAGGCCTTTCTGTATTAAGTTTTTTAAAGAGCAGAGTGTCATTATGTAATCTGGTAGTATTATCAAATGAGATAGATCCGGTATCGTGAGCTTTCACAAAAAAGCCCTGCATCGCAGGAATATAGCGGGATACTTCACCAATAAAAACAGGGGATTGATAAGGGGATATTCCGCCCAGGTAATATGCATAATTTTCTCCGTTCCAGAAATAGATAGTCCTGTCAATATTTATGGTATGGACGCCTGCTGATTCCCAGTCAACAGGCGAGGGGTATGGATTACCGACCAGGTTCCAGCCATTGCCGGCATAATGGATAGATTTATTTGTTTCGCCGTAATTGGGCGTCCCGACAAACCGAAGCGTCTTATTTGCGAAAAACAGGACTGCGTATGCCTCCATAACATTGAGCCCATTGCCGGGTGCAAGAGGCGCCCAGGAAGTAATGGCCTCATCATAAAGGTGTGAAAAACCTCCGCTGAAGTAATCTGTCGTAGCCGAACTGATAGGTTGGGAAACGTAATGTGTCTGGCCTGAAGACAGAGACCTTTCGATTATAAAAGCGCCGGTTCCCGTAATATTACCGTCATTAAGCATGGAGGCGTCAGATTTCAATATCACGGTGTCATTATTCTTAATATTTCCCTTCACGGTAAGTTTTCCAAAAGAAGTTATAACACCATTGTTTACGTTAAGATCGTTTTGAACGATCAGGTACGTAGGTTTCATAACATTGACTTTTGCATCGCCAAAAACATTGAATTGTGCGAAGCTGTTATGCACAAGCAGAATGAGTAAGATAGACATTATTTTTTTCATGGTATTTAAATTTATTTTTTAATGGTTTGAATTTCTGATTTTAGTTGTTCAATTTGTTGTTTCTGATCCTGAATAATGATTAACATATCATCAATTTTTTTTGATAAGGCTTTTATGCCCGCCAGAGCAACCCCGCTCGGGTCAATGTTAGAAATCATTTTATCATTATCTCCGTTCAGATGGAATAAATTGTGAAAATCTTCAGCAAAAGGTCCGATGTGCATTACCGATGGGTCTTCAAATTTGTAATTCCATCTGGCAATAACCAGTTTATTTATCTTTTCCAGAACATCATTATTATCAACAACAATAATGTTTTCCTTAGTATTATAACTGGAATTGGCTGAAAAAACACCACCGGTGGTCATGTAGGCAGAATAGGCGCCACCTGCGGAAAAATACAAATGCGAGTAATTTGTTTTCAATGTTGGATAAACACTATTGGCATAGCCAGGCAAATCGCCAGATAATGAAATATACCCATTCGAAGGAGCAATGTTTGCTATATTACCTGAAACAGCAAGTTTGCTTGCTGGTGATGCTGTGCCGATACCGACATTGCCGTTTTGTTGCATAACAAAAGTTTGAGATGCGGTGCCTGGATTCCCCGTAAAATAGACGACTGGGTCTCCGCCAGTATATCCGGCTGCAACATATAATCCATACTGATTTGACCCAGTTTGCGGCTGTTCAACTCTTAATTTAAAACTACCCGGGTTCGTTGTTCCAATTCCCACATTACCAATGTCTTTGATAGTTAAATAATTATCAATTGACGAATTGGTTCTTCTATACAGCATAAAATCGTTGTCTCCATTGGCACCTATATCGCCAACGTAAAACTCCCAAGCTTTTCCAGGAGTTGCAGCAGTATTGACGATTTTTAAGTATGGCTCCGTCCATCCGATACCAACTCCTGCCTTACAAATTTCCAACTTCCCGGCAGGATTAATTGTCCCAATACCCAAATTTCCTGAATTATTATTTAAAATATTGTTTCCGTTTTGGGTCCAAACACTATTCAGGGTATCACCATTCCAGGATAAACCTGCTCCATTGGTTATATTAGCGCTGTCAAGACGCTGCCATGATGCAGTCCCGTCTGCTGCCGAAGCCAGGACTTTTCCATTAGCAGGGGAACCTCCTTGTATTTTTATCTGACCATTGATGTCCAGCGTTTGTGAGGGTGTTGTTGTTCCAATACCAATATTTCCATTATTTTCCATTATGGCGCTGTTAATCATTTGTGTACCATCCCATTTGGGAACATAGTTCGCGCTCATATTAATAATTCCTTCTGCCAGATGCAGCCATCCGGAACCCGACCAGTAATAAAAACCTTTTACATTATCTGTTTGAAAAACCATCAAGCCTGTTGCGGCATTAACAATAGAATCCCGTTGCGTTTCAGTCATTCTCGGTATCAAAACGCCCTTATCGGTACTTGTAACATCCAGCATAGCGCTGGGGTGGTGCGGGCTATCAGCATTGTTGATACTTACCTGGGCATTTAATGAAGTACAAGCTAATAAAAGAAATAATACAGGCAGAATAACAAGTTTTAATTGTAATAGTTTAATAATATGATTAATTCTATTAATATGATTAATTCTATTCATAATATCCTTTTAATATTTAATAATGTAATTAACATAAACATTTTTTGGGCGGGTTGCATTACCACCAGAATAATTCATATTATTGTAATTTTGTCCAATACTTGTGTTTGCGCCGTTTGTATTATATTTACTTTCAACCAACCAGTTAGTTGTTCCATTCTCTGAAACTTTGTAATGACTAAATAAATGAATATGACTTTTCAGTTGATCAACCTGATAACTCCCAACTTTATTCCCAGTATTTCCACCGCTATGACTTGCAGTGCGAGAATTTACATCCGGGTCATTAAGTGCTATGCCATCTACACCTCTTAAAAATCTTCCTCTAAAATCAGGTAAATTATATGTTGTACTTCCGTTACCATTTCCCCAAGCTGTGTCAATGACATTAAACAAATCGGAATATTGCACCCTGCCTATAGTTTTACCATTACATAAAAACCAGCCGTCCGGAATTTTTGTTGTGTCGCCAGTAAAAATAAAAACCGTACCGGCAGGTGTACTGCTTATCCATTCTGTCCCCGTGTAATTTTCAGAACATTTTCTGCTAAGGTTATATATATGCAAGCCTATTGGCGGGTTTGCAATTGCATCTCTTTGTTGAGAAGTTAATCTAGGAACTAAAATACCATTATTTGTACTGGTGACTTCTAATGCTGCTAAAGGAGCGTTTGTACCTATTCCTACATTGCCGTTTACCTCACTTATAGCGCTGTTTATTAGTTTAGTTCCGTCCCATTTGGGGATGGTGTTGGTTTGTATGTTCACCATACCTTCTGTAAGGTGCAACCATTCACTTCCAAAATAATAATATAATCCAGATATGCCATCGGTTTGAAACACAATTAATCCAGGAGCAGGCGCAGAGATACCGATACGCTGGATTTCGGTAAGCCTTGGTATCAAGACTCCTTTATCACAGCTGCTAATGTCAAGCATGGCGCTGTTATCTGGGGGAATATTGCTGCTACTGATGCTTATTTGAGCATGAACGATAGTATGCACAAACAGAATCAGAATTATAAGATAATTTTTTTTCATGGTTGTTTCACTTCATAATCAAAGTATCAATAAATAAAACCAGTTTAAGTTTTAAAATATCAGTTGGTTGAAAAACCCACCTTATTCCCATATATCGTATCGCCATGTGATGTTATTCCATAGGCCCTTACAAAATAATATGTTCCTGAAATTAAACCCTGCAAATTGCTGGAATAACTGTAGTTGCCCCCCTGACTCATACTACCCAGCATTGTTTTGCTGTCATTAAGTGTGGGGTAATTTGCCGTATCAGATGACCAGCAGTGACCATGCTGAACATAAGCAGGATTAAATATCTCGTGATGGATAGTGCCATCAGCTAGTGCCGATCCGGAGGTTATACTGCTGATGATTCCTGTAAAAATAATATCAGGAGGAATAGGAATACCATTATATGTTGTAAATCTCACCTGATCGCCATAAGCAACAATACTGTCGCCATTAATATTTTTTGAAACAGTAAACATTCTGATATAATGTGTCTTTTCTACAAAAAACTCCGATATATTCTTGATCACTGGAGTACCAACCTGAATTGTTCCGATGCAATGTTCAACATTTTTATAAACCGTAGGAAATTCATTGGTGTCCCAGCAAAAACCATATGATTCTATCTGATGATTTTTGATATCAAGGACTCTGGCATAAATTCTTGCACTATTGAAATATACATTGGTAACGCTGTCGATCACCATTTCAATTTTATTATTATAACCGACAGGAGTTTCAGGATCGAATTTTTTACATGAATAATCCGAAATACATAGAAAAACAATTAATGAAAGGATAATTAACTTAGAATAAAATAATGATTTCATGGTAGTAGTTTTTTACTTTTTGATTTCCTTAAAAACATAACCGATTCCGAAATTGGGCTCAAAAAATTTGAAATTTATCGTATTCATACCGGCATTAATAAATAGGCGCTTACGTTTTCCTATTTTATAGTTCACCCCTAATTCCATTTCACATCCGGTCGCTGATTTGCGATTGTCTTTCACATAGGATTCACCTGTTAGGGTGTTTCGGTCGTATTCATAATCATTGTAATGCCACATCAGGTTTCGGAATCCATAACCCGCACCCACACTTATGTAAAAATTATTGAATATCCTGTGGATCACTCCTGCGGTGATACCTAGCCGGCTTCTTCTTACTTTCTCGTCAATCAAGTAATAGCCGGTACCCGGATAATTAGTAACATAACCGTTTTCAAACAGAAGGTCGCTGTTTTCAATACTCCCGTTTGTTTTACCCCTGACATAAAAGCCCCATCTTGAAATAAGCCCGAATGTAAGGCCATACAGAGAGGAGCCGGAAATATTATAACTCAGAAATAATTGCGGAGGTATTGGATATTTGCAACATGTATAGCTGAGTTGAAACATTGCTTTTTTTTCCTTCCTTAATAAATTATAGGGAATTTGTTCAAAAATATCCCATGCGATATTTTTTTCTCCTTTTGTCTTAATCTCTCCATAATCGCCTGATAAATATGATGTGTCAAGTTCCTGTTCTGCATTATCAAAAGATGCTTCAGGATAAATTTTACAGGTTTTAAATCGGTCAACCCCCGTTAGTTTATATGTAATGAATACCTTACAACTATCCAGATTATATTGCCATTGAACATTTTTAACCTTTTGACAAAATATATGGGGTATATTAATAAAAATGAATGCAGCAATGAAAATAGTTTTTTTCATTTTTCAAATAATTTAGTTTTTATCTATATATATAGGTAATTGCTTACATTGTATCATACCCCAACCAAGGTCAGGTATAACATCAAGATAAACCGGCAATTGTATAGGAGATGTTCTTTTTTCTATATTGAATTTAACAATTTTCAGATTAATTTCTATTTTTTTTGTATCTCCAGGATTTATATTTGGAAAGGTTTCACTAAATTTTCCATCTGATTCCGAAGGTTTTGAAATATAATAGTCATCTCTTATTATTACCTGTGTTTTGACATTTTCAGCTTTTCCCTTCCCGGTATTTTTTATAAAAATGCTGATTTTATAATTTCCGGCCCGAGTGATAATTGACGATTCACTTTCAATACCCTGGTCAACTTGTATCTTAACGATTTCAAATTCAGGTTTTTCATATTCTTTAGTAAATATTTTTATAGTATCTGGATTTTGTATTACCAGGTCGTCTTCTGATCTGCCATTAAACACTAGCTGAACCATGCCTGGTTTTAAGTCATTACCGGCTTTAACTGTAAAAATAAATTTTTTGGACTTATTATCAATCCTAGCTTTGAAAATAGTGTCATTAGACGGATAATTTTTACCATTAAAAAAAATGTTTATTTTTTTTGTATTATCGTAATCAAGAGTAAAATTATTAGCATAAGCGATATTATTCTTTTTATTTTTTACTTCCACAGTAAAATTGATTTCTTTTCCAACCTCCAAAGTATCCGCGTTTTTGAATTCATGTGAAAACTGTAACTCAGGCCAGTCATCTATATTGTTTTCCTTTGGTTTAAAAAATTCTTTCTGGGTATTTCCAGGTGCGGTATTAGTTTTTCCACACTTTGGATTTTGTGCTGAAGCCATTACTGGCGGGATTAGCATAAAGACAAATAATAAAAACTTTTTCATGATTTTATTTTATTATACACTTCGCAAATATATTAATTTTTATTAATACTAATATTTTTTTAAAAAAATTCTTTGTTAATAAAAAATATTAGTGAACGATGTTTCACAAGGATTAAGACGTGCAATAAAGGAAATTATGTTAACCGGTTACAATCATGACTGAGAGTGAATAAACGATTATCTAATAGACACATAGTGTCTGAACGGAAACTCCATAATTTTAATAAAATTACAGGTTAAAATTTTTAAAATATTTATTTTAAAGACATAATATCCCATAAAAATTTTTCAAACCGGGCAGGTATCGTAAAACTAACCTATTTTAGGCTGTTTTGGTAGTTTTTGAAAATAGCGCTCCCATAGAATACTTTCTATTTCATTCTTTGGTGATGGACTTCGCTTGTCCTAGGCCGCTTTTCTGATGAGTGATTTTTGTTCTGCTTGTTTGGATATCAGGCAAGTCCCAAACGATTTAGCCTGTAGGATAAAACTCCTTATGCTGTGTATTTGATAAAGTTTCTCTTTTCCTTGTCAGGGCAACGGTCCAGCCCATGATGTTCTAAAATGTTTATATTTAATTCTACCGCTGAATGCATATCCCTGAACTTCTTAAAAACTTTTGATTTTTCTTCATCCTGTTCTGATCTGTTCTTTTTCCCTTTCTTTGTCATTATCAAATTGGGAAAGTACATTTGTAATAGCAGTTTGTTTTCTGATCGCCAAAACCCTTTATCAAAACTTATACTTTCAATCGCATTTTCTCCAAAGAGAAGATGTAACTTATCAGCAAGAGGAATCACAAGCCCTACATCCTGTTCAAACAATCAATCAGATTTATTTGAAGACATTCAAGATTCGTTTCGAATGCTTCAGCCAACGGATGTCTGTAAAGATATTGATTATGGACATGGCCATATAGAAACCAGAACTTGTAGTATTATAGAAGACTTTAGCCTTATAGAAAAGCCTCATCGCTGGCCATAATTAAATTTCATTGTTCGATTGGAGTCAGAAAGGTATAATAAAGCTACTCAAGAAACAGAATGTGAAACCCGTTATTACATTACCAGCAATAAATCCAACGCCGATTTTATTGGTCGTTGTATCCGGAGTCATTGGGGAATTGAAAACAAACTACACTGGGTTTTGGATATGGCTTTTCTTGAAGACAAAAACAGAAAAAGGGCGGGGAAAGTCGCTCACAACGCGTCTCTTTTAAATCGCATCGCACTAAATCTCCTAAAAACTGAAAAAACATCTAGGAGAAGTGTAAAAGGAAAGCGGCTTAAAGCTGGATGGGATAATGAGCACCTACTGTCTATGCTAAAATTTTAGATGCGTTTGCCCTGATGAATCTGGAAATTACACATATTATTCGTGCTTGCATTATCGATAGCTATCGGTTCTACTATTTCAATTATATCAACAGCATTCCTGCAATCCATTTTATGTTTATAAATATCTGTATATTAGCGTATTATTTTTTAAAAATCCAATTATAAACGTTTGAAGGCCTTAATAAAAGCTTATTAAATATTCCAACCAAATTAATGTTAAATTTGCCAAAAAATACCGTAACAAAAAAGTTATCAGAAAGTTACAAAAATATTTGTACCCTATTTGTACCTCAATGTCATATCTATCT
>Ga0116171_10002136_pt1 | contig 19043 bp, 12 predicted proteins | sample AD_JPNHW2_MetaG_FD_89798 | JGI IMG/M metagenome (GOLD analysis project Ga0116171, IMG submission 89798) | Active sludge microbial communities of municipal wastewater-treating anaerobic digesters from Japan - AD_JPNHW2_MetaG | ecosystem: Engineered > Bioreactor > Anaerobic > Digestate | place... | reverse complement strand
GGTTCGCCGTTCTCATTTAATTTGCCACCAAACCTTTCGTGTGTTTTAATTTCATGCCTTTCTGTAATCAAAGGCGTACCTGTAAAGCCAATTCGGGTTGCGTTAGGGAATGCATTGAATAAATTGTCTCCCATATCACCGCCTTGTGTACGATGCGCCTCGTCGACCATTAGTAAAATCCGGTCGCTGTTATTAATAGTCTCAAATTTCTCGAATTTTGGTACAATTCCGGCATCAATTAACGATTGGGCAGAAACATTGTTGTCGGCCAAAAACTTGTGAATCATTACAATGTTTAAATCTGCTGTATCGTCGCTTAATTCGTGCAAATCGGCTTTGCAATCAATAATTGACAGCGATTCGTTGGCGTATTTCAAGGTATCTGACAACTGTTCTTCAAGGTCAATACGGTCAACAATTGAAACAATTTTAAGGTCTTTCAAATCATCAGTGCTGCGAAGTTTGCGGATAAGAAAAACCATGGTCAAACTTTTCCCGCTGCCCTGTGTGTGCCATACCACACCGCCCTTTTCACGGGGTGTTGCTCCCTCACGCAGGTTTCGTATAATTTTACCGACAGCCCGATACTGATTGTAACGTGATACAATTTTTACCTCGACTCCTTTTTTTATTTCGACAAAAAGCGTGAAATGCTTCAGAATATCAATAAAGATTTCCTTGTTCAACATTCCGTGAATCATCACCTCCTGCCTTTCCTCATCGGGCGGGAATTGCACCACTTTGTACTCCTCCGGGAAAACATCTACCCAGTTATTGTAAAAATCGAACTCGGCGCTGATCGTACCTACGCGGGCTTCCCTGCCATGTGTAATAATGCTGAACAGGTTATAATGGAACAAACGTTCTTCGCCTTCTTTTACTCCATAATCATCTTCGCGCGTATTCGCATAACGTGTTACCTGCAAATATGCTTCGCTCAATGGCTCTGCCACTTCAAAATCTTTAGCTTCAACAACCACAAGCGGCAACCCATTTAAAAACAAAACAATATCGGGAATAATTCCCTGACGGCTTGCTCCGGGTGTAAGCAACCGAAACTGGTTAATGGCAATGAAACTGTTTTTATCCCAGTTCTTAAAATCAACTAACCGAACGGTAGGATTTACCTCACCTGTAAGTTTGTTTTTGTTTACTGTAGTGCCTTTCAGCAAAAGGCGGTGAATGGCTTTATTCGCTTCGTGTAAAGTTGTACCGGGAAAGTTCTGTATTTCTGAAAGAATCTCTTCCAGTTGTTTATCGGTAAGCCATTCTTTGCCATCGGGAGTTTTATTAATCGCCTTTATACTATCTTTAAAAACCTGTGGCAGCAATACCTGTTTAAAGTTTTCCCTTAAACTTTTTGCGGGTTCCTGCGGAACACCAATTCCCTGGTCGATAACCTGCCATCCTAACTGGCGGAGTTTATCGAGAAATGGTTTTTCAACGTTGATGTATTCTGACATGGTTAAGTTCGATTATTGGTCAGGTATGCCTGCTCGGGATGATTAATCATTTCCGGATACAGGTATTTCAATTTTTTTTCTGCAATCATGCCACTCAGATATTTTCGCTTGAAGTAAGCTTCTTTCCGGTTGAAGTGTCTTGCAATTTCGGCAGCCTTCATTGGCTTTAAACTGCATAAATCCAAAATAATTGATTCCACCTTTCTTTTGTCGTGCTCCCTTTTGTTTAGTGCATTTATACGTTCTAATATTTCCCGGGGTGGTGTGTTTATTTCTGCAGGTGGTGTGCTTAATTCTGTAGCTGGTGCTTTTAAATCAGGAGGTGGTGTGCTTAATTCCGGAAGTAATACACTTAATTCATCGCCCGCCACATAATAGGTCGCCTTTCCTTTGCCCCTGGACTTTAAAAGGTTATATGTTTTTAACAACCTTAAGTCATTGCTTGCTTTAAGGGTATCGCAATCAGCCATTTGGCGGTAGGTGGTATTGTCGATGGCTCCAACCTCTCTTACAAAAATGAGTGCTTGTTTTTGGCTGTCTGCAAGGTCAAATCTTTCAAACTGTTTCAGCCATTCTATATCATTGGCATCCAGAAAGTGATGTAAAAGCAAACGGGAGGCAAATTCATTGTTTTCACGGCTTGATTCAAAAGTTGGAGGCGCCAGGTGAGCGGCCTGCATCATTCTGCGCATGGCTCTTATTCCTGAACCTTTTGTTTCTGCCAGATTGGTGTCGTGAAAAACGGCGGCAATGAATGGGTTACGGGTTTCACTTCCGGGTAGACCTAACTTTTCTTCTGATTTTAAAGAAAAACCGGGATTGATGATTTCAATACGATTATCATAACGAATAATTTGTGTGGGGCGGTGTTCACGATACGAACGGTGCATCAATGCATTTACAATTGCCTCACGAAGCGCTTTCATGGGTAGTCCGGTTGAAGCGGCTTGCACATCATCTTCAGGCAACAAAAATCCTTTTGGTAAATCGGCATTGATGGCATCTATCAAACGATACAACACCAAAATGAGAGGGCCTCTCATATCAATGGTTGTAAATCGTTCATCAGGGTTTTCAACCCAAATATTGCCAGGCACACGAATGTAATCGGCACGCAGCATTGGGAAAGTACTGCGTTGTATTTTTGAATTGCCAAACAACAGCAATCCGGCAAGGTCCAACTCAATTGGATTCTCCTTATTAACACACCCCAAAGCTTCCAGTAATTCGTTGTCTGAGTATGTGAGTTCTTCGGCAGCAGGATTAACTTTTTCACGAAGCAAACGGTAACGCTTTAAAGCATTTTCATCAACATCTGCAATAGATGTTCCTTTCACAGGTGTTTGGTCGTAACTACCGATGTCCTGATAAAACACATGCATATCATCATCGGTGCAATGCTGGTCGGTGCTGCCGATTCTTCGCAGTGCTCCAAAAGGCAATTTATCTTTCTTAAAATAGAGTGGCTTAAACTTAGCAGGTAATTCATCAATCCGAATTTTTAATACAGGCATTCCATAAATTTTCTCAATAGTCATGGCTGGACGTACGGGAATATTAAACATGCTGGCACATTGGGTGGCGATGTCGCTTTGAATTTTATCGGGGTCGGGCATGGGGTCAACTTTGTAATGAGTTGCGGCTGTGGCCGAATCATCAGCACTGATGCTCATTAAAATATAACCACCGCCTAAGCCGGGTTCATTGGAGTACGAGCATACTGTTTCCATAATGGAAGTCGTAGTGTCTCCAATGCCTTTGGCTTCTATCCATGGGCACTCATCCGTATCATTGAGGATATCAAATAATTCTTCTGCGGTGGAATTCATCGTCTGAACCTTTGATTATCGGTGATTGATTTGACTAAGCTGATTATATTTTGGGTTAATCAGTCGTCGGTATTCCAAACTCTTTGCTCCAAAATTTATAAGCAGGCCAATTTCAAGATTGTAAGCTTCAAGGTAATTGATTGCCTGAGCCAAATGAACATCTTCTAATTTGGTTAACGCCTTGAGTTCAACAGAAACCACAGCTCCTACCAAAAAATCAACTCTCCTGGTTCCTATTTGCTCTTCTCTGTAAAATATTGGCATTTCATGTTCCCGGCTGAATTCAATTCCTTCCAATCTCAACTCTATTTCCAAAGCTCTTTGATAAATCACTTCCCGAAAACCATTACCTAACCTTTTGTGTACTTCCATTGCACAGCCTATAATTTTCCCGGTCAACTCTGAATATTTGTAAGCTGTCTGAACCACTGATTTTTTTGATTTCCGTGATGCATCTGATTTTATTGGCTGATTTTCATCAATCATAGTCAATCAATTAATTTGGTTAATCAAAGGTTCAGACACTTTTTTCCTCCCACTCAACAAATCCTCCATCAAACCCTTTTTCAGTTGCTGCATTTTCTGAAGGTAGGTTTGCTCGGTTTGGAGTTTGTTGTCAATAGCTGTTAACCTTTCTACAATCAATCTTTGCTCATCAGATTTTTTGTTGATAGGTATAAACACTTCATCAAATGAGTTCCTAGTAATAACATCAAATACACTTCCATAAGAATTGAAGCCTATGAACCGAATAAAGTATGTCAGAAAGTAATAAAGAAAATCATTGCTTAAGTATTTGTTGGTTGAGTTTAAGCCATAGCAAGATTGATTAAATGCCATTGGTATTTTCATTTGAGAAATTACTCCAACTGTTCCTCTAGCTGAAATAATTAACATTCCTGGTAAAAGCATATTAGTTGCAGAGTTTTTAAATCCTTCATCAGTAATTTTCTTTGCAGCATTGGATGCGTATCTATTTCCTGTATTAAAATCATCAACGGACAACCAAGGAATTTCTCCATTCCAATATTCTTTTACCTGAGTTGAAGGAGTTCCTCCACTGATAATTTCAACGACAGAACTTAGTCCTTCACAATCCCACTCCTTCGGAATCCACCCCAACTTACTTTCCTTATACAATTCCGGTGCATCTTGGCAGCGGGGGCGGAGTTTGCCGGTTCGTATATCAATGCCACGGGTGAACAAATCGTGCAACATGCCTTGTTTTATGGCTTTGTATTTGGCTACAGCGGTTTGGGTTTTTTCAATCACAGCATCACAGGTGGAAAGGATGTGGGCAATGCGGTATTGTTCAGGTAAAGATGGATATTTTACTATAACATTTTCAATGTCTCCGATAGATAAACCAAAGCGAGTACTACCTTTTGCAGCATTTGAAAAATATCGTACTATTTCATTGTCTTTTAGCTTAAACATTAAAAACATTCCGTCTAATTCATCTGAATTTGGACGAATGATAGCTAAATGATAGCCACAAACAAGATTCACAATATCCTCTGTAACAATTGAAGATATTGCAATATCATCAGGCGTTTCAGAATCCTTTGTAATAATTACATCGTTCTTTTTCAATCCGAATCTCAGGAGTTCATTTGCGTCTGCGGAGCCAATAGAATACGAAAGATTTGAGTTAATATAATCGTTATTGTAAACATCCATGTAATTACAAAGCTTAACTAATTCTTTATCTGGATAGATTTTTTTATCCACATTGCTTACTCTGATTTCAGCAAGCTTAAACAATTCCTTTTTACGCATATTATTCATACCCCAACTCAACTAAAAATTGGTTCAACAATGTGGTTTCCTTTTCCCTTTCACCCAAAATGCTGTTTAGGGTGGTGGTGTATTTATCCCAGAGGTTTTCAACGCCTTGCAATAGTTGTCGTTGGTGGGTCTGCAAATAGTCGTTTACGGTTTGTTGCAATGTTCGCAGCCAGCGTGCCATTATCAGTTCTTTGGCTTCTTCGGGTGTAATAAGCAAACGTGCCTGGTCAACCAATGCCTGTTTGCGGTCTTTTATTTCCTTTATTTTGCGTTTGCACACTTTCAGTTCTTCTTCCAGCTCGGTGTGTCTGGCTATACGGTTTTCGTCCGTTTCAATTATTACATCGAGCCGTTGCACTTCGGCAAGCTGCTTTTCTGCTTCTTTTTTCAGGCTTGCTATTTCGCTGGCTAAGTCGGGTTGCTGTTTTAATGTTTTTTCGTTAGCTTTTATCCGTTTCAGCAGGTTTTTGTATTCTTTATCCGCCTCTTTGCGTTCGCCTTTCAGCTCTTTTATGGCATCTTTATGCTCTTTTAATTCTTTAGCCCGCCATACTTCGTAATCTTCTTCGTTCCACACATCGTCGTCCAGCTCGTTCACTTCGTCGAACATGGCTTGTATCTCATCACGGCGGATTTCGTTGTCTTTTAATTCTTTAAGCACTTCGGGGAACTGGCTTTGCAGGATTTCGTCATCTGGTATAAGTTCTGCATTCCAACCGCTTGCAATAACGCTTTTAATATCGTTGGCAATGCTGCTCCAATAAGCAGCAAAAGAACCACGGCATTTAAAATCGTCGAGAATGTCTGAACCTTGATTTATCTGATGAGCATGATTTTCATGATTGCCGTTAAAACGGAGTTTAGCCGTAAGAGATTGGGAAAATTGGTGATACAGGTCAAAAATATTTGTTTTGCCTTCGGGAAGTTTTTCTATAGCCTGAATTTGTTGCTGCCACCACTCATTAATGGTAATGGCGTATTTGTAGTGTGCCGATTTAATTTCTTCGCTTTCGACAAATAGTGTTTTTATGTGTTCTGCTGTAGCAATGCTATCTTTGAATTTCAGATAGACCTCACCCCCCGCCCTCTCCTTCAGAGAGGGAGCTGGTTCAAAGAGTTTTTCCTCCAACGGGCTGTAGCAATCGAACCGGGTTTTTAAAGCTTTTACCTCGTTCTCGGGAATTCCGCCATGTAGATGTGCGTGAACATCTTGTGGTTCGGATGATGGGGCGTTGTCAACAAAACGGCGGATATTAAAATTAAAATCCTCATTTTCAAGGTTATTTAATTCATCAATTACTTTGTTCTTAGCAACCAGTTTACTGTATTTTGGTGTTACGGTTTTATTGCGATAGGTGTATGCAATTTTTTCAAGGTCTTCGGGGCGCAATTTGTTTTGGTTTTTACCTTCTTTGTATTCCCTGTCGGCATTAATGAAAAGAACATGGTCGCGTTCGTGTGCATTGGCCTTATTTATTACCAAAACACAGGCTCCAATTCCGGTACCGTAAAACAAAGCAGGTGGCATGCCGATAATAGCTTCCAGATAGCCCCGGTTTACCAGCCATTCCCTGAATTTCTTTTCTTCACCGCCACGGTATAAAACTCCGTGAGGCATAACCACAGCCATTCGTCCGGCATTGTTCAACGAAGCAACCATATGCTGCACAAACATAAAATCGGCTTTGTCTTTGGTTGGCATCCAAAAATTAAAGCGTTCCTTGTATTTCATATTTGTGGTGGTGTAATCCTGAGAGAAAGGCGGATTGGCAATAACAATGTCGAAAGTTTTTAGCTCTCCATTTTCAGTGAGCATAGGGTTCAGGAGTGTGTCGCCATTCAGAATTTTGCTGTCGTAAATATTGTGGAACAGCATGTTCATTTTGCACAAGCCCCAAACCGTACCGCTTTTTTCCTGTCCGTAAAGCGAAATATTGCGTGCTGAGCCGTAGCGGTTTTCTACATAGTTTTTACATTCAATCAGCATACCCCCGCTACCCACGGTTGGGTCGTATATTTCGGCATTGGGCCCTGGTTCAAGTATAGTTACCAGAAGTCTTACAATTTCGTTTGGCGTATAAAATTCTCCTGCTTTCTTTCCGGCACTATCAGCAAAATGTTTTATCAGGTATTCATAAGCAGCGCCCATCAAGTCGGGGAATTCCAGGTTGTCATCCCGCAAATTCATTTTATTGAAATGCTGGATGAGCCTTCTTAAATCCTCATCGCTGATTTGCTTGTTGTTCTTGCCGAATGTCCTGTTGAAGTTGATATTGTCCTGATTAAATACACCATCCAACTTGTCAAGGTTATCATCCTGCAGTGCTGCCAATGCCTTATTCAGATGGTCGCCAATTTCTTCGGCAAGGTCTTTAATGAAGTTATATGGCTGTTGTTTTCCTTCGTCATCGGTATAGAAATCGGGGTCGCCGTCCAGTTTTTTCCAACGTGCTGCAAGCGGAACAAAAAAGTCGTATTCCGGAGCATTTTGTCTTTCGAGTTCTCCGTAAAGTATTTCTGGTTCGCTTATTCCTCGAACTTCAGTAAGTGATTTTTTACGTTTGTCACGATGTACTTCGAACTGGTCATTTACTCGTTTAAGGAACAACATTGAAATGATATATTCCTTGTATTCCGATGCATCCATATTCCCGCGCAAGATGTCACATGCATCAAAAAGGAATGTTTCTAATCGTGAAAGTGATATTTTATTTGCCATATATTTAAGTCAATTTTTTAAAGCCCAAAAGTAACAATCTAGCACTGGTGCGTAAGCAGAATTGCAGCTCTTTTGCAAGCTTTGGTTTTGAGCGTTGGCTCGTGGGGCTTTGCCAATGTGTGCAATGTGGGTGGGAAGAAAAAAACAAAATAAATTTCCATCAAATTTACACTGTCCTGTCAAAAAGCTAAATCCTCTCTTATTAATATTTTATCGTTATCGTATCTGTCTGTCGTACGGCTTTTTACACTTGTTGCCAACGGTTGTCTACCTGGATCTCTGGGAAGTGTTTGCTGCTTTTAATCTTTCTGTTTCTATCCAATCAACCCAAAGCAAATAGCTATAAAACTTGGTCCATTTAATCCTCCATGCATTATTACTCCAATCCACGAATTCCTGGTCTTTTGAACAATGAACGATTGAATAAATATCAGTGGTATCAATGTGATTAGCAACTGCCACCCAAAAGCAATATGAAATAATCCCCATCCAAATCCATGAATTAGCCAGGCATGTTTCCCAAATGCTATTTCTTGTCTTGGCAGCATTACTCCTCTCCACAAAAATTCTTCTCCAAGTATATTCAATATCCAATAGGGAACCCAAACTAGGAGCAGCCAATATCTGCCTTTTGTCAAGGGATCAAAGGTCATAAATGCCGGAGAATGTTCAAATTTACCGGTTATAAACTCCAACCCTTTCATTATGATCATACTGAAAATGCCAACAAGAACTAATCCAACAAAACACCAAAATAAATCCGATTTTGTTATTTTCCGAAATCTCAGCCGCTCAATCCATGTTTTTTTAGTTAACTGATATCCCTCAGATTTTAAGATCAACCATCCAGTTACTATCAACGGCGTAAAAATGCCTAACCCTGCAACAATGAACCACCAAAGTATCGTTTCCTGTCCTGTTAAAGTACTCAAATAGGGGATTAAATACTGGGTCATACAATACATTAATATCGATGCCGGAATATAAATCGCAAAAGAACCAACCAAGCCAAGCTTCTTAATCTCAGTACTATTTCTCATATTTTCCTTATAAAATGAACAATCTTGTTAAATAATGATTCCCTGCCACTGTATCTTCCTGTTGTAACAAAAGTATAAAACACCAATATTACTACAAAATTGGATCGTGTATTCGGAAGATGTACCGGGTATTTCCACATTTGAAATGGGTGTTGGAACCGGTAAATGGGATGAGCAAAATGAATTGAACATTGGTAAAGATAAACCTTTAAGGGTTCCGCGATATTTTTATCTTTGTGGTCCGAGAATCAGTTCTGTCATACCCAATGACTGTACCAGTTATACGGTTCACTTTGGGGATGTTTCCTTCACTTAACAAGATCAAGCAATTATGAAAAAAGAAACCTCTCTCAGTAAGCTCTTTCCCGTGTTGTTCGGCTTCTTCATCATGGGATTTGTCGATGTGGTTGGGATCGCCACCAACTATGTTAAAATGGATTTCAACCTGAACGATACGGTGGCAAACCTGCTGCCCATGATGGTCTTTCTCTGGTTTGCCGTGTTCTCGGTACCAACCGGCCTCCTCATGAATTCGATCGGAAGGAAAAAGACCGTGGCGCTGAGCATGGTGATAACCTTTGTAGCCATGCTGATCCCGTTGATCGCCTATCAGTTCACCGTCATCATGATTGCCTTCGCACTTTTGGGAATCGGCAATACCATCCTGCAAGTCTCCCTCAACCCATTGCTCCAGAATGTGGTCCGCGGCGACCGGCTGACCAGCAGCCTCACCTGGGGACAGTTCATCAAGGCCATCGCCTCATTCCTTGGGCCGGTCATTGCCGGATTTGCAGCTTCTTCGCTGGGTAACTGGAAAATGCTCTTCCCGATTTTTGCCGGCATAACCCTCATTTCGACCCTCTGGCTTTATTTTACTTCCATTGATGAACAGCCGGTCGAAGGCAAAAGTTCCTCGTTTGGCAGTTGTTTTGCTTTGCTGAAGGACCGTACCATCCTGATGTTGTTCCTTGGGATCCTCTTTGTCGTGGGCATTGACGTAGGACTCAATACTACCATCCCGAAATTCCTGATGGAGCGTACCGGAATGCTGCTCGAACAGGCAGGATTGGGTACGAGTCTTTATTTCATTGCCCGTACCACAGGGGCCTTTATCGGGGCCATCCTCCTCGTCAGGATATCGGGCCGAAATTTCCTGATCGTCAGCATGATTGCCGCTATTATCGGGATGATCCTGATGCTGATGATGGGAGCCACCTGGGCTATCCTCGTGTTGATTTTCGTGCTGGGTTTTGCCGTTGCAAATGTCTTCTCGATTATATTTTCGGCCGCCTTACAACGGAAACCGGAACGGGCCAACGAAATTTCAGGGCTGATGATCATGGGTGTTGCCGGTGGTGCGGTGATGCCTCCGCTGATGGGGATCGTTTCGGATGCTACGGGACAGGCGGGAGGAATGGCGCTGCTCCTGGTGGCGATGGCTTACCTGCTCATCTGCGCGTTTGCAGTGCTAAAACCCGGCGCCCGTTAGACTGTCTCAAAGGACCCCGATAGTGTCCAAATGGCTTCAGCATCGCTCCGGGGTATTATGAGATTACAAATAGTACAGTTTTTTATACCGCATTTCGAAATTATAATTAGCTTTGTTGGCGAAAGGAACCTGGTGCGACCCGGATACTTCCGTTGCCGTGTCGTGAAAAGGGAATCCGGTGTAAAGCCGGAGCTGTTCCCGCAGCTGTAAGTTCTAACCATGTTTTCCACTCTTCACTGCCACTGTCGGTAAACGACGGGAAGGTACCGGAAAACAGAACAAGCCAGAAGACCTGCCGGTTTCCTCTATTTATGTCCGCGGGGTAAGGACCATAACAGGTAACCAATGAAAGTAAAATCTATGCCTATATTTTCTTTTACCAGGGCTTTTCAGAATTCTTCTTTTTGTGCAGGAATCGCCTCTTTTATGGCAAACATCGGAATCCTGCCACCGGGTCCGGACCGACCCTGGGGGAGATGCTGCCTCTTTTCCCGGAATGCAACTGTTTAGTTTTATAATCACCTGATGAATCAATTTGACAAACATTAAAACGTAAGAACAATGAAAAAATCTCTCACGCTCTCACTGATGGTCTTCATCCTGATCGGAATTCATTTAAACCTGACGGCCCAGCAATCGAACACCTGGGTCAAACAAACCATCACCGCCAACAGTGGGAAATTTGAATATTCGCCTCCATTCAATGATTTTGTCAATGTACAGGCCTACAATCCTGTCAACTCGTCGGTAACAACCTTCAACACGATCTTCACCCAATCGGCCCAGGATATTCTGATCAATAACGGGATTGCCTATGTCAACGCCCAGGATTCCATTATAAAATACAACCTGAACGATTTTTCACGGGTGGCGGCCATTGCCAACTCAGGTCTCAGCAAACTGGCCCTGTTCCATAACCGCCTCATCGTATCCAAGCAGTATCCGCTGATCAGTCACTTCGTGGATATCCTCGACACGGCCGACCTGAGCCTGGTTGCAAGCGTAGAGGGTATTTCGGGCGATTGCGGCGGTATTGCCTGCACCGCCGACACGGTTTATGTCGCCGTCAACGGGGGGTGGATGGGTACCGTCGGTAAAATCGCGGTCATTGATCCCGGAACCTGGACCCTCGACCGGGAAATTGATCTGGGCGCTGAAGCAATCGGCATCAACAACCTTTTTCACTATAAAAATAAAATCTATTCGGTCAACAAAACGCCTTACGGAATGCCGGCTATCGGCAGCATTTCGGTTTACGATCCGGCGACGGGAAGTTTTTCCAACATAATGCTCGGGGTGAAGATCGGTAACGCGACAGGCATTAAAGATTCCATCCTCTACGCCGTTTTCAATGAAGGTATCGGCGCCTTTAATCTCAACACTATGAATATTGCCGATACGGTTGTAGTTCCCGACCCGGGATCGGCCCTTTTCACCTATATTCTCTCTTCCTGTGTCGACACGATCAACAACACCCTGCATGTGAATATCGGCGACTATGTTACGCCCGGTTACTGCAGGGTCGCCTCTCTCGCAGGAGATTCGCTCACCACGTACGCAACCGGCATCAGCACCGACGCGGTAGCGGTCGATTACCGGAAGTTTCCGCTTGCAATTGGTGAAACCGGCAGCCAGCCTGTCGCACGGTTGTCACTATTTCCAAACCCGGTTACCGATATGCTGACCCTGAACTTCAGCGATCCCACTGCAATTGAGGCGATAACCATCACCGATATCAACGGCCGGACCCTGATGAACCTTGGTGGACCCTCGGTTCAGTCAGGTTCGGTTAAAATCGGTGTGGGGCATCTGAAAGCCGGGATCTACGCGGTGGTTATTAAGAGTTCAACCGGGATCCTGACGGGGAAATTCATCAAGTAGGGTTCCGGGATCCTTTTCCCCGTTATTAGCGGTTTTGATAACAGAGGGTGGCTTAATACCAGTGTCACCCTCTTTTTTTTGTTACCCACAACAGAAAGGAATTAAGAAAAGTTTGTCGAATTTGATCATGAAGACAATATTAGCGACCTTTGCATCAGAAGGTTTTCATGATCCATTGCCTGATCCGGCAATCACAAAACGAAATTATGATGGTTGTATCAAAGCCATTTCGATCCGCTTCTTCAGAAGTCAAAGGACCGGTTATTTTCCTGGGATTCCTGTTACTTTTTCAGCTCACGGCTTTCGATGTTTTTGCCCAGATGAACCAGGACACCTTGATGCTGCAGGAGGTAGAAATTATTGGGGTAAACAAGAAAGGCTTCCGGGAAATCCTGATCAGAGCGCCCAGGATTGAATACGCGCCCGTTCGCGATATCGGCGATTTTCTTCGTCAGGAACCCAATGTGGCAGGTATTCGCAAGGGAGGTGTATCGATCGACCCGGTTGTCAGGGGCTTTAAATATAACCAAGTGTCGGTGCTGCTGAATAACGGTGTGAAGATCGAGGGAGGCTGTCCCAACAGGATGGATCCCGTGGCATCGCATGTTGAATGTGAGAACATCGACCAAATCGAGGTTATCAAGGGGCCCTACATCCTGAAATACGGGCCTGTGATGGGAGCCTTGATCAACCTGCAGACTGCCCGGCCACATCCCTGGGAAACCCCGTCGATCCACGGAAAGGTTTTGTATGGTTTTGAGTCCAACTGGAACGGTCAACGGGAACATATTTATCTCGAAGGGGGCAACAAAAGGGTCTTTTTCAATGCCGGCGGTGGATTTAAGGGTTACGGGAGTTACACGGCCGGGAATAAGGAACTGTACAACTCTTCATTTCAGAAGTTATACGGTTCAGCCGGATTGGGATTTGCGATCGGTGCAAAAAACAGTTTGATTGTCAACTACCTGTACGACCAGGGAAAAAATGTTCGGTTCCCGGCGCTTCCGATGGATGAACGACTCGATCAGACCCATGTTGCATCGGTGAACTTCACCTCCGAAAATATTTCCAAAACATGGGAGCGCCTCCAGTTCCAGACTTATTTCAGCCTGGTTCACCATGTGATGGATAACCTGAACCGGGCTTCGGCAAATACCATGCAGGCAGTTACGACGGTCGATGCAAGGAATGTCGGCGGAAAACTGGTAACGGTGCATAAAGCAGGCGATCATTCGATCCTGGCCGGAATTGACTACGAAGATGTTTGGAAAAACGGTGAAAAGGTGATGACCATGAAGATGATTATGGAGGGCGACACGTTCATCTCGGTCAAACACACCAATGTGTGGAACGATGCCGGTTACCGGAACGCAGGACTTTTCGGGGAATACATGGTCCCATTAAAAAATACCGAGTTAACGGCAGCCCTCCGGTTCGACTACAACCAGGCCCATTCGCAGGACACCTTTCGGCTCGTGAAAGATGGCAATTCCTATTTCGACAAAACAGCTTCGGCCTTCTTTAATGTAAGTTTCGGGTTGGGAGCCAGGATTCGGTTACTGCATGGGTTCTACCTGAACGGAGCCCTGGGCCTGGGCACACGCAGCCCTTCGCTGTTGGAACGATTCATCAAACTGATGCCGGTGCAGTTCGATTCCTACGATTATCTCGGCAATCCGCAACTGAAGCCTGAACACAACTGGCAAGCCGATCTTTCTGCCGATTGGCGCCACCCGGAAATCGGGGTCTTCTCGGTCGGTGGATTCTTTTCATTGATTACCAACTATATCACGGGAAAAGTCTTGCCTCCGTCAGTCATCAAGCCCTCTACCCAGGGAGCGCCGGGTGTAAAACAATTTTATAATGCCGATGCCGTTTATCTGACCGGATTTGAGGTCACCTGGCAATCACCGGCGTCGAAGCAATGGTTTTGTACGCTGAACGCTGCCGCAACCTGGGGGATTCAACCGGATGCCGTAAGGTATGTTGTTTCGGGAGGACAGGTCACAGATCAGGAATCGGTTAAAAATGATCCCCTGCCTGAAATTCCACCCCTCGAGGGATCTGTCAGGGGCGGCTACCGGTTCTTTAAAAACAAACTGATTCCATCGGTCACGGTAAGGCTGGTTAACGCTCAAATGAAGGTTTCGGAGTCCTACGGTGAACAAACAACCCCCGGGTTCGTCACGGCTGCCATCGCGCTAAGGTACAGCCCCTGGAAATTCATCTCCGTGACGGGAGGCATCGAAAACCTCTTCGACACCCCTTATTACGAACACCTCAACCGGCGGATGATCGGCAGCACAAACCCCCTCTACGAACCGGGAAGGGTCTTTTATGTGAATGCGATTTTTAGATTTTAAACAATGGACAATGGACAATTGAAAACGGAGAATAAGAAATCCCATACTCTATTCGCTAATCGCTGATCTCTAATCCCTAATTTGAATTTTGAATCATCCACATTGAGCCTTCTCCGAATTCACCGATGCCTGCTGGCCCTCCTGGTCGTCACGATCTTCATCGCTTCATGTAAAAAAAGTGAGGAAGACCCGGCCAATCAACCTTATGGAAGGATCACCTTCAGGTTTGACCAAATGATCGATGGCAAACCGGTTGTGAAAAACCAGCTCCTGTACACGAATGCCGCCGGGAACCAGTACCTGGTCACAGATGTCATGTACTTTATTTCGGATATTACGCTTTACCGCAACGACAGTGGAAGCCGTATGATCAAAGACTGGCAGGACATTTTTTATATCGACGATGCCATTCCATCCACCCTGGTCCATCCGTTTTTAGATAAAATTGAACCCGGTATTTACGATTCCATCAGTTTTATTTTTGGCATTACGGAAGAGAAGAACAAATCTTTTATGTTTGTCAACCCCCCGGAAGTGAACATGGCCTGGCCGTCGGTACTGGGCGGGGGCTACCATTACATGATGATCAACGGGAAATGGATGGATACTACCGGATTGCTGATGCCTTTCAACCTCCACCTTGGTATCGGGCAGCTTTATCATGGAACCGGCTATAACACGGATTCCATCTATGCTTTCGTACAGAATTTTTTTAAAGTCAGTCTTCACGGATCATCCTTTACCCTGAACGACCGGGATTCACTTGTGTTCCGACTTGCGATGAATATCGAGAGGTGGTTCGAAGGGCCCCACCTTTTTGACTTCAATCAGTGGGGTGGCGACATCATGCAGAAACAACCGGCCATGCAGGTCGTCAAAGAAAACGGGGCAGATGTCTTTACGATCCAACCTGTAACAAGGCTACCTGCAAAATACTGAGAAGAGCACCAGCCTCCTTCAATTTTCAATTGTCCATTGTCAATTGTCCATTCTTCTATTGGTGCCCCCTGCAAGCCGGTTTATCGCTCGAGAGCTCGTCGGCGAGGAATAGTTCAACCGCTTTTTTTACCTCAATCTGGGTCGTAATATAAATGCGTTTACCATGCTCCGAAAAATCCTCAAACAACCTTCTTCCCATACCGCCGGCAATCACCACTTCGCAATCGCCAAGTGCAGCGAGAATCCGTCCGTGCGTTCTCACGGCATGATCCGCGTCATGTTCTTCGTGATTTCCCATTCCATGATGCTGTTCCGTAACATGACCGGTAAAGGTATTGGTACGGTACTCCCGTTTGACGATGTTGCCGTCGGCAACTTCAAAAATTGCAAATCCCGGAGTCCTTCCGAAATGCTGTGATAAAAATACTCCATCCTCACTGGGAACTGCTACTTTCATCTTTCTTTCCTTTCTTTTTTAGATATAATTGGTGGTGATAACTGTTTTCCCGCATCATCCTCTTACCGCAACGCTGACATACCCGTTCTCTGCAGGGAACCCCTTCTTCGTGAGGTATCCGGATGTTACAGTCCGGACAGATACAGAATCCTCCCTTTTCCTGCATTTGCTCCGTTTCTTTTCGCGCCGGGGCACGCGTAAGTAAGCGTATATCTTTTGAATTACAATATTTGCACCGGTCCTGAACGGTATCGCCAATGATCAATTGAAAACAGGATTCACACCGGTACCAGAATTCGTTGGTATGATAATCGCCGCCCTCAATGAATATGGCTTTCCCTTCAACCAGGGCCGCTGCAATACTACGCCGAGCCTTTTCATAGATACGGGTCAGTGTGGGACGGGAAACCAGCATGCTTCGTGCAGCTTCCACCTGGGTCATTCCATCATAATCAAGTAACCTGATCGCCTCAAGTTCCTCGTAAAAGAGAATCACGGGTTCAAGTTCGGTCATTGGAATTCCAAATGGTTTGAATCCCTCCATGATCGGGGGACGGTTCACCAAACGCTTTCTTTTGGGTCGCGGCATAATCGGCAAATTTAATTAATTTATTTGAACATATGTTCATTTAGAAAACAAATTGATAATTTTCCTGCAGTAGAATTTTTCTTTACTTTTAATCCTGAAATTCGAAAGCAGGATCAATGTATACAGTTGTGCCGGTCGGGCAAAGGTCAGCGGGCCGGTTTATACGATGCTCACTGCCGTTTGCACGCAAACTTACAACGATATTCTCTTACTTGGATAAGACTCATGGAAAATAACAGCGTATCCGTCGGAATGGTTTGGATGAAGGCTGCAGTGACCGGATCGCTCTGGGCCTCATCGGAAATCATCCTGGGCAGCTTTCTTCATAACCTGCGGGTACCGTTCAGCAGCATCCTGCTGACCGGGATCGGGATCATGGTGCTCGTTTCGATGAGCATGCGCTGGAAGGAGAAGGGACTGATCTGGCGCGCAGGTCTGATCTGCGCCGTGATGAAATCGGTATCGCCAAGCGCCGTGATTTTCGGACCCATGGTCGCCATTCTGCTCGAATCATTGTTACTTGAGATTCCGGTGAGGATTTCAGGTCGGAGTTACCCCGGATTTATTGTCGGGGGAATGCTGGCCATGTCGTGGAACCTGGTACATAAGATCATCAACCTGTTGATTTATTATGGATTCAACATGATCGATCTGTACACCTCCATGGTCCTCTATGCCGGAAATCAACTTGGTCTCGGCACACTGGATCCATGGACACCCATCCTGTTGCTTTGGTCGATATACCTTGTGACAGGAGCGCTGGCCGCGGTCATGGGCATCCTGATAGGGAAAAAGCCTGCCGGAGCGATACTTCCCGTGGAGTCAACCGGTCAGGGGACGATGGAACCATCAACAAAACCGGCTGATGCACCCGCTTTCAGATATTCCTTCCTGTTCCTGGGTTTGACTGTGGCAGGCATGGTAACGGTTTTGTTCCTGCTCAATTCTCCATGGCCGGTCACGGGTTTCATTGCGGGAACATTCCTGTTGCTTGTTTGGTTGATACGGTACCGTGGCGCCGTCAACAAACTGTTAAAACCCAAATTCTGGATCCTCTTCGTAGTCATCACCATGCTTTCAGGGTTTCTGGTAACCAAATTGAACAGCGGGGGATTGACCTGGAAAGATGGTTTCATTACCGGACTGGAGATGAATTTCAGGGCAGCCGTTATGATGATTGGCTTTTCAGCGCTGGCAAAAGAACTGAGCAATCCGGTTATCCGCCGGTTTTTTCTTCAAACCTGGTTCCGGCAGTTGCCGCTGGCGCTTGAAGTTGCGTTTGCCACCCTCCCCTTTGCTTTGGCTGGCCTGCCTGCATGGAAGGAGATCCGAAGAAATCCTTTGCTTTCACTCAGAAAGTTCATCGATCACGCTGATCTCTGGCTTGCCGGGTATCGGAAGAAAAATGCCGGAACAAAAAAAGTGATCATCATCACAGGGAACCCGGGTTCCGGAAAAACAACCCTGGCTTTATGGTTAGCCGGAAATCTGAAATCGGTCGGGCTCCGGACCGGGGGAATCCTTGCCCCGGCAAGATTTGCCGGCAACACATCCGTACCGCCCGGTGATTTCTTCGATTGCAGCTTTGAAAATGAAACAACCTTACACGCTACGCAGGCTGTACCTGGTTACGGTGATGGGGGAAAAACCACAAGACCGGAATCCGGCAGAAAGACAGGTTATGACCTGCGCGATTTAGACGGCGATACCGTAATGCCCCTCTCACAAACCGAACCTGATCCGGAAATGGAACACACCGGAAGGTACTATTTCAACCCTGCAGCAATTAAAAAAGGCAAAGAGATTCTTTTACCTGACAAGGTAAAGGAATACGATGTTGTTTTCATCGATGAAATCGGTCCCTGGGAAATTGCCGGCCACGGATGGGCAACCTCGCTCCGACACTTGCTTGAACAAGCCGAGGTTCACCTGGCGCTTTGTGTCAGAACCGGAATTGTCGACAGGGTCATCACCCACTGGCAGATTGAAGAGCCTTTGGTAATCGGTGTAAACGAGTTTACCCGGGATGAGGCCCTTGAAAAAATCCTCGGATTTTTAAACAGGCAAGCGAAAGAAGCGCTGTGACTGTCGTGATGGAACCAAACCACAGAACCATCTGGAAAACATTCTGCGACTGGTAAAAAACCGGCGCAAGGTTCCCGATGATCAACCACTGGATGACGTAAACCAAAGTAACATGTTGCCCGAACCATCTGACCATACGGAGGAATGATTGTTCACCCTGATGGTTCTGAAGCCATTCTGTAAACCTGAGATATCCGGCCATAAAGAGGAGCGCCCATCCGAAAAACAAGATTCCGTGATGGTAATAACCCCCTGTTCCGGTCAGATGTCGGGTAATTCCGGAAGCCCAGGGGATCGTGATCAGGATCATCACCCAGATACCCATGATGAAATACCGGAAATGCTCCTTTGCAATGAACTCCTGAAAAGATGGTTGTTTCATGAACAACCTGAAAGCGTAG
>Ga0116171_10002135_pt1 | contig 19045 bp, 14 predicted proteins | sample AD_JPNHW2_MetaG_FD_89798 | JGI IMG/M metagenome (GOLD analysis project Ga0116171, IMG submission 89798) | Active sludge microbial communities of municipal wastewater-treating anaerobic digesters from Japan - AD_JPNHW2_MetaG | ecosystem: Engineered > Bioreactor > Anaerobic > Digestate | place... | reverse complement strand
GGCTGTAAGTGGTTCCTAAGGAGTTCACTGCTTTAATTCTGTAGTGGTAAAGAGTTCCGGGAAGTAATCCGGAGATATTTGTATTTATATTTGTATCTGTACCTGTACCTTCCGATAAAGGATTTTGGGCATAATCGCTTGCATTGCCATAATCTGTAGTGGTACCATACTCAAATGTTATAGTTGTAGGCAAGTAATTAGCATTGACATCACATTTAAGAGTTGCACCATTTGTTGAAAGGTCTGTTACAGAAGTGTTAGTTATTGAAGGTTTGTTTCCAAGAGTTGTAAAAACAATGTCTCCACCATAGGTTATTCCTAAAGAGTTCTCCGCTTTAATTCTACAATGATAAATGGTTCCGGGAAGCAAACCGGAAAGAATTGTATTTATATTGGTATTTGAATTTCCGGATACAGGGTTCTGGGCATAATTGCTTTTAATACCATAATCTGTCGTTGTTCCATATTCAAATGTTACTGTTGTCGCAAGATAATTCGGATTTATTATACAATTGAGAGTTGCTGTTGAAGTAGTAATTTCAGTTGCTGTAAGAATAGTTGCATTTGGAGATTCTCCTAATGTTGTCAAAGTAACAACTGTTCCATAGCCGGTTCCTTCTTTATTGGTGGCATATGCTCTGACATAGTATGTTGTGGCACCATTCAATCCTGTTATATTGCTTGCGAACGATCCAATTCCCGATCCGTCAGTGGTATACGCATCAGAGATTGTAGGCTTGGTGTCGATACTCCAGCAGACCCCTCTTGAGATTACCGAACTTGTCCCTTCATCAACAACTATTCCTCCGCTGGTAGCCGTTGTACCTGTAATGTTTGTAGCATCTACTGTGTCTGATAACACCGGGACTTCATCTTTTTCCTTACAGGAATTAAAAAAGCCCGCAATAAAAAGAAGGCTGATAGCAATTATTGATGCTTTTTTCATAGTTTGATTGTATGATGTTTAATTTTTTGTAGACAAAATAAAATTAAATATAATCCTGGAATTGGCAAATAATTAAAAGAAAATATGACTAACGGGGAAAGGCTAATGTTAAAATAAAAATATGCCAATTATTGATTTAAATCATAAACACGAATGAATATAATTCATTTTCAACCGATCCTGACTTGTCGGGAGAGCTCAACGAAGTTAATCATGAGCGGTTCCATACGACCATTAATAATGCATTTACGGGTGAAATACAGTAAGAAAAGTCACAGAATCAGAAAACCCTTGCAAGTCTTGTTGTTAAAGATCTTCTGCTGTATTTCTCAACCGGATATTTATTGGGGAGATAATTGCATTTGTAGTATTCTTCAATGATACTACTTATTTTCTGAATGTCGGTATAACCGGCACATCTTCCATGCATTGTTTCAGAAAGTATAACTGCTGCATCACCATCTCCCGGACCTATGCAAAGTACTGGTTTCCCTGTTGCAAGGTATTCGAAAAGCTTTCCTGTTATAATGCTACGGTTACTGCGATGGTTGGGAATAATCAGAAGCAGAACCGACGACTCCATCATATATTTTATGGCATCGTTATGATCAACATGAGGGATGAATTCGACTGCCGAATTACCTGTTCCGGAAAGGATAAGCTCTTTTTGTCCGGGGGACAAGGAGCCTACAAATTTTAATTTTATTTTATAATCTTTTACTGAAAGATTTCGTATGGAGTTAATAAAACCGGAAACCGGGTACGCATCGGAAAGTGTTCCTATGTATGATATAGTAAATATTTCAGGGGTCACCGTAACCTGGTTTTTGAAGTCATCTTCATCATAACCGTTTGTTATTATTTCTATTTTATCTTTTATCACCGGGCACTTTGATGTAAAGATATCTCTCAGTGAATTTCCAACTGTAATGATTCTGTCGGCATTAATGAGAACCTCTTTTTCAAAATGTCTGTCTATGCTTTTTGCTATCCGGGTATGATAAAACTGATCGTAATAATAGATGTCGGTCCACGGGTCGCGGAGGTCAGCTATCCATTTTATTTCAGGATATCTCTTCTTCAGCTTTAATCCTATAAGTTGTGTCGAATGAGGCGGACTGGTGGTAATTATATGTTTAATGCCCTCAGTTTCAATTAATCTGCACGCCTCTTTGAAGGCAAATTTATTCCATCCTCTTCTCGGATCAGGTATAAAAAAATTACCACGAACGAACCGGAGAATTTTCCCCACAAGATTTTTTTTACCATCCGTGGCAAAACCAGCAGAGGGGATTTTCGATTTATCCTTTTTATAAAACCTGAAATAGTCGGTTGCCTTTGTCCTGTGAACCTTAAGTTCTTTTGATATCTCGCTGCATAGTGAATCATCAGTTGCAGGGTAAGTCGCATATTCAGGATCAATAGTAAGAATAACCGGATCCCATCCATTCTCGGGAAGGAACTTTGAGAATTTAAGCCACCGCTGAACACCGGCTCCGGAACTTGGGGGCCAGTAGTAAGTGATTATAAGGACCTGGCTTTGCATTTAGAAGGGGTTGTAAAAAATGTTGTAAGTGTTGTAAATGTTGTAAATGTTGTATTTGTTGTATGTATGTTGTAAATGTTGTAACGTGTGTTTTAAATGTTATTAAATATGTTGCAAAAGGTTGAATCAGACTGGTATTTCTTTAATTGATTTAATCAGATTGTTAAGAAGAATGCTTATCTCAGAACATTTTCTTTCTGTTTCCTGATAAGTTATCTCATTGGCGTATCCCAGGTCTTTAGCTAACAAAAACAAGTATCTTACTTCTTCAAGGGAACCTCTTGAAATATACAGAAAACGAATAAACTCATTTACCGAATTCCGGTCATGACCTTCAACAATATTTGTAGGTACAGAAACTGCTGCTCTTTTTATCTGGCTTGTAAGGTTGTACTTTTCTGATTCAGGAAATGAGTTGGCTGTTTTGTAAATATCAATAACCAGTTGGTGAGCTTTTTGCCAAACGATTAAATCCTTCCATGAATGTTTTGACATGTCTATCTGAGTTTATGCATTCTCTTTTAAACAAATAAAAACCTTTCCTGTACCTCAAACCCTAATAATCCTCATAACCTCTGCAACCTGCAGCCTGCTGGCTGCAGCCTACAGCCTACAGCCTACAGCTTTTTTAACAGACTCTGTATCGAAACTTTTTCTTTTATTATGTCCTTTAACTGTTCAATGCTTACTCTTTCCTGTTCCATTGAATCGCGATACCTGATTGTAACGTTCTTGTCCTCAAGAGTCTGATGGTCAATTGTTATACAATATGGGGTTCCGATTGCATCCTGCCTTCTGTAACGTCTTCCTATAGAATCTTTGTCGTCGTACTGGCAGTTAAAATCAAATTTCAGATCGTGAATGATTTTCTCGGCTATTTCAGGAAGTCCGTCTTTCTTTACAAGAGGCATCACTGCAAGTTTGACAGGAGCAAGGAATGATGGTAACTTCAGTACGGTACGGGTGTCAGAAGCCCCGTCTTCTTTTTTAAGTTCATCTTCAACATAAGCAGCTGACATTATCTGCAGGAACATCCGGTCAACACCGATTGATGTCTCAATATCATATGGTATATATGATTCACCTTTCTCGGGATCGAAATACTGCATTTTCTTACCGCTGTACTGCTGGTGCTGTTTCAGGTCATAGTCGGTTCTTGAGTGTATGCCTTCAACTTCCTTGAATCCGAAAGGAAATTTATACTCGATGTCGGTAGCGGCGTTAGCATAGTGTGCAAGTTTGGTATGATCGTGGAAACGGTAGTTCTCACTTCCGAAGCCGAGTGCCTGATGCCATTTCATACGTATCTCTTTCCATTTTGCAAACCACTCCAGCTCAGTACCTGGCTGTACAAAAAACTGCATTTCCATCTGTTCAAACTCCCTCATTCTGAAGATGAACTGACGGGCAACGATCTCATTACGGAATGCTTTTCCAATCTGTGCGATACCAAAAGGGAGTTTCATTCTTCCTGTCTTCTGAACATTAAGGAAGTTTACGAAAATACCCTGAGCGGTCTCGGGACGAAGGTATATTTTACTTGTTCCCTCGGCAGTAGATCCTACCTCAGTTGAAAACATCAGGTTAAACTGCCTTACATCGGTCCAGTTACGGGTGCCGGATATAGGGCAAACTATTTCATTGTCAATTATAATCTGTTTCAGTCCGGCAAGATCAGTATCATTCATGGCTTTTGAAAAGCGGGCATTAAGCTCATCGAGCTTTGCCTGGTTTGCAAGAACTCTGGGATTGGTCTCCCTGAATTTCTTTTCATCGAAGGCTTCTCCGAATCTTCCTTTTGCCTTTTCAACCTCTTTTGTGATCTTATCTTCGATTTTGGCAAGATGCTCCTCAATAAGGACATCAGCCCTGTATCTTTTTTTGGAGTCTTTGTTATCAATGAGAGGATCATTAAATGCATCAACGTGTCCTGATGCTTTCCATATAGTAGGGTGCATGAAAATAGCTGAATCGAGACCTACTATGTTGTCGTGCAGAAGAACCATACTGTCCCACCAGTATTTCTTAATATTATTTTTCAGTTCAACGCCATACTGACCATAATCGTATACTGCACTTAAACCGTCATATATTTCACTTGATGGGAAAACATACCCATATTCCTTGCAATGCGCAACTAATTTTTTAAAAACATCCTCCTGAGCCATAATTACTTTGTTTTACTTTTGAAGAAGGCAAAAATAGTTTAAAATCTTTTGTTTTACAATTTGTTTGATGCATAGACCCTTTTTACATTATTATTTAACAATACCGGCCCTTTCTCCAGGATTTTTTTCGCCTTTTACCCCGGCACTTCTCCCATATTTTTTTACCTCATCCCCCGACCCCTTATCCCACGGGAGAAGGGGAGGAAGAAGGGGAGGAAGAAGGTGGTAATATTTTTAAGGAGGCTGTCTCAAGAGGTTTTAATCCTTGTCTACCCCTAAATCCCACTGATGCTTCGGTAAGTGTTGGCCTAAAGGGGAATTGTTGAATACCAGTATCTTATAAAGCCCCCTTCAGGGGGTTGGGGATTAATGAAGGCTTTTGAGATACCCCCACGGGAGAAGAGGAAGGTGGGGAAGAAGAGGGTAACATTTTTAAGGAGGCTGTCTCAAAAGTGTTAATTAAGATAAATATTTTCCTTAGTGCTCTTAGTGTAACCTTTGTGTCCTTAGTGGTTCAATGATTTATGAATAACCACGAAGAGCATAAAGGATACACGAAGAACACAAAAGACTTTTGATACATCCCCTTAAATAGAGGTAATTTGAGAAACAGATTGGATAGGGTGAGATTGATTGAAACCTATTTGTATCTTTGTTTCTGATTATTTTATTTAAGGAGTGACTGATGAAAAAGAGAACTGACTTTTTGGTGATAGGTTCGGGTATTGCCGGACTTTCATTTGCACTGAAGGCATCAAGGTTTGGGAAAGTTGCTATTGTGACCAAAGCAAATATTGATGATGCCAACACCCGTTTTGCACAGGGTGGCATTGCAGCTGTATTCCGTGAACCAGATAATTTTGAAAAACATATTCACGATACTCTTATTGCCGGAGGTGGTTGCTGTGACGAGGAGGTTGTGAGGATGGTTGTTCAGGAGGCACCCGACAGAATAAAGGACCTGATAGAACTGGGCGTGTCATTCGACAAAAAGGAGGATGGAACATATGACCTTGCAAGGGAGGGAGGACACACGGAATACAGGATACTCCATTCCAAAGACAGGACAGGTGAGGCAATTGAAAATACCCTGGTGGAGATGGTCAGGAAAAATCCCAATATTGAAATTTATGAACAACATTTTGCCATAGAACTTTTAACCCAGCATCATCTGGGAATAGAGGTGAAAAGAGGATACCCTGATATTAAATGCTACGGTGCTTATGTCCAGGATCTTGTAAATCAGAAAGTATGGACATTCCTTTCAAAAATCACAATAGTGGCCACAGGAGGTCTGGGTAATGTTTATCTTACTACCACCAACCCTGAAATTGCCACAGGTGACGGTGTTGCAATGGTTTACAGAGCCAAAGGTACAATAGAGAACCTCGAGTTTATACAGTTTCATCCTACCTCCTTATATTATCCCAACGAAAGGCCTTCATTTTTAATTACCGAAGCACTCAGAGGATATGGCGCTGTCCTGAAAAACATGCAGGGCGAAAAATTTATGAAAAGATACGACAGCCGCGGATCACTGGCTCCACGTGATATCGTTGCAAGAGCAATAGATAATGAGATGAAAATATGGGGAGATGATCATTTGTGGCTCGACTGTACCCACCTGAATGCCGAAGGCCTGAAAGACCGTTTCCCAAATGTATATGAACATTGCCTTGCGAGAGGTATAGATATTACGAAAGATATGATACCTATAGTCCCGGCAGCTCACTATTCCTGTGGCGGGATAAAAGTGGATATGGATGGCCAGAGCAGCATTGACAGGCTCTACTCACTTGGTGAGGCATCATCCACAGGGCTTCATGGCGCAAACAGACTGGCTTCCAATTCACTTATTGAGGCTGCAGTCTATGCCCACCGTGCTGCTATGCATGCAGGGAAACGCCTGGAAGAACTGGACTTTGAAGAAAGAATACCGGACTGGGACTATAAAGGGACAACCCATCTCGAAGAGATGGTCCTGATAACCCAGAGTCTTAAAGAGGTGCAGATGATTATGAATAATTATGTTGGTATTGTCAGATCGGACCTGCGACTCGAAAGAGCTATGGTAAGGCTTGATATATTATACGAAGAGACAGAAAGCCTTTATAAACAATCACTCATATCGAAGAAATTGTGTGAATTAAGAAACCTCATTAATGTAGGATATATAATAATTAAGCTGGCAAAGAACCGCAAGGAAAGTGTTGGATTGCATTATTCAATTGACTACCCAAGAAAGGCCGTATCTGAATTTTAATAAACCTGTTTGAAATGAATCATCTTGAATCGGCCTTTGAAGGCAAGAACACTTTCGGGCGGTACCTTATTATGATTGCCGCAATCATATTAATGGTCAACACCTTCGGTTCATTACCAATGTTAATTGCCCTGGTTATCAAGTCTGTGTCAAATCCCGACGTGTTTTCTCAGCTTGCAGCAAATCCGAGCAACTTAGGCGCAGCTGGTTTAGACCTGAATCTTGGGCTCATACTTATGATTATTCCTTTTATTATCGGATTGGCGACATTTATGTTGTTGGTCAAGTCTTTACATCAACGTACATTCAAAATGACAATAAATGGAACAGGAAAGATAAGATGGAACAGGTTTTTCATTTCGGGAGGTGTGTATACAATTCTTTCTGCTGTCTATTTAATTACCTGTTATGAGCTACATCCATCAAATTTTACTCTGAATAATACTACCGCTTCTCTTATTACATTGTCTGTAATAACCCTGGCATTAATTCCATTCCAGGCTACATTCGAAGAGGTATTGTTCAGAGGATACATGATGCAGGGGTTTGCAGTTATTGCCAGAAACAGGTGGTTCCCGTTATTGATGACGGCATTATTGTTCGGGCTCATGCATGCTTTTAATCCGGAAGTAAAGGAATTTGGATTTTTTACAATGATGCCACAGTATATTCTTTTTGGATTGATATTTGGCATTATTACAATCATGGACGACGGTATTGAGGCTTCTATGGGAGCTCATACAGCAAATAACGCTTTTCTGTGCATTATGGTAACCCAGAAATCATCAGCCTTACAAACGCCGGCACTTTTAGAGCAGACAAAAATTTATCCATGGACAGAATTTTTCGCACTTCTTTTTGTAGGGATTCTTCTTATACTGATCCTGAAGATTATTTTTAAATGGGAAGATTTCTCAAAACTTTTTGGGAAAATTAAACCGGAAAAAGTTGTTAATCAGATTCCGTAAACGGAAGTCTTATCTTCTGTTCTGAAATCGCCCCATTTTTGACGGATCTCTTTAATGATCATTCTAATATCATCTACTTCGAGAGCAGTAAGAAGCCTGTATCGTGTCTCCTTAAAATTAGGCAATCCTTTGAAGTAATTTGAAAGATGCCGGCGCATCTCAAATATTGCTCTTTTACCCTCCTTATATTCAAGTGATTTTTCAAGATGAAGAAGAGCAAGATCGGCTTTTTCCATTACTGACGGTTCGGGCAGAAGCTCCCCTTTATCAAGAAAATATCTTATATCGCGAAATATCCATGGACGGCCCACTGTGGCACGACCTATCATAATTCCGTCAACCCCATATTTATTAAACATCTCTTTGGCCTTAACAGGGCCGTCAATATCCCCGTTGCCGATAACCGGAATCTTCATTCGCTGGTTATTTTTAACGGCTCCTATAAGGGTCCAGTCTGCAGCCCCTTTATAGATCTGGGCCCTTGTTCTGCCATGTATAGTAAGTGCCTGTATACCAACATCCTGAAGTCGCTCTGCCACTTCAACAATATTTTTACTTTCATCATCCCATCCAAGCCTGGTCTTAACTGTAACAGGGAGCTTTACTGCTTTGACAATCGCCTGGGTCATTTCGATCATTAAAGGAATGTTGCGGAGCATGCCTGCTCCTGCGCCCCTGTTGGCAATCTTCTTCATTGGGCAGCCAAAGTTGATGTCGATCAGTTCCGGTTTGGCTTCTTCTGCTATCAGCGCAGCTTCCACCATTGCATCAATAAGATGTCCGTACAACTGTATGCCAATAGGCCTTTCATAATTATAGATATCAAGTTTTCTGACACTCTTTTCGCCGTCTCTTATGAGTCCGTCAGAAGAGATGAACTCGGTATACATAAAATCAGCGCCATTCATTTTGCATATCTGCCTGAAGGAAGGATCGGTAATGTCCTCCATAGGAGCCAGAAACATTGGATAATCAGGGAGCGATATGTTGGCTATTGTCAATGGAATGATGTTTATAGTTTAAATTTATCCTGTTTATTATTCTGGCGAACCTTTGAGAAGAAAATGGCTCATAAATTGTTACCTCATTAATAAAACTATTAATAAGTAAAGATTGCAAAATTAGTAAAATGAGTGATAATACTATTCAATTCATAGTATCTCCTCAGGAGCAAACCTCTTTTTGTATTTTTACCGACATTGCTTTGGCAAGCTCGCTTTTCCTGTAAAAATACACTATCCCGTAACCTTCATTGCGGACCTTTCTCTCCTCCTCTGGAAGTGAGATGTGCGCATTCTCAACCTCATTCCATAGCTGCAGTATAATTTCGTCAGCTTCCTTACGAAGAGTATTGTTCTTTTCGATGTATTCAAATGTTTTGCTTACCAGGTTATTATGGTGGTTCCAGGCTTCGAGATAATTTTCAAATCTTACCTTGACAACTGCAATTGTAGGATTTGTTATTGGGCTTCCCCCCTTTCTTATCCTGAACTCTTCTCCTTCAATAATCCTTCTGCCCCAACTCATTAATTCATTATCGGTATTAAGAGACGGAACAGTAGATTCATTTTTTGCCAGTCCATAATATGTCCGGGTTATTTCAGGCAGATCACCACGGAATATTCCCATGTTCATTACTCTGATGAAGTGAATCAGATATATCCTTGCTTTCCTTAAAGTCTCATTATAATCCTTGCTTTTTGTCGTCTGGGAATTCAACGATTGACGATATGACCTTATACTGTTCTCAAACTGAGGCAGAAACTTTTGTAATCTTACAAACGTTTTTGATGAGAAAGACAATAGGTGAGGAGGAAGCTCTTCTCCTTTTTTAAGAGCAATCCTCATAGCCCTGATTCGGGCAGCGTCGGTATTAGGCAATCTTCTGTAAGGCATTGTTACTTGAAAATATTAACAGACATTTAATAGTCTCAGCGAATATAGTATATATTTATTAAAAATGAAATGCATTCGCATTTAAATCACATTGATCCTAAAAATGTTAAATGTTTACAATGTAAACAAGGTTGTTTATTAATAATAATTTTCCGGTTTAGGTAGGATAATAGCCTTATGTGTTGTATTTTAGTAGATTATATTTTCATAAAGTAAAAAATACAGTAATGTTCAAGAGCGAAGTGTATATCAGGAGGAGAGAAGAGCTCCATAAGAAAATAAAAACAGGAATCGCGCTGTTCCCGGGGAATACGGAAGCGCCAATGAATTATCCTGACAATACCTATCATTTCAGACAGGACAGTACCTTTCTTTATTTTTTCGGACTCGACATTCCCGGGTTTTTCGGGATGATGGATTTTGACTCTGGAATTGACCGGATATTTGGCAACGATTTTGACATGGACGATATTGTCTGGATGGGGCCTCAGCCAAAAGTCAGTGAACTTGCCCTTAAATGTGGAATTACAAAAACTTCACCGCTGTCGCAGCTTGATGACCTGGTAAGGGATGCTGTTTCAAAGAAGAGGAAGGTGCATTTTCTTCCTCCCTACAGGGCAGAAACAAAAATGTCTCTTGGTTCGCTGTTGAAGGAGAATCCATGTCAGATGAAGACCCTTGCCTCTGTTGAAATGATAAAGGCCGTCGTCTCGATGAGATCAATAAAAGAGAAGGTTGAGGTTGAAGAGATTGAAAAATCGATGGAGATTGCACATGAGATGCATGTTACTGCAATGAATATGTGCAAACCCGGAGCCAGGGAGCAGGATATATTCGGAACTATTGAAGGGATTGCCCTTGCAAAAGGATCAGGGACTTCATTCCCGTCAATTATCAGTATTAACGGTCAGACCCTTCATAATCACACTCACGGAAATGTGCTGAAGAGAGGGAAAATGATGGTCACTGATGCAGGAGCTGAATCCTTAATGCATTATGCCTCTGACATTACGCGGACAACCCCGGTTGGAGGGAAATTTGACCAGAAGCAAAAAGATATTTACGAGATAGTTCTGAAAGCCAATACAGAGTCAATAAATGCAACACGCCCCGGTCTTTCCAATCTCGAACTTCATTTAATGGCCGGAAAAATAATTGCAGCCGGACTAAAAGACTTAGGACTGATGAAAGGAGATGTTGACGAAGCAGTTGCTGCAGGGGCACATGCTCTTTTCTTTCCTCACGGCCTCGGTCACATGATGAGCCTTGATGTACACGATATGGAAGAACTTGGAGAAAACTATGTAGGATATAATGATGAGGTAAAAAGAAGCGATATGTTTGGTCTGGCTTCACTGCGTTTTGCACTTCCCTATAAGACCGGGCATGTCTTTACAGTGGAACCGGGCATATATTTTATCCCCGAACTCATAGAACAATGGAAAGCAGAAGGGAAAAACAAAGAGTTCATTAACTATGATAAACTCAAAAACTATATGGAAGTTGGCGGGATCCGCATTGAAGATAATGTTCTGATAACGGATAAGGGGCACAAACTGCTCGGGAAACCGATTCCAAAAACTATTAAAGAAGTTGAGGCGGTATGTCTGTAACCGCCTTCAACTAATATTTATGAATGCTTTATTTAATCTTCTCCAGAGTCTTCCAGCATTGATATAATCCGCGTGGAACATGGAAACAACCTTTCCATTTTCCTCCTTTAAGAGGAAGAAGAACTTCTCCCTGACGGTTAAGATAACCATACCATTCAGGGTATTCTTTGTCTTTGAAGTGTTCCCATGTATAATCATGGACTTTTTCAAACCATTTAAGACAGTCCTGAGATCCTGTGAGCTGATATCCTTTCAACATAGATATTAATGTTTCGATATGCACCCACCACAACTTCTGATCCCATTCAAGTTGCTGGGTAGGATGTCCTTCTCTGTCGAGGAAGTAGTAAATTCCACCATATTGTTTGTCCCATCCATACTCTGCCATTTGCACTGCAATCTCGCAGGCTTTTTTGATCAGTTCCGGTCTGTGAAGACGCTCTCCCAGATCCATGATGAACCACATAGCTTCGATTGCATGACCCGGATTGAGCTGACGGCCTTCAAAGCTGTCGGATAGCTTATTATCAGGGGTTATGTTTTCCACTATCAATCCTAATTCGGGACGGTAGAAAAGATCCATAACTTCATGGATGACGGTGTCAATTGTTCCCTGAAGGAAATCTTTATCAAGAAGGTGTTCAATCTCCAGAGATAAGTTGCACAGAATCATTGGCAAAGCGAAGTTCTTAAGATCCCTGGTACCGGGATGTGCTTTATTCCATTTTCCTTTAGGATTATCTTTTTTGGCAAGTATTATATCGAATGTTTTCCTTGCAATATCGGCATACTCCTGTTTCCCGGTTGCTTTGCTCAGCTGGCCGAACGCCATGGTAGCAAAAGTATATGAAAAGATGTTGTAAGGTTCTATAATCGGTTTCCCTTCCTGTGTAAGTGAGAAATACCAGTTATAATTTCCGTCATGGCCGTATTTCTTCAGAAAGTCAGCACCTTGTTCAGCACATTTTAGCCATTCGGGATTTTTCTCCAGATTATTGTAAAGCATTGAGAACATCCATACTTCACGACCCTGAAGCCACACGAACTTATCAGTGTCAAAAACATTTCCAGCCCTGTCAAGGCAGGTGAAATATCCACCATACTTTTTATCCTGCGATTTTTCAATCCAGAAAGGGAGAACATTATTCAACAGTTCATCCTTGTAAAGTTTTGATAAATAATGAGAATCCATAATTATAAATTTTAAGTCGGGATCAGGTTAAAACAGAATTATTAATTAGCTACTTTCTTTCCTCTTACTATCCACATCTCCTCTATTTCCTCAAGGGATTTGCCAGTTGTTTCGGGCAATAATTTCCAAACTATTAAAATGTATGGTACACACATCACTGCAAACAACCAGAAGGTACCTGCAGGAGTCAGTTTCGTAAGCATTACAGGTGTCAGCTGGCCAATCAGGTATGTTCCGATCCACAGTGACAGACCTGCGATTGACATAGCAGCACCTCTTACTTTTACCGGATACATTTCAGAAAGAAGGACAAAGATCACTGCACAAATTGAAATTGCACAACAGAAGATATAGAAAAGGAAAAATACTAAAAGGTAAATGTGAGAGAGCCCCATAGCTGCACCAAAAGCAAAGAAGACACCGATAAATATCAGGGAGATTATCATTCCTGACACTCCCCAGTATACCAGTTTCTTGCGTCCTACTTTGTCGATAATTATCAGGGCTATAACGGTTGTAAGCATATTAACCAGACCTACAAGTACCTGGTAAAACAACGAATCTCCGCTGGAGAGGCCGCTTTCCTTAAAGATGGTGGGGCCATAATAAAGAACAGCGTTTACTCCCATAAGCTGGCCAAGCATTGCAAGTGCAACTCCGATGAAGAGAGCCATACGGAACCCTGGCTGTAACAACATCCGCCAATCTGATTTTGTTTCGGCAGCGATCAGATTCTTCACGTTAGTTATCTGAATATCAGCTTCTTTGTCGCCATATATATTCTTCATGATTGATGCAGCTTTCTTCTCCTGTTTGTTAACTATCAGCCAGCGTGGGCTTTCTGGAATAAGAAAGAGTGCCATAAAGAACAGGACAGCAGGCAAAGCTTCCATCCCTAACATAGCCCTCCATGCTTCGGTTGCAAAAATCTTACCATGCAAACCATCTGTAGCTCCTATTGCCAGAAGATTCTCAGAGTATTTAAGCAACCCGAAGTTGGTTAAATATGCAGCAAGGAACCCGATGGTGATTGCTAACTGGTACATTGATACCAGGCGTCCCCTGAAACTTGGGATCGACACCTCGGCGATATATAAAGGAGAAACAACTGATGCTACTCCTATGCCTATTCCTCCGAGTATCCGGGCAATAACCAACTGAACTTCGTCAGCAGCTATCATACAACCTATTCCTGATATTGAGAATAATATGGCAGAGAGTACCAATACTATTTTTCTTCCGAATCTATCACTTAAAGAGCCGGCGATAACCACACCGGCTATTGATCCTACAAGAGCACATCCGACATACCATCCCTTGGTAATATCACTGAGATTGAACTGAGTGGCGACCTGATCTACTGTACCTGAAATAACCGCTGTATCATAACCGAAAAGGAATCCTCCCAGTGAAGCTACAATTGAAAGCCAAATAACGTAGATTATCTGATTTGAATGATCTTTCATGGTTATTTGATATTAAAATATTCTTTATAACGGTTATACAGATGTCCGGCCTGAGCATAGGCTGATTGGGGGCTCATAAAATGTGAGAATTCAAACGTAATTCCTTTGTCGTAGCCTGCACGTTTTGCAGCTTCCAGTTTCATACGCAGCTTGTCGAATTTTATCGGAAGGAATCTGATGGGCATGTCGCGGTCAAAGGTCTCGGCATTGGTCCAGCATTTCATACCATATTTATCTGCCATCTTTTTGTTGACCGAGAAAAAGGCATCCAGCTCATCATAATCAATATGACCGTCCTGGAATGCACATGCATCAACAACATCGTGTATCCCGTCGAAGATCTCTCCCCACTCTTTTTCATGCTCCTGAACAGAGACAGAGGTTGCTTTTGTTAAGTTGCCACCGGCAGCTTCAACAGCTTTCTTACCGTCAATCCATGGTGATATGAATGTAGGAAGACCTCCTGAGACATCTTTACACTGTTTCCCCATAGTATGAAATGCGCCTATGGCACCTTTTGTTTTACGGCTTATCTCCCCGCTTATGTACCAACCCTGGAAGCTCTTGTGCTTGCTGCCATAGTTCTTCCATACTTCATCAATCACATACTTGTTGTCTTCAACTTCCCATGTCATATCACCGGTGTCCCAGTATTTTCCTGAATCGTAGAGGCCGAAGTAAAATTTCATACCGTACTTATCAGATAACCGTAGATACATATCGATCAGATCGACGGAAGGCATGTAACAGCCTTTTTTGAGAAGGTATGGTGATGGGAATGTGATAAATTTCCTGTAACCTGAGCGAATAACTATTACTGTATCGATTCCGATGGCTTTCATATGACCGAACTCAGCATCCCACTCTTTTTCTCCCCAGTTCTGATGTGGAATATCATGCGATATCTCATCAAGGAAGGTACCTGTAATAGGAAGGGCATTAGCCTTTGGAACAATAAGAGTTGACTCGATCGAATCGGCCGGAGCACTGGTTTTCTGTTCAGCATTACATGCTGTAAATGGTACAGCCAATGCAGCCATCCCGGCCAAACCTGACTTTGCCAGGAAATCACGACGTGTATGTTCTGCTTTCATGAATCTGTTTATTTTTAAGAATGAGTAATATTTCCATTAGTAAGTCAAAAAGGAACACTTATTATCTGATTAAGTCGATTAAGTGATCCGGCAAATATACAATAAAACAGCTAAAAAGATTTTGGCCGGATTATTTGGGCCATTGTGTTTCGATTCCCTGGGAGGATATGAACTTCTGAAATTCCTCAAGCAGTTTTTTCTTTTCCCTGACTTCCCGCGGGCCGACATTTTTATCTTTCGAAAAGGCTATCAGCAGAGCTGCTGCTTCGCCTATACTCCATTCTACAGGATGGAGCCGGTAGCAACCATTTGTAATATGTGTGGTCCCGATATTTTTATTTGCAGGGATTAAGTTATTAACACGTTGGGGAATAAGGGCTCCAAGAGGAATCTGAAATGGAAGTGAGTCAAAATCGATATAATTATTTCCTGCGCATGTCGGATGCAGATCTATATGATAGTAACCGATGCCTACGCTGTCATAAAACTCAGCGGCTGTTATACCATCTTTTTTGCCCGTTACCATTGACCGGTTATCTTTTCCTACATGTTCTTCAAGGATAGTAAATTCAGCTTTTATCCTTCGTGATTCGCGGATATAGGGATATTTTGCAAGACCGTCTTCAGTGCCCATGATATCATTACGCAGACGTAATCCGGGCCAGCCGTATCCTTTGTCAGGACGGGGAGCTTCAGTCTGAAGCCAATACAACAGTGACAGGCTCAGCTGCTTGGCGCTTTCAATATGTCTGTTGAAATCTGCAGGGCCGGCGCCTATAAGGTTTCCTGCCATATAGTCGTTCTGGGGCCAGTTGACGATAGTGATATCGCTCCTGTATGAACCAGGTCTAAAATTATTTTTGTTTATAATACGCCTATATTCCCAGAGATTCAGCAACGGGGAGGTGTCAGCTCCTGCAGGATTAAATCCAAGTGATTTTGGGGCAAGAGTTGAAGGATTGGAATAAGAAAGATCGAGTAGTTTTCCGGGCCAGGGCGAATCAAGTTCCGGTTTATAATTCTGCCAGAAATCATAATCACGCGGTTTTTCGATCACATGATTTTCATCCGGAAGATAATCCATTGCAAAACAGTATGTAAAAGATTGGTTGTTTTCCGGATTTGCTTTCTCAGGGGCATGTAACTCTCCCGTCTGTTTTTTTGATTCGGAACCGGTAACAAATTCAGTTCCTGTCAGTGGGAGCAGATCTCCAAGTTCGGTAGCATCAATGAACCAGGGGGCAGAAAGAACAATGTTCTTACCATTAACCTGATTTGTTGCTTTAACCGCATTGACTTTATCTCCGGTAACATCTGCACCTGTAACTTTATAGTTTGTCAGCAGAGTCAGTTTTCCGGAGCTGATGTAGGGAGCCATATAGTCGAGAAGCACTGCCTGTGCAACTCGGGGTTCGTGGCACAAACGTGATACGGAACCATCACCAGGATTAAGAAAATTATTTTTACCGGCCGCATCGGTCAATGGATAGTTCCGTTTGTAAAATTGACGTATTGAATTCCTGAAATCACGATATAATTGTGTGGCGCCATGAGTCTCGATCCATTGATGTTCATCGGGTGGGACTCCCTGCTGGGCTATCTGACCGCCTATCCAGTCAGTCTCTTCTGTCATGATAACACTTAATCCGTTGCGTAATGCTGCCAGTGCTGCAGAACAACCGCCAAGACCTCCGCCTGATATTATGATGTCTGCTGACAGTTCATATCCGTTATCAGCAGGATTGTTTTTCTTTGACGATATATAGAACGTCTGTGGAATTATTGAAGCAGGAGTAAGCGAAAATGCTCCGCCGCAAACTGTGCAAAGTCCGATAAATTTTTTCCGGTCCATAATACTTGTTTTTTTCTCTGATTATCAGAATGCTTTATAGAATTCCCTGTTTAATAATGCAATGTTTTTTATTTTGATCTGTTTAGGGCATTCTGCCTCACAGGCCCCGGTGTTTGAACAGTTACCAAAGCCGAGCGCATCCATTTTCTGAACCATAGCCCTCACTCTGTCTTTTGCTTCAACCCTGCCTTGCGGCAATCGTGCGAATTGTGCAATCTTGGCTGATACGAACAACATTGCAGAGGCATTTTTACATGCGGCAACACATGCTCCGCATCCAATGCAAATCGAGGAATCGAAGGCGTCATCAGAGTTCTTCTTCTGAACAAGTATTGAGTTTGCTTCAGGTGCTGCCCCGGCATTGACTGATATGAATCCGCCTTCTGTCTGTATCTTGTCAAAAGCAGACCTGTCAACAATGAGATCCTTGATAACGGGGAATGGTTTTGCCCTCCATGGTTCAATCCATATTGTCTCTCCTTCACTGAAATACCGCATTGAGAGATGGCATGTTGTAATAGCAGGAACAGGCCCGTGAGGATGTCCGTTTATATACATTCCGCACGACCCGCATATCCCTTCGCGGCAGTCGTGGTCAAAAGCTACAGGATCTTTATCCTTCTCAACAAGATCTTTATTGAGTGCATCGAGCATTTCAAGAAATGACATCTCAGGCGAGACGTTATCCATCCTGTATGTTACAAAACTACCCTTTGCTTTTGAATTTTTCTGACGCCATATTTTAAGTATCAGCTTCATATTTTTATAGTTAAAAGTTATACCATGTTAAAAAGGCTTTAAAGTTGTAGAAGTTGTAAAAGTTGTAGAAGTTGTAGAAGTTGTAAATGTTGTAATGCTTCTGAAGCCAGTATAGCTATACAACCTATACAACCTATACAACCTATACAACCTTCTATACAACCTTCTTTACAACCTTTTCTACGACCTTTACAACTTTTTTTCACCCTTCTTATTTGTAGCTTCTCACCTTAACCTCCACAGCTTCAAATTTCAGATCTTCTTTATGGAGGATATGCGATTTTCCTTCACCGGCATATTCCCATGCTGCAACATACGAATATTCCTCATCATTACGCCTGGCTTCACCGTCGGGTGTCTGATACTCTTCCCTGAAATGAGCACCACACGATTCGTTTCTGTTAAGAGCGTCAGTTACAAGCAGTTCGGTAAGCTCAAAAAAGTCAGCTACCCGGCCTGCTTTTTCAAGTTCCATATTAAGCTCATTGATCGTCCCTGGCACATTGAGATCTCTCCAGAATTCTTTTTCAAGCTCCTTTATCAGTTCAAGAGCTTTTTTTAATCCTTCTGCGTTCCGTACCATTCCGCAATAATCCCACATTATTTTACCAAGACGTTTGTGAAATGAGGAGGCAGTTTGTTTTCCCTTTATTGATAATAATTTATTGAGTCTTTCAATCACTGTCTTTTCAGTTTCTTCAAATTCAGGAGCAGTAGTTGAAATTTTAGGGACACGGATCTCATCAGCCAGATAGTTGCTTATTGTATTAGGGAGAATAAAGTATCCGTCACCTGAAGCCTGCATAAGAGAACTTGCACCCAGGCGGTTTGCCCCATGGTCGGAAAAGTTGGATTCACCTATGGCATAAAGCCCGGGGATGGTTGTCATCAGCTCATAATCAACCCATAAACCACCCATCGTGTAATGGCCCGCAGGATAGATATGCATAGGTTCTTCGTAAGGATCGGATCCGGTGATGGTTTTATACATCTCAAAGAGGTTCCCGTATTTATCTTCTATCGCTTTCTTTCCCTGTTTCTTTATTGAGTCCCTGAAGTCGAGGTTAACGGCAAGTCCTGTTTTACCTACACCAAAACCTGCATCGCAGCGCTCTTTGGTGGCTCTTGAGGCAACATCCCTTGGTACCAGGTTCCCAAAGGCCGGATATCTTCTCTCGAGATAGTAATCTCTCTCTTCTTCGGGAATATCATTGGCAGGACGTTTGTCGCCCTTTATTTTAGGGACCCACATGCGTCCGTCGTTCCTGAGTGATTCCGACAT
>Ga0116171_10002134_pt1 | contig 19045 bp, 11 predicted proteins | sample AD_JPNHW2_MetaG_FD_89798 | JGI IMG/M metagenome (GOLD analysis project Ga0116171, IMG submission 89798) | Active sludge microbial communities of municipal wastewater-treating anaerobic digesters from Japan - AD_JPNHW2_MetaG | ecosystem: Engineered > Bioreactor > Anaerobic > Digestate | place... | reverse complement strand
GCCCGAGCCGCTGCCTTCCCTGTCGACCGTAAGGGTGAAGACCGCGGTCCGCACCGGCAAGGCGTCGCAGGCACCCGTGCCGGAGAAGGTCTTGTCGGTGAAGATGTTCTCGTTGACGTCCCGCGTGAAGTAGACCACCGCTGCGCCTGGAATGTAGGGTGTGGTGGTCGAGCTCCACACGCAATCAAGGTCGATGAGCTTGCTGAAGCCCTGGGCGTTGGTCCAGGCAAAGAAGTCGGCGACGCCGCGGTTTGCGAGGCTCCACAGCTCGTTCCGGTTGGGCAGCCGCCAGTCGGTGTAGCCGCAGAGCTCGAGGCTGCTCGCGCGATCTGTGGCGACGTACCAGGAGACCGGGTCGCCAAACCCGGGGAAGGTGCCGTAGACATTGGCGTTGGCCGGCCACATCAGGCCGCTGAGGCTGTCGGCGATGCAGTCACCGTGGATGATGAACCGTTGGGTCGGCCACGCACCTCCCGCCTGCAGCTCGCCGTCCTGTCCGGTCCCTGCGCACGCGATGACTGTGCCCGCCGTGTCGTAGCAGCTCGTCTGGCCGGTTGTGGGCGGGACAGCCGGCCCGGTGGCCGAGCCGCGCACGGGCCAGGCCATTTTCACCTCGGTCTGCTTGACACCGCCGATGTGGATCGTGCTGTTGCCATCCGAGAAGCTGATGAGGTCGGTTCCGGTCCCGAGCTTGAAGGCAAAGCCGGGCTGCCTGGGGCTGCTGGTCGACGACCAGAAGACGCCTGCATCCACCGAGAACCCGAAGGTGTCCAGCCAGGATTTCTCCACCGCACTGGAGGTGAGGACGCTCAGGAGCTCGTTCGCGTTGGGGAGCCGCCAGTCGTCGAATCCGCCAGCCGAGAGATGGTTCGCCCAGCCCAGGGCCTGCGCCCAGGTCCTGTAGACCGCGTCCGGGTTGCGCAGCCACACGAGACCGGTCAGCTCGTCCGTCACGCAGTCGCCGCTCACCACGAACCGCGGGCTCGGCCATGCCAGGCCGGCCTGGATCTGACCGTCGTCCTCTCCGTAGTACGCGGTCACCTGGCCGGTGCGCTGGACGCGGGTGCCCTGCTGGAGCGTCCGCCTTGTGAACGTCGCCGTGCACGCCTTTGCCGTGTCCATGGTGAGGAGCCCGTCCAGGCAGTCCGCGTTGCCGCCCCAGGAGGTGAACTCCGACCCGAGAGCCGGGATTGCGATCAGCGTGACCGCTCGACCCGTGGGGTAGGTGGCCGAGCAGGTGGCGCCGCAATCGATCCCCCCGTCCGCGGCCTTGACGGTGCCGGAGCCGGTGCCGGTCTTGCTGGCGGTGAGCGCCTGGGTCGCCGGGGGAAGGTTGAAGGTGGCGACGCATGCCAGATCGGCGGCCACGGTCACCTGGCCGTCGGAGCAGTCCGCGGCTCCGCTCCAGCCGACGAAGGTTGACCCCGGGTCCGGCGTGCCCGTGAGCGTGACCACGGTGCCGATGGCGTAGCGCTTCGAGCAGGTGGCGCCGCAGTCGATGAAGCCGTCCCCGCTCGTGACGACGCCGCTGCCGGCTCCGGCCTTCAGGGTATTCAGGATGGAGAAAGGCGAGGCTGTGCCGACGGTGCGCACGGGCAGCACATAGTTGCGGTAGGTCTTCGACCAGCTCAGGTAGTCGACGGTCCGCCCACCCTTGAGGCGCCACAGCTTGACCACCCAGGCCGAGTCGGTGCTGCTGAAGTGGGTGGTCGAGGTCCAGTCGGTGTCGAGCTGGAGCCCCTCGAACCCCTGGGTGCCGAGCCATGTCGCCGGCTCGGCCTCGCCGAAGTGCTGGAGGCTCGCCAGCTCGATGGCGTTGGGGAGGCGCCAGTCGGCGTAGCCGCAGAGGGTGAGGTCGTTTGCGTGGCCGAGGGCGTCCGGCCAGGATCGGGCCGTGAGATCCGGCGCTTTGACCCACTGGAGGTTCGTGAGCTGGTCGGTCACGCATTCGCCGCTGACCACGAAACGCGGGCTGGGCCACGTCTCGCCCGCCTGGATCGCCCCATCGTCCCCTGACGCGTAGCTCACCGTCTGACCGGTCCTCCACACCCTGGCGGGGCCAGCGGTGGCGCCGCGCACCGGCCACACGTAGAGCCGCAAGGTCTTCTTGTCGAACCCCAGCGGGCCCATGATCTTGACGAACCACGCGTTGGCCGTGTCATAGGCATAGGTCGTGGAGGACCAGTAGCTGGTCCCCTGCACGTTGGTGAACCCCTGGGCCGTCAGCCATACGTTCGGGTTGGTTCCCTTGTGGTACCACAGGGTGTGCAGCTCGTTGACGTTGGGAAGCCGCCAGTCGGCGAAGCCGAGGTAGCTGTTGGTGTTCAGGCAGGCGACGTAGTCGAGCGCGGCCTGCCACTGCTTGCTCGCGCCCGGTGCGCACGCGGAGGGACCTGGCGCGTTGGCGTTGACGGCCCAGCGCAGACCCGTCAGGTTGTCCGTCATGGTCCCATCCCCGATCGCGGTGAACCTCGGGCTCGGCCAAACCACCCCGGCGCGGATATCGCCGTCGTCGCCGGTGAAATAGCTCGTGGTCTGGCCTGTCACTGGCAGGCTGATAGCTCCCTGGCCGAGTGCGGTGTTCGAGAGGATGATGAACGGGACGGTCAGGAGTGACCAGATTGGAGCGGCCCTCAGGCACATGGGATGGTCCTCTCGTCGTAACGCAAGTTCAATGCAGTCTGGCGCATTCTAGGTCTTGCGGAGGGAGTGTCAAGGTGACCACGGACGGTGCCGCCGGGTGGGCGGGACGGGTGTGCCGGAGGGGACGCTCGGCTATCATGCCCGCCGTATGAGCGAGCCGACTCGATCCGCGCCTCTCACGTACGCCGCGGCGGGCGTCGACATCGACGCCCAGGACCGGGCACTGACCGGCGTGAAGAGGCTGGCGAGGTCCACTTTCACGGCCGGGGTGCTGTCGGAGATCGGGTCGTTCGGCGGGTTGTTCTCCCTCGATCCTGACAACCCGCAGGGCCAGGTACTGGTGGCCTCGGCGGACGGCGTCGGCACCAAGCTCAAGGTCGCCCAGATGGCCGGTGTCCACGACACGGTGGGCGAGGACCTCGTCAACCACTGTGTCAACGACATCCTGGTGTGCGGGGCCCGGCCGCTCTTCTTCCTCGACTACTTCGCGAGCGGCAGGCTCGACCCGGGCGTCATGGTCAGCGTGGTCGAGGGCCTGGCTCGCGGCTGCCGGGCGAACGGCTGCGCATTGCTGGGCGGCGAGACGGCCGAGATGCCGGGGTTCTACGCTCCCGGCGAGTACGACGTGGCCGGATTCATCGTCGGCGCCTGCCGCCGCGACCGGCTGCTGCGGCGGGAGTCCGTGAAGACCGGGGACGCCCTCGTCGCCTTGCCTTCCGCCGGCCTTCACACCAACGGCTACTCCCTGGCGCGACGGGTCATCTTCGAGGTGCTGGGGCTTGGCGTCGACAGTCAGGTGGCGGAGCTGCATGCCACCGTGGCCGAGGCGCTGCTGGCGATGCACCGCTCGTATCTGCCTGCAGTCGGGCCGCTTCTCGATCGTGGACTGGTCAACGCCGCGGCCCATATCACCGGCGGCGGCATTCCCGACAACCTGCCGCGGGCGCTGCCGGAGGACCTCGGGGCCGAGATCTTCCTCGACTCCTGGGACGAGCCGCCGATATTCGGCCTGCTGCGGCGCGCCGGTCGCATCCCCGAGGCTGACATGCGCCGCACCTTCAACCTGGGCGTTGGCATGATCCTGGCCGTCGGCGAGGAGCACCTCGGCGAGGTCCTCGAGGCGCTGGTCCCCCACGGTCCCGGCTGGGCCGTCGGTTGTATTACCGGCGAGTCCGGCGTGAGGTTCGTCCGCCGATGAGCGCTGCCCCTGGTCCCCTGCCCCCGGTCCGCAGCTCCCGGCCTGGACCGGCCAAGATCGCCGTCCTCCTCTCCGGGCGGGGCAGCAACTTCGTGGCGCTGGCCGAGGCGTGTGCCCGCGGCGAGGTCCCGGCCGAGATCGTCCTCGTCCTGTCGGACCGTCCGGACGCGCCGGGCCTCGACCGGGCGCGTGAGCGCGGGATCCCGGCGCGGGCGGTCCCCCGCCGGGGGCTGGGTCAGGTCGAGCAGGAGCGGCAGATGATCGCCGCCCTTCGCGAGGCGGGCGCCGAGTGGGTGTGCCTGGCTGGCTACATGCGCATCGTCGGCCCCGAGCTGATTGCTGCCTTCGCCCGGCGCATCCTCAATATCCACCCGGCCCTGCTTCCTGCTTTTCCCGGGCTCGACGGCCAGCAGCAGGCGTGGGAGTACGGCGTCAAGGTCTCCGGCTGCACCGTCCACCTCGTGGACGAAGGTTGCGACACGGGTCCGATCGTCGTCCAGCGAGTCATCCCGGTGCTCGAGGCCGACACCCCGGAGACGCTGGCGGCGCGTATCCTCGAGCAGGAGCACCGTGCCTACGCCGAATCCCTGCGCCTCCTGCTCACCCGGCCCTGGCGTCTCCTTGGACGTCGCGTGGTCTTCGACGACATCGGTGGCAGCACGGCGCGACCGCTCGTCACCAGCCAGGGATAGACCTCCAGGTAGACGCGCGCCCACCGGCGGTTCTGCTCAAGCACCCCAAGACGACTCGACGCCTCGGCTGCCGTGGCTGGATCAGTGGGCACCAGGAGCTCGTCTCCGATGGGGTGCTCGACCCCGGGCACCGGGTCGCCGACAGTCGCGTGGTAGACCCAGCCGTGGCTGGCGATCGTGAGCTGCCGGGCCTCGTCATTCCAGCCGATGACGGGCCTGGAGGCGGTGGCCACTCCCTCGGCCAGCACGTCGATGCCGGGGCCGCAGCGGAGGCCGGGTAGGTCGAGCAGCCCGAGGATGGTTGCGGGGAGGTCGGCAAGCGATACCGGGTCATCCACGACCTCGCCACCCTGGAGCCAGGAGGCGAACATCAGGAGCGGCACACGGTGGCGCAGCTCCGCCATCTCGTGCGGTCCGGCCACCCCTTCGGGCGGGCTGAGTGGCAACCCGTGGTCGCCGGAGACGACGAAGAGGGTGCGGCCGAACCATGGTCGGGTGCTGGCAGCGGCGAAGAACGCTCCGACCGCCTCGTCGGTGTAGTGGATGGTCTGCAGCATCGCGACGCCATAGTGCCCGCTGGAGCGGCCAAAGCGTGCCAGCATGTCGGATTGCAGCCCATCTGGGATGGGGTAGCGGCTGACCGCGTCGCTCGGGACCTGGAACGGCATGTGGTTGGTAACGGTCAGCAGCATCGCCCCGAACGGTTCGCCGAGGTGGTCGAAAGCGGCCACGGCGCGGCGCATGAGCGCCTTGTCGGACTTGCCCCAGTTGGTTTCGGGGTCGTCGGTCGGGAACCCACGCTCGTCGATCATCCGAAAGCCGCGCGGGATGTAGAACTGCTCCCGCTTGTAGATGCTGGTGTCGGCGTTGTGCATCCACAGGAACGTCCTCCAGCCGTTGGCGCGCAACTGATCAGGAAGCCCGCTCAGGGGCACCTGCGGCCAGGAGCGCATGAGGATGCTCTCGGGGATCGCCAGGGTCCCGAACCAGTCGCCCATCTCCGAGGTCGCGGTGTGAGTGCCGGGGCTGTAGGCGCGGGCAAAGCGGATGCCCTGGGCGGCCAGCCGGTCGAGGTTCGGGGTCAGGCCGGGGAAGCGGCCACCCCAGGCGCCGACCTCGTGGGCACGCACTCCCTCCATGAGGACGAAGACGATGTTCGGACGCATCCCGACCGGTGCTCTCGGTGCGTCGCCCCGGGGTGATGGGGTGTAGGCGAGAGGATAGTCAGGGCTGGGAAAGGCCGTGGCAGGAACCGAGGGCATCAGCTCGCGAATGGAGGTGGATGGCAGGGTTGGCCGGGTCGCGCCAGGGGCCACAGCCACCGGGTTGGAGGCCGCACAGCGCCACAGGCGCAACGCCGTGAAGGTCGGGTTGCGGTAATACTCGGGAACCGGGATGGCGGGCCTGATGGCCATGGCGAGGAGCGCGGCTCCGAGGCCGATGCCGATCACAGTGGCGCGCGACGCGCGCAGGGCAGCCACCCGGGACGCCACCAGGACGGTGCCGACGGCGAGTGCCAGGATGGCGAGTGGCGGGAGAAGGGCCTGAAAGTCGAAGGTGCGCACCAGGAAGACGCTCTGGGTGCCGACCTCGATGTCGGCACAGCGCGGCGGGTGTCCGAAGTAGATGAGTGCCTCGCCCCAGGCGATGTGCAGAACGGTCAGGCCCGACAAGCAGCCCACCGCGGCGCCCAGCGCGATCCGGCCGAGGCTTGCGACCAGGACCAGCAACGCCGCGATGGCCACGTCCTCGGCCAACCCGAGGAGGAGGCCGAGCACGGGGTGAGGCGGGGTCAGCGGCATGCTCGCGGCGGTTCGCCACCGCAGGGCGAGCCCGAACCCGGCAGCTCCCAGCAGCATCGCCGCCGGGGTGGGCATGGCAAGGATCCGCTGCCCGGCACAGGCGAGTCGCACGAGACGGGACCGGACCCAGGCGATCGGCGTCGGCCGGACTCGGGGGGTCGGTGGGAGTGAGGGTCCGCTGCTCATGGCGCGCCCGGGGCCGCCACGATGATCCCGGCGGATGCCAGCGCCTCCCGAACCGCCTTGGCGACGGCCAGGGCGCCCGGCGAGTCGGAGTGGATGCACAGGGTGTCGGCGCGCAGCCGCATCTGGCAGCCATTCACCGCTTTGACCTCGCCGTCGAGGGCGATGCCGACGGCCTGGGCCGCCGCCTCTTCGGGATCATGGAGGACAGCGTCGGGGTAGCGCCGGAGGCGAAGCGTGCCGTCAGGCTCGTAGCGCCGCTCGGCGAACGCCTCGGCGAGAACCGCGAACCCGGCTTGCCGGTAGACCTCGAGGCACGGCGCCCCGGCCAGCCCGACGAGTCGGACCCGCCCGGACCATGGTGCCGCGCCGCGGGCCACCGCGACGGCGACGGTGACATTGCAAGCTGCGTCGTTGTAGAGCGCGCCGTGCGGCTTGACGTGCGTGAGCTGGACGCCCAGCCGGCCGGCGATCCGATCCAGGGCCCGGACCTGAGCCTCGACGGTGGCGGCAATCTCCCCCGGCGTGATGGCGAGGCTGGTGCGGCCGAAACCCAGGCGGTCGGGATAACCAGGGTGAGCGCCGCACGCCACACCAAGGCGGTGGGCGGACGCCAGCGTTGCGGCCATTGCCGCCTCGTCGCCGGCGTGCCCACCGCAGGCGATGTTCACCGAGCTGACCAGCGCCAGCAACGCCTCCTCGGAGCGGTCGGCCACGGCCTCCGGGCGCTCCCCGGCATCCAGATTCACGTCGATGGAACCGTATCGGCGTGGGAGGGAGGTCACGTCAGCTCCTCACCCCGCGTCTCCGGGAGCAGGCGCACGACCAGCGCCGAGGCGGCGAAGAACGCCGCGGTGAGAGCGAGGGCGCTGCCGATGCCGAAGCGGTCCGCAAGGGCGCCGATGGTGAGGGGGGCGAGCGCCGAGACGGCGCGCCCCAGGTTGTAGCAGAGTCCCTGGGCGGTGCCCCGGATGCGCCCAGGGAAGAGCTCGGCGAGCATGGCGCCAAAGAGCGAGAAGTAGCCGTGCCCCGCGAACCCAAGCAACGGGCCCAGCGCGAGCAGGATCGCGGGATGGCGCGCCAGTTGCCCGTACACCGGCACGACGGCGGCCGCCGCCAGCACGAAGGCGGTGAAGGTTGGGCGTCGGCCCCAGCGGTCGGCCATCAAGCCGAACAGCACATAACCAGCCCAGGCGCCGAGCTGCATGGGGATGATGAACGCCGTGGAGCGGACGATCGACAGCCCGGCGCCGCCTGCCTCGACCGGGCTGGCGAGGTAGGCCGGGACCCAGGTGAACAGCCCCCAGTAGGCGAAGAGCACAATGGTGGTGAGCACCGTGGCGACTACGGCACGATTGAGTAACGGCGGTCGCAGCAGCTCCCGCCACGGCAAGGCACCCGGGCGCGTCGCCCGGAAGCCGGCCGGTTCCGGAACAGTCCTGCGGATCCACAGCACCAGCAGGGCGGGGAGCAGCCCGAGCGCGAAAAGCAGCCGCCAGCCGTGGTGCGGCAGCACCGCGGAGGTGAGCAGCGCCGCGAGGACGTAGCCAAGTGCCCAGCCGGACTGCATCAGCCCGATCGCCTTGCCGCGGTGAGCTGCGGGCCAGCTCTCGGCCACGAGCACCGAGCCGGCGGCCCATTCGCCGCCGAGGCCGAGGCCCACCAGGGTGCGCCACAGCACCAGCTCCGGCAGGGAGTGGGCCGTGGCCGTGAGGGCGGTGAACACCGAATAGGCCAGAATGGAGATCTGCAGCGCCCTGGCCCGGCCGATGCGGTCCGCCAGCACTCCGAAGGCGATGCCGCCGGCGGCCGAGGCCAGCAACGTGACGGAGGCCAACGCCCCGGCCTGCGCCCCCGACAGCCCAAACTCACCACGGATGGACGGCAGGGCGAAGGCGTAGAGCATGACGTCCATGGCATCCAGCATCCAGCCGGCCATGGCCGCGACCAGAGTGTGCCACTGGCTGCGAGTCGCCTGCCGCCACCAAGGCGAGCCGTGGCTCATCGCCAGCCACCCCCGGACCAGGCCGCGAGGAGCTCCTCCAGCTCGGCGAGCGCCCGAGACGCCTCCGGCCGCTCCACGAGGGTGAACCGCACGGCCTGACCGGGACGGAGCTGGCCCAGCCGGTGAAGGTCGGCGGCGATGACCGTGGCGAGCTGTGGGTAGCCTCCAGTCGTGGGGTGATCCGCGAGCATGACGATGGGTTGGCCGTCCGGCGGGATCTGCACCGCTCCTATGGGCACCCCTTCGGTCAGGAGCGTCGCAGTGGCCTCGGCCACCGACTCTCCCGCCAGGCGGACACCAGCACGGTCGGAGCGCGAGCTCACGGTGAAGGTGCCGCTGGTCAGGGCCGCCAGCGCCCCAGCCCCGGAGCGCGCGGCATGGGCGCCCGGGAGGACGCGCAACGAGCCAGCGGCCAGCAGGGCTTCCCGCTGCTCGGCGGTGAGAACGTGAGCGCGCCGATGGGATGTCATGGGGGTGTGACCGGTGTGCAGGACGTCACCACCCCGGAGCCCGCGTCCGCCGAGCCCGCCGAAACCGGCCGCGATGTGGGTCGAGGCACTGCCCAGAGCCGACGGCACCGCGATCCCTCCCCGCACGGAGAGGTAGGCGCGGGCGCCCGTGTGCATCGCCCCCAGCTCCAGGACCTGCCCTGGTCGCACGGCAACGGGCTGCCAGGCCGGAAGCGCGCGGCTGTCCAGATGTCCGCGCAGCTCGGCGCCAGTCAAGGCCACGACGGCGTTTGCCACGAACCGGAGGATACAGCCGCGGAGCGTCATCTCGATGGCAGCCAGGCCCTGGGGGTTCCCCACCAGCAGGTTGGCGAAGCGCAACGACACCGGGTCGGCGGCGCCGCCGGTGCCGACGCCGAGGTGTGCGAGACCGGGGCGGCCCAGGTCCTGCACGGAGCTGAGCAGGCCCGGGTGCAGGACCTCGGCCAGGGGCCTGGCCCCACCCGCCGCGGGGACCCCGACCGAGGGCGCCGCGGCCTCGATCTGGATGCCGGCTGCCAGGGGGTGGAGCTTGACCCGGTCGCCCAGCTCCAGCCGGGTCGGCGGCGTGCGGAAAGGGTCGAAGAGGGCGAGCGGCGTGCGGCCGACAAGGCGCCAGCCTCCGGGCGTCGCCTGCGGGTAGACGCCAGTCTGCGCGCCGCCGATCGCCACGGAGCCGGCCGGCACGCGCGGGCGCGGCGTTGCCAGGCGCGGGGTCGCCAGCTCCGGCGGCAGTCCGCCGAGGTAGGCGAAGCCAGGCGAGAATCCGAGGAAGTGGACCAGGTAGTCGGCGCGGCTGTGGCGGCCGACGACCTCCTCGGGAGGAAGCCCCGAGTGTCGCGCCACCTCCTCGAGGTCGGGACCATCCGCCCCGCCGTAGGCCACGGGGATCTCCACCAGCCGTGACGGCGGTAGCTCCAGACGTTCGGCGCGCTCCAGGGTCCTGGTCACGCCCGCCGCGAGGGTGTGGTGGTCGGTGTGGCGGGGATCGAAGCTGACCAGCAGGCTGGCGTACGCGGGATGGAGGTTGGTGACGCCCTGCAGGTCGGCGGCCTGCAGGGCCAGGAAAGCGCGGCGCACCCGCTCGTGGGTGGCTGTGTCGATGCCATCGCCGAGCGCCAGGCTCAGGCTGTGGTCGCTCGTGGCCTGCATCGCCGGCGACCGGTCCGCCACCCCGCCCTCAGGAGGCCGGTTGAAGGACCACGGCCAGACCCGGGTAGCCGACGAAGTGGTAGAGGTTGGACGGCGCCGTGGTGCCGAGCCCGGTCTCCTGGAGCGGCAGCTCGGGGCCCCCCACCGAGGTCCCGTAGGCCACCGGCACGCCCTGGGGCACCGGCAGGCCGAGGCGCCCGGCGAGGTCGGCCAGCAGCATCATCCCGAAGGGAATGGAGAACCGCCCGCACCACGAGACGCGGTAGGTTCCCGGATCGGCCGGGTCCACCCAGGTGGTGTACGCCTCTCGCAGCTTGGCGGTAGTGATCGGGCCGGCCAGCGGGCCCGTGAGCAGGGCACGGTCGCGGGCCGTGGCCTGCTGGAAGGCGCTCACGCCGCCCTCACCGAAGGGTGTCTGCGCGAAATCGGCGCCGTAGTGCACGGCGTCGGCGGAGATCACGACCGCGACGTCGCGGCCGAGCTGCATGCCGCGCTGGCGCATGGTCGCGGCCAGGGCCTGGCCGAGCTGCCCCGAGAGCTCCCCGAGCCGTTCGAACGACGCGGTCGAAACCAGGATCGGGACGATCTCCCGGTCGGCTCGGGCGTGGTGCAGCCAGTAGGCCAGCGCCTCCAGGGAGTGCTCGCTGTCGTGGAACGTGCCCGAGACCACGGTGGAGCCGGCCGGCATCGCGGCCAGCAGGTCCTTCCTGAACGCCGAGGCCGCCATTTCGCCGTCCGGGGTGCGCCAGGCCCGCCCGGCGTCGAAGACCAGCACGTCGTGCGCCCCGAAGCGTCGCCACTTGTGGAAGACGCCCACCAGCACCACCGTCCGGGCCGTCACCAGCGGCAGCACCGCCTTGTAGACGCGCCCGGCGTAGAGGTAGTCGTCGTGGGCGCACACCGCCCCGGCGACGCCGGGTTTGGGCGGCGGCTGCAGGCGCTCCTCCGGCAGGAGGGCGCCGGCCTTGTCCCAAACCGCGGCCATTTGCGCCGCCGTGGAGGCGAACCCCACCTTGTCCTGCTGGCCTCGCACCTCGTCGGTGGACGGGATCCCCATCGCGGCCCGGACCTCGGCCGAGCTCGGCGGCGTGGCGGGCGTCGGCGCCTGGGCGCTCGCGCCACTGGCCAGCAGGAGCGCCACGAGGACGGGGCAGACCCTCATGGTGTCAGGGGTTTCTGGCCGCGCACCGTGGTCGGGTCGCCGGTCACGGGGTCGACCGTGGACACGTAGCCGACCCACTTGCCCGTCGCCTGGACGCGCATCACCGAGGTCCCGGCCGGAAGCCCGAGCTGCTGCCTGCCGACCTTGTCGAGCTGGGTGTAGGTGCGGGCCGGCACGGTGATCACCTTCGACCTGTCCCCGGAACGGAGGGTGACGTCGATGGGCGTGTCCTCCAGGTTGAGGAGCAGCAAGTTGGAGCGGTACTCGGTCGCCAGGTTGACCGCGGTCGAGATGGGAAAGAGCAGCGTCTCGCCCGACGCATAGGTGACCTCCTCGGTGCCCACGAGGTCCTGGCCGAAGGTACCGGTGGCGCCCTGGTTGAACGTCCGCACCCAGGCGAGGACGCGGCCCGTGATGCGGAGGTTGCCGGTGCCCGAGGGCGCGGTCAGCTCCTGGTAGAGATCGGTGATCGGCTTGACCTCACCGGCGGCGAGCTGAAGCTCCTTGGAGGCGACGACGACGGCACTGTCTCGGGGCAAGATCTCCAGCTTCGCCGTGACGGGGTCCGTGCCGGGGTTCGAAAGCACCATCGAGGAGCGCCACACGGTGCTGCCGCTGCCGGGGGCCGAGGCCACGCCGGGAAGCTCCTGGATATGCGGGGGCTGCGTCTGGGTGGCGGTGACCTGGACCTGGGACGTGAAGCTCATGCCGTCCGAGGAGGTCGCGGTGAAGGTGATGGTGCCGGTCTGCTCGCCGAACACGAGCCGGTTCGGGTCAACGGTCACCTGGGCCGGAGTGGCGAGGGCGCCGCCGGTGGCGGGTGACACGGCAAGCCACGGCTGGCTGGAGGTGGCGGTCCATTGCAGCACATAGGGACCGGTGAAGCGGATCTCGGCGACCGGGGTGCCCCCGGGGAAGGTGAACGAGAGCTGGGACGAGCTGGCGGCGAAGGCGGCAGGCTGGGCGTGCGCTGCCTGCATCATGTCGTAGATCGAGCCGGTGTACCCGCCTGGCTTGTAGTCCACGAGCGCCAGGGCGTGCACCTTGTCCCAGGCGACGCCAGTCAGCGCCGGGCTTTCCAGGGTGAACCCACCCCGGGCCCCGGGCGCGAGGCCGGACACCGGCGCCACCATGGCGGCGCGCACGTAGCGGTTGGTGTCGAGGGCCTTGGTGTCCTCCCAGACGATGCCGTGCACCCAGGTCGGGAACGCAGAGGGGGAGAGGGTGACCGACGTGGTGTTGACCACCTCGGCGTAGATCCTCACCGTGTCGTCGACGCGCCGCTGATAGACGTTCATCTCGACCAGGGCCGGGCGGGCCATCTCGACGTCCACCATGGATTTGTACTTGGCCACGTAGGCCGCGTTGTCGGCCTGGGAGCCCTCGGTCCAGCTCTGGCCGGCGTGCCCGCTGTTGACCATGATGTAGGGGTAGTAGTAGCCATCGCCCACGGCCGTGAAGCGTGACATCCGCTCGCCCTTGGGGGCGGAGAGGTTGTCCTCGAGGAAGACCACCGGCTGGCTCGCGTACTGCGTCGCGAGCTGGTCGACCGCGGTGCCGGCCGCCTGACAGACCGTGCACCCGGGGTTGTAGAACCCCTCGAACACCGTGAGCCTCGGCTGCGTCGTGCCGGCAACCGCCGGGCTCTGCGCGCCGGCCGGCGCGCTCAGCCATCCGGCCACGACCAGGTAGATCCAGAACGTCCTGCGCATCTGCGTCGCCCTCCCCATCACCCGGGCAGGCTACACCACCCCCCGCGGCAGCAGAAGAGGCCGGCATCGGCCGGCATCGGGCGGCGCTATCATGGCCGAGGCAAACCCGATGGCTCGACATGCTTTGTTTCGCTTTGACTGCTTCGAGCTGCATCCGGACCAGAGGCTGCTGCTGCGGGACACCGAGGTGCTGCGGGTGCCGGATCGCGCCTTCTCGGTGTTGGTCAAGCTCGTGGAATCGGCAGGGGACGTGGTGGACAAGCGCCGCCTGCTCGACGCGGTGTGGGCGGACACGGTCGTCACCGAAGACAACCTGGTGCAGGCGGTGGGTGAAATCCGAGCTGCCCTTGGCGACAACCCGCGTGACCCCCGCTTCATCCAGACCGTGCACCGGCGGGGCTATCGGTTCATCTGCCCGATCCGGACCGAAGCGGACGACGGCACGGTCATTGGTCCGCCTGCCGAGCCGCCGTCGAGAGGAGTTGCGAAAGGCCGCCGCTCGCCGGTCCGGCGTGCGGCCCCCTGGATGGTCGGCGCCAGCGCAGCCCTCATGCTGCTGGCGGTGGGATGGGGACTCTCGCGCCGCAAGGGGCTCGGCGCAAGCCCGACCCACCCGGCAGCGTTCGAGCGGCTCGGGGGACAGCCGGCCGGCGCGATCAAGCCGACCTGCTCGCCGCGCGGCGAGCTCGTGGCCGTGGTGGCTCCCGCAGGGGAGAGCGGCCTACACGCCCTGTACCTGGTCCGGCCCGGTGTCGAGGCACCGCTGCAGCTCACCCACGGCATCGATGTCCGGGGCGCGACGCCGGCCTTCACCCCGGACGGATCGGCCATCTACTTCGTGAGCTTCCGGCAGGATCGGGAGCTCGGCGAGGTTCCGGATGTCTGGCAGGTGCCACTGTTCGGTGGGACCCCGCGGCGGGTGCTGGAACGTGCATCGGCGCTGGGACCGGCCCCCGACGGCGGCCGCCTCGCTTATGCCGCGGTGCTGTCGGGTGGGACCGAGGTGCGGGTCAGGGAGGTGGACGGCCACGAGCACGCGGTGGCATCTGAGGGGTTCTGGCCACGCTGGTCCCCCGATGGTGCGTGGATCGCGTACACCACATCCAATCCGGAGGGGGGCGACGGGGTTCTGGAGGTCGTGCGTCCGGACGGCGGCGAACGCAGGCAGCTCACGACCTCTCCGAGCCAGCTCTACGGCCTGGCCTGGAGCCCCGACTCGCGCTGGGTCCTGTACTCCAGCGACACCAACGGCGCGTTCAACGTCTGGGCGGTGCCGGTCAGCGGCGGCGACCCGGTGCAGGTGACGTTCGGTCCCGGGGTGTACGTGACTCCCGAGATGACGCCGGATGGCTCGCGCATCCTCTTCGTCGCAGCCCAGGGGGCCAGCACCCTGTTGCTCTCGGCGCGACCAGGCGAGCGTCCGACGCCGGTGTTCCTCGAGGAAGGGCTGGAAGCCGCCGCCATCTCGCCGTCGGGAGACACCCTGGCTTTGGCCCTGGGGGGACGGGGACGGGACCCCTCCCTCAGCGTCGTAGGGCTGGGCAGTCGGACGCGTCAGGTTGTCGCGCGGTGGCGCGTCCAGCGCGTGCGGTGGACACCGGATGGGAAGCAGCTCCTGGTCGCGGCGCCCCCGCCGGACGGTGGTGCGGCGTGGATCTGGCTCTCGCCCCTGGACGGCCAGCTTCCGCAGGCGCTGCTGCGGGACGAGGGGGTGTGGGACTGGCCCGACCTGAGCGCCGATGGCCGGGTGCTGGCCGCGGTGCACCGCACCGGCTCCGGAGCCGAGGTCGTGGTGGTCGAGCTGCCCTCGGGGCACCCGCGGGTGTTGGCCCGCGGGACGGTCGTGGAGGGCCTACGGCTTGCTCCGGACGGGCAGTGGGTGGCCTGGGACGGTGGTGAGAGGCCGATCGGGGAGGCGAGCGGCGGCATCTGGCTGGGTGCCACGTCTGGCGGTGAGCCCCGGCGGCTGGCGGCGGATGGCATTCGTCCGCTCTGGAGCGCTGACGGAAGACGGCTGATCTTCGCGCGCCATCACACATGGGCGGGGTTGTGGGAGGTCGAGGTCGCGGGCGGCCAGCCACGGCTCCTGCGTGTAGCCGAGCCTGACGTGCGCGACCTGCGCCTGGAGGACCTCGACATCGCACGGACCAGCGGTGCGGTGCTCGCGACCTACATCCACGGGACCTCGGTGGTCTATGCCCTAAAGGGCTTCTCGCTGCCCTAGCCCGCATTTCTCACCAGTCTTCTGCTGCGCGGCCGGATCTTGCCGCGCTGGCGGGCGTACTCGGGGATCGCCCCCTGCGGCGTACTGACAGTACACCTCGGGGTCTCACCCTTCCGTGCGCCCACCATCATCGGCATCTCCGCCCGCTCGCAACGAACCCCGGTGAGAAATGCGGGCTAGCTCCTCACGTTCGGAAACTCTCGGAACTCGGACTGCATGCTTCGGGACTTTTCGTCTCCCCGGGGCGAGGCTTGCCCTGGAGGCGATGGTGACCCGACGGGACGCAAGGGACGGATGTCGCAAGGGGCTGGCGGGCACACAACCAGTGCTCGTCCTGACCGCGGCCCTGGCCATCGGGCCAGGCTGGGAGGTGCCGGCACCGCGGGCCCCGGGGATCGAGTCGTGTCGCGTCGTCCACATCACGAACCCGGGCCCGGGCGTGACCGCGGTGGAGCTGTCGCTGCCGCGCCCCGATCTCGATGCTGACCAGGCGAGCACCTTTGTCGACCGGCTCGCGGCCGGCCGGACCCTGCATCTGGTCAACCCCTGGTCGACGCTGTTCGGTGGTGTGGCCCCAGGGTCGGTCCTGCGGGTCAGGGCCACCGGGCCGGTGGTGGTGGTGTTCAGGCCCTGTGCGGGTGGGCCCTGGGTGCGGGCACCGGTTTCTGCTGCCCAACCGGGAGGGCCGGGACGTGGCCAGGTGGAAGGAAGAGAACGCTGAAGCAAGGATGGCCGGACAGAACAGGCGGCCGTCGGTCGAGCAAGGAGGCTCAGATGCGAGTCGGGGTCAGGAGTTTGGGGCTGCTGGTGGTCTTGACGCTGGTCGTGGTGCCGGCGTGGGGATCCTTTTCGGGCACGGATGTGGTCCTGCCGTCGGTGGGGCGGGCCCCAGGGTCCGCTGGCTCCCAGTGGTACACCTGCATGTGGATCCACAACCCGCAGGGAGGCCCGGTCAATGTTCAGGTTCAGTTCCTGGAGCGCGACAAGTCGAATTTCAACCCACTGGTGTGGAACGCCACCATTCCAGCCGGTGACACGCAGCGACTCGACAACACGGTCGAGGCGCTCTTTGGCGTGTCGGGCAAGTTCGGGGCGCTGCACATCACGTCGTCGGACAGGGTGCTGGTGGTAGGACGCATCTACTCGATGCCCCAGGGCGGTGAAGTCCAGGACAGCGTCGGGCAGTTCTTCTCGGCCGTTCCCACCAGCTTCGCCATCGCCAGCGGTCAGTCCACAACCCTGCTCGGGGTCTACCAGACCAACCCCCAGACGAGCTCGGAGTTTCGCTACAACTTCGGGTTCGTCGAAGTGGGAGGTGGCACCGTCACGGTCAAGGTCACCGCTCTGCAGCCTGACGGGACGACGGCGGGCAGCAAGGGCTACACGCTGGCCGCCTGGGAGCCGCGGCAGTACAACATCACCGACCTGCTGCCAGCGGTCAATGCCGCCAACCTGCGCCTGAAGGTCGAGGTGCTCTCGGGGAGCGGGAAGGTGGTGGCGTTCGGCTCGGGCCTTGCCAACCGCTCCAACGACCCGTCGACGTTCGAGATGAGCTTCTCGGACGAGCTGCTGGGTGGTGGTGGAGGGCTGCCCAGCGTTACCCACGATGCCTCGCTGACGGGCAACGGTACCACCTCGACGCCGTTGGGCGTGGCCCCTGGGGGCATCCAGACCTCCCACCTGGCGGACGACGCCGTGACCACCTCCAAGCTCGCCGCCGGTGGCAGCAACCCTGGGCAGGTGCTCACCTCCGACGGGACGAATGTCGTGTGGCAGACCCCTTCGTCTGGAAGCGGAGGTGGGCTCACCTCGGTCGTCCACGACACGACGCTGTCCGGCGAGGGCACCGTGGCCGTGCCGCTGCGCCTGGCCGACGGCGCGGTCGGGAAGGTCAAGCTTGCCGCCGTTGGTGGCACGTCAGGACAGGTGCTCGGCACCGACGGAACGACCCTTGTGTGGCAGACGCCGTCTGGCTCCGGAGGTGGCGGTGACATCACGGCTGTCAACGCGGGGACCGGCCTCTCGGGCGGTGGCACGACGGGCGATGTCACCCTGCAGGTCGCAACGGGCGGAATCGCCACGACGCTGCTGGCCGATGGCGCGGTCACGGGCGCCAAGGTGGCGAGCGGCCAGGTGGTCAAGGGGCTCAACGGACTGCGCGACGAGGTGACCCTGGCCGCCGGGGCCAATGTCACCATCACTCCTTCGGGCAGCTCGCTCACTATCGCCGCAACTGGAGGTGGTGCCGGTTCGGGCGTCACCAATGTCAACGGCATCACTGGTGCGGTCACCCTCGCCGGCTCGGGCGGCACGACCGTGAGCACCGCGGGGAGCACGGTGACCATCAGCTCGCCCACGGGCGGAGGGGGAATCACGGGCGTGACGGCAGGCACCGGCCTCGGTGGTGGCGGCACCAGCGGCAACGTCACCATCGGGATCGCCGCCGGTGGGGTCGGCACGACCCAGCTCGCCGACGGCGCAGTGACGGACGCAAAGATCGCGAGCGGTATCGCCTACTCCAAGCTCGCCGGCGTGCCGGCCGCGCTCCCCCCGAACGGCCTGGCGGGAGGGTCGCTGGCGGGGACCTACCCGAACCCATCACTGGCCGGGAACGTGGTGGGGACGGCCCAGCTCTCCGACCTGGCGGTCACCAAGGGCAAGCTGGCGGCGCCTGGCGGCACGTCGGGCCAGGTTCTCGGCACCGACGGCGCCAACCTGGTCTGGCAGAGCAGCGGTTCGGGAGGTGGTATCACCGGAGTGACGGCAGGGCAGGGGCTTACAGGTGGAGGGTCGAGCGGTGCCGTGACGCTTGATATCGGCGTCGGCGACGGGCTGGCCGCCGCCGCCGACTACATCGCGATTCTCGATGGCGGTGTGACCTCCAACAAGATCGCCAACGACTCCATCAGCAGCGCGAAACTGCGGAGCGGGGCGGTGACCAAGATCAAGCTGGACGCTGGCGGCGGCGCGGCCGGGCAGGTCCTCGCCGTGGCTGCCAACGGCGCCGACCTGGAATGGAAGCCAGACAACACCGGCGGGCTGACGCTCCCCTACTCGGGCTCCGGGTCAAGCGGGACCTTCGTGTTCCAGCTCACGAACAACGCGGCCGGGCCAGGGATTGCGGCCACATCGGCCGGCAATGGCGTGTCCGGGTTTTCCTCGGGAGGGCACGGGGTGTACGGGCGTGCGGGCAGCGAGACTCCATTTCTGCCCAACCACGCGGCCGGGGTTTTCGGAGAGAGCGCCAGCGGGTACGGCGTCGTGGGCTTCTCGACGAGCGCTGCCGGCGTTCAAGGCGAAAGCACCTCGGGCTACGGCGTCGAAGGTCGCAGCACCAGCAGTCTCGGCGTGTATGGCGGAAGCGGCTCGCAGGTCGGCGTCGAGGGCGGCAGCGAGACCGGCGACGGCGTCCTCGGATCGACCTCCGGATCGACGGCGGCTGGCGTCCGAGCCATCAACGATGGCAACGCCACGAGAGCGTGCCTCGCCTGCGGGCCGGGGGGCACGGCGTCGGCCGGCGATTTCACCGGGAACGTCTACGTGCACGGGAACCTCAATGTAAGCGGGAGCGTGAGCAAGGGCAGCGGGTCGTTCAAGATTGACCATCCTCTCGATCCCGAGAACCAGTACCTCTCCCACTCCTTCGTCGAGTCCCCCGACATGATGAACATCTACAACGGCAACGTCGTCACTGACGACCATGGGCTGGCCGTGGTCGAGCTGCCGGCGTGGTTCGAGGCGCTCAATCGCGACTTCCGCTACCAGCTCACGGTCATCGGCGGAG
>Ga0116171_10002133_pt1 | contig 19050 bp, 13 predicted proteins | sample AD_JPNHW2_MetaG_FD_89798 | JGI IMG/M metagenome (GOLD analysis project Ga0116171, IMG submission 89798) | Active sludge microbial communities of municipal wastewater-treating anaerobic digesters from Japan - AD_JPNHW2_MetaG | ecosystem: Engineered > Bioreactor > Anaerobic > Digestate | place... | reverse complement strand
TTTGCCACCTTCGCCGATAAGTCTGATACCTTCTCCCCATCCTGAAATAACTGCGTTTACAGGGAATTTAACTGGCTCAGGGTTTCCGAAAGATGTGTCAAATTCTTTACCGTCAAGAAGTGTTCCTCTGTAAAAAACAGAAACTGTATCTTCAAGAGCAGGTTTAAGTTCAGAACCCGGGTTGATAATCTTGTACTGAAGACCACTTGCTGTAGTTTGAACGCTGTCTTTAGTCTTGTTGGCAGCAAGGAATTCGTCGCCTTTAACTTTGTTCTCGGCAGCAGCAACTTCTGCTCTCTGAGCAAGGTATCTTTGAATAACTTGATTTGCAATTGTCTCATTAACTTTAAGATCTTTTCCTTCTTTTCCTTCAAGAACAGCTTTAATGGCTTTTGTCATTTCACTGTAGTTAAGGTCACCAAAGTTTGAGTTTTTAAGCATTGTTCCAAATGATACACCTACTGCATAACTTGCAGAATCGGTGAGAGCTTTTGAAACTTGTACTGCAGAAGAACTCTTCTTTTCGCCGCAAGACGAAACGATAATAAGAGCCAATGCAACGATTGCGATAGATTTGATTGTTTTCATTTGTTAATTATTTTTTGTGGTTTTATCTTTCGTTGTAATATATATAGCCAATAGTCCAATTAATGCAGCTAAAAATGAGGTTCCGAGTATAGTCGCTTTCCCTGTATCAATGATTGCAAAATCAGTAAAGGCCAAATTATCGATAAATATAGACATTGTAAATCCAATTCCCGCAATAATCCCGACAGAAAATATCTGACTCCATTTAATTTCGTTTGGAAGTTCAGCAATTTTCAGCTTGACTGCCAGCCAACTGGCAAGAAAAATCCCAAATGGTTTTCCTATCAAAAGACCGAAAAATATTCCCGGAATAATTGGTTCGAAAGGGGGAGAAAAGATTTTGGCATTAAGTATAACCCCTGCATTTGCAAGTGCAAAAACAGGCATAATAATAAATGTTACCCATGGATGCAGTGCGTGCTCAAATCTGAGCATAAGCGGGTGCACCTGTTTGAGTTTATAATGAAGGCTGTGTATAACCTGCTGCTGCTCCTGGTTTTCAAGTACCATTACATTGTGGTTGCTGGCGGCACTGAATCTGTTTAGCAGGTAGCGGCATCCAACTATAAAGCGCACTTCGTTAATCGAATTTTTCCCTGGAATTGTCATCGCTATAAGAACACCGGCTATTGTGGCATGAATGCCGGATCCCAAAATAAGAAACCAAAGGACGATTCCGGGGATAATGTAAAATGACGGTCTTCTGATATTAAGCCTGTTAAAGACCAAAAGAAGGGCAAAAACCAAAGCGGCATATATAAGCAATTGTATATCTATAGTATGAGTAGGATAAAAAACAGCTAATACGATAATTGCGCCAAGGTCATCTACAATTGCAAGAGCCGCAAGAAAGATTTTTAAAGAAGTAGGCACTCTCTTGCCAAGCAGAGACAGTATCCCAAGAGCAAATGCAATATCTGTTGCCATTGGTATTCCCCATCCGTTCTGGTAAATGGTTCCAAAGCTGAAAGAACTGTATATCAATGCAGGAACAACCATCCCTCCTACAGCGGCAAAAATAGGCAGAGAAGCCTGTCTAAAAGAAGAGAGCTCACCAACAAGTATTTCTCTTTTTATTTCGAGTCCCACAACAAGAAAAAAGACAGCCATCAGACCATCATTGATCCAGTGCAGGATGGTCATCTCGAACTTTATATTTCCAATGCCGAATCCCGCAGGTTGATTTAATAAATTCTGGAGATGGGACAGCTGGGGGATGTTTGCAATCAGAAGAGCTGCAATTGCACAAAAAATCAACACAATTCCGCCGATAGAAGAATTTTTGAAAAAGGTATTGAAAATGTTCAGAAGTTCTTGCCTTCTGTCTCTTCGGATGTAATTGATAATCCCCATCGTATGGATAAAACTACTTTTTTGAATTTAGTCTTGTGTAAAGACACAATTTATACAGGATTCTTGCTCCTACATTAGCATCCCAGTCACTGTCAATGCCAGGGGAAACTTCGCACAAATCAAATCCGATAATCTTCTTGTTTGAAATGGCAAGCATATGCAGCAGATAATCGATTTCCCGGAATCCGATGCCACCGGGAACAGGGGTGCCGGTACCCGGGCAAAGCTCAGGTGAAAGTCCGTCGATATCAAAACTTATATAAACGTTTGCAGGTAAACTGGCAATAATATCCTCACACTGTTTCTTCCATGTTTTTCCCTCAAACTGATTTCTTTTGAGTTCTGTATCTGTAAAGCAGCGAATCCGAGGATCTGTATTTATAATATCAGCCTCCTGCTGGCAGAAGTCTCTTACGGCAACCTGAGTAAGCTGCGATATCTGGGGTATTTCGCTCAGGGCGTTGTACATTATTGAGGCATGAGAGTATGTGAACCCTTCGTATGCAACCCGAAGGTCTGCATGTGCATCAATATGCAATATGCCAAATTCTTCACATAGTCCGGAAACAGCTTTCATGTTTCCAAGAGGCACACTGTGGTCTCCTCCTACAACACCTGTAATCCTGCCTGAATTTATCTGCTCTTTGCATAAGGCAAACACCTCTTTATTAAGAGATTCGCTTGCCTTGTTAACCTTGTCCAGAAGCGGAGTCAGTTCTGCGTAATCGGTTCCCTTTTCAAGTTCGGCAATTACACTTTGGGCAATCTTACGATATTTCTTGTTGTCTTTTAATATTTGGATATTAACGGGAACTGTTCCTATCTTTGTTTCCCACGCATCAGGTACGAGCGGATCAAAAAGATCAACCTGCACAGACGCTTCAATAATAGATTCGGGGCCTTTATGAGTTCCGGGTCTGTATGAGGTTGTCACATCCCAGGGCACAGAAATAATGGCAATATCCGACTCCTCAAGACTGTTTGGAAGTGCAAAGTAGTTGCCGTTTGCAATTCCCGGTTCGTTGGGGTTAAAATTTGTCATAGTTATGCTCTTTTTCAGTTACATCGTCAAAAGTTACTCTTTAGTGCCGCCAAATATTTAATATTAAATTTTGCGATGATAAAACTATTGAATAACTTAGGGGTACAAAGGTAAGATTTTTTGACAATTTTTTAGGATAATTTTGGACACACAATAATTTATGCATACAACTTCTGAATTTCTGCACAGTCAACTTAAACAATTTTTTGGCTTCGATTCATTTAAGGGTCAGCAGGAAGAGGTTATAAAGCATTTGATAGATGGTAATGACTCTTTTGTTCTCATGCCAACCGGAGGGGGCAAATCTCTGTGCTATCAGCTTCCCGCGCTTGTAATGCCAGGAGTTGCAATTATCATATCTCCCCTTATTGCACTTATGAAGAATCAGGTTGATGCAATCAGGGGATTTGTTGTTGAAAGAGACGGCATTGCCCACTTTTTGAACTCCTCATTAAATAAGGCTCAGATACAGGAGGTTAAGGATGATCTTATGTCAGGCCAGACTAAATTGTTATATGTCGCTCCTGAGTCTCTCACAAAAGAGGAAAATATTGCTTTTTTAAAACAGCTCACGATATCTTTCTATGCAGTAGACGAAGCTCACTGTATATCTGAATGGGGGCACGATTTCCGCCCGGAATACAGGCGTATTTACCCTATTGTACAGGAGATTGGAAAAGCTCCCGTTATTGCTCTCACAGCAACTGCAACACCCAAAGTTCAGAACGATATCCAGAAAAACCTGGGAATGTCTGATGCGAGGGTATTCAAAACTTCATTCAACAGGGACAATCTCTATTATGAAATAAGGACAAAGGTTAATACGGAGAGAGAGATAATTAAGTTCATCAAGGCAAATCAGGGCAAATCTGGCATAATTTATTGTCTCAGCAGGAAAAAGGTTGAGGAAGTGGCTCAATTGCTTGTAGTAAATGGAATTAAGGCATTGCCATATCACGCAGGTCTTGATCCAACCACCAGAGCCTCAAATCAGGACAGTTTCCTTATGGAGGGGGTTGATGTTATTGTTGCAACGATTGCTTTCGGAATGGGAATTGACAAACCGGATGTCCGTTTTGTGATTCATTACGATATTCCTAAAAGTCTTGAGAGTTACTATCAGGAAACCGGACGCTCCGGACGGGATGGAGGTGAGGGTCAGTGCATTGCTTTCTACTCTTACAAGGATATTCAAAAACTTGAAAAGTTTATGCAGGGAAAACCAATTTCCGAACAGGAAATTGGGCGGCAGCTTCTCATGGAAACCGTATCGTATGCAGAGTCAAGCCTTTGCAGGAGAAAAGTTTTGCTTAACTATTTTGGGGAGGATTATAATATAGACAATTGCGGAAGCTGCGACAACTGTCTTTATCCGAAAAAACAGTTCGACGGAAAAGATGACGTAGCACTGGTGCTGGAGCTTATCTCTACAATGAAAGAACAGTTTAAGACGGAGCACCTTGCAAATATTATGGCGGGAGTGACAAATTCAATTATTAAATCGTACAATCATCATAAACTGGAGTTGTTCGGAATAGGGAAATCCAAGGGTATAAGGTTTTGGATGGCCGTAATAAGACAAGCGCTCATACATCACCTTCTTTTCAAGGATATAGAGAAATACGGATTAATTTCCTGTACCCCGGAAGGGCTTAAATTTCTTGAGAACCCTTACACAGTAATGCTAATTGAAGACAGAGAATTTGTAGAATCCGATGACGACGACGAAACATCCACTCCTGGTCACGCAAGGGCCTCCGGAGGTGGCGGAGATGAAGCTCTGTTGTCTTTGCTAAAGGATTTAAGACACTCTGTTTCAAAAAAGTTAAATCTGCCTCCATTCGTTATATTCAGTGACCCGTCCCTTGATGATATGTCGCTGCAGTATCCTTTGACTATTGAAGAATTAAAGAATTGTCAGGGAGTGGGAGAGGGGAAGGCAAAAAAATTCGGGAAAGAGTTTGTCGAACTCATTGCAAAATATGTTTTGGAGAATGAGATTGACAGGCCAATGGATCTGGTTGTAAAATCGGTTGTAAACAAGTCTGCAATCAAAGTACATATTATTAACGGTATTGACAGAAAACTTCCGCTTGAAGATATAGCCGAATCCAAGGGCATTGAAATGGAGGACATCCTCAACGAACTTGAGGCAATTGTGAATTCAGGCACGAAAATAAACATTGACTACTTTATCCGCCAGACAATTGACGATGATAAAGTGGATGAAATTTATCAATATTTCCGAACAGAGGCGGTTTCCGACTCGCTTCGGGAGGCAACGGAAGAACTTGGTAAAGGTTATACCGAAGACGAAATAAGGCTCGTGAGAATCAAATTTTTGTCCGAACTGGGGAATTAACCGCAGTGATAGTATCTTTCAACCAATTCTGCCATTTTTTCAGGATTGTTCCTGACTTCTTCACGAATATTTTTGTCGTCGTATGATTTCAGTTTGGAAATTATCCCGTCGATAAGGTGCTTGTCAAAAACTCCATCCTTCTCGTAAATAGCCCGTTTAGCCTCCAGTTCAACAGCCGATTCATAGCAGGATGAGGGGAGTTGCTCAAGAGCATTTAACTTCTTCTCATTCTTTTTCTCATGTATGTTCACATCAACATAACACTTTTTGGCAACCTCAAGAGGTTTTTCCATTTCAAATCCTGTTCTTGCGGCAACAACAAGACCGGCGAGCATTTGATATATATCTGCCGAACCGTCCGGTGAGCGCATCTCCACAGTTTGTTTGTCTGCTCCTTCGTTATTGTCAGAAGGTTCGTTCGGGTTTGCTATTGATATCATATTTGTATTCCCGAGCCATCCCAGCGGAACGCGGACAAGAACGGAACGGTTTCTGTCTCCCCAGCAAATACTGGTTGGTGCCTCCTGGTGAGGTACAAGACGGAAATATGATGTAGGATTTGTATTTCCAAATGCAGTAAGGGAAGAAGCACATTTCATATATCCGGCAATAGCTGTTTTTGCTGTATCGGATAATACACCGTCGTGTATCATTACAGATTTCCCGTCTTTCATCATCCTTGTATGAAAATGGAGGCCGCTGCCTGCTTTACCCACAGTAATCTTTGGCGCAAAAGTGACATCCAGACCGTATTGATATGCAAGAGTGCGGATAATCCACTTTGCCATCACAAGCTGGTCCGCAGCAGTTTCAACAGGATTAACCAGAAATTCTATTTCGTTTTGTTCATATATTTTGCCGTCAAGAGTAAAATTACCAACCTCCGAATGTCCGTACTTTATCATTCCTCCGGCCTGGGCAATCAGATTCATAGCATCAGTGCGGAAGTGCTCGAATTTTGTAAATGGCTGCGACTCGTGATATCCTTTCTGGTCAACAGTAGGATATAGCCCATCGGCCCGGTCGATAACATAGAATTCCAGTTCTCCCATTGCCTCGAATTTGAGTCCTGTTGCCTTTGTAAATGAACGGCTGGCTTTTAAAAGGGTATATTCAGGAGCACTTTCAAGCGGAAGGCCTTCTTTTGTGAAATAGGAACATAGCAGGCCAAGAGCCGGAATTTCTGAAAACGGATCTACATAGGCAGTTGAGTAACGCGGAACAATGTATAAATCACTGGATCCGGCTTCAATAAAAGGAAACAGGCTTGAGCCGTCTACCCGCTCGCCGTATGAAAGAAGAGAATCAAGGTACTGAAGGCTGGTTATAGGGAAATTTAATGTTTTTAATCTTCCGTCGGCAGCAACATACCTGAAATTCAGAATTCGGATCTCCTTGTCAATAACAAATTTTATAATGTCTTTTTTATTGAAATCAAACGGGCGCTTATTAAGATGGGCAACCAACGGGTTGATATTATACTTTATGAATGAATCCATGAAATTGAAACTCTTTAAATGAATTTGGCTATAAATTGTTTGAAAAACGGATACAAATATATAAATATTTAAGAAAATACTCTATTTTTCATGTTTGTGCATCTTTTAGATTTTTAATAACTTTGCAGGCTTATGAAATGGAACAAAAAGGTATACATATTTTCGGCAATCACGTTGATTGCGGCTATATCAGGTTTTTTTCTCCTGAAATATACATTACAAAATAAAAATAAAGACGAAGAGGCACCTGCCAGAGTGCTCAAAAGTGTCTATGCCGTTCCTGTTGACGCAATTGCAGTATATGTTTTCGATGGCCCTCAGACAATTGAAACTTCCTACTACAACCAGAAGAACCTTTTCTCAAAATTTATAAACCGCAGTAATCCCCTTTATAAGTTTATCAATAAGCTCATTTTTCTGGCAAAAAGCGAAGCTTCATTTAAGGAGCTTGCAGCCTCCGATGCGCTGACATCACTTCATTATTCTTCGAAAGGAGAAGTTTCCCTGCTTTTTTGCATGAATACCGGACAGGGTAGCCTTGATAATTCACTTCTAATTGAACGTTTAAAGGGAGACACCGAATCTGTAAATAAAAGAGTACTTGGAGGAGCAGATATCTACAGCTCAAAGGGACTGGATTTTACAATTTACAAAGGATACCTGATTGCTTCAACATCTCCGATACTTGTGGAATCTTCTGTAAGGCACCTCAATTCCGGAACGTCTATAATGGATAATCCGGATTTTGAAAAACTGACTAAGGAGAAAATATTAAATAAAACACTGCTGTTTGTAAACCATCAAAACCTGGGCAAGTTATTCTCCGGGCTTGCAGTGGGAAAATATCTTGGATATGCCGATTTTGCATCTAAATTTTCTGCCTGGAGCGTAATAGAGGGCGAATTTGAGGATAATCACTACCTTTTCAAAGGAGAACTTTTCAACTTAAAAGGAGTAGGAAACTTTACCAGCAGTTTTGCAAATAAAATTGGCGGAGATTCAAAGGCTTATGAAATACTGCCTTTCAATACTTTCATCTCTGTCTCAATTCCTGTTGAAGATTTTGACGGTTATATGCTTTCCTACAGAGGATACAGAGAGCTTAACAAGCGTCTAAATCCTGAGGCAAACGACAAGGGAAGGGAGTGGTTCCTTTCAAAATACCCTAAGGAAGTGGCAATAGCAGCCATCCCTTATGGCAGCAATTTTGAGTGGGTATCGCTTGTACGCATGGAGGAACCAACTGGTTTTAAAAAGTTTTTTTCATCGATATTCAGCAAGTCATCTGCGGAATTAAAGGACTCGGTTTTAAAATTTGAGAACAAGGGGGTGCTTAAGGAAATTTTCGGTTCGATATTTGATAACTGCAGGGAAGAGAGTTTTTGCATAAAGGGACACTGGATGATAATCGGGCCTTCCGATTTAATGAAGGAGTTTGCAAAAGGGAAATTTTTAAATTTTACTATGGCGGATTTCGTTGACCAGACATCTGTTTCCGGTCGGCTGGACTTAAAAGGAAGTCCTTTAACTATAATGATGAACGCAACAAATTTGCAGGATTCAGTTGCTTCGTTCTTCAAACCTCTTTTGAGAAAAGATGTGGAGAATGTTTTAAAGCAGGCCAATCTGGAGTTCGCTTCGTTCCGGCTTGTTCCTGAAGATGGCAAACTCAACTTTGAACTTCTCCTTTATGCCGAACAACTTGACAAGCTGCCGGCACCTAAAGCGGTCGAGGGCGGAAAGCCTGCAGGATGGGAAAAAGACAGTATAGTAAAAATTCCTGTGGGGCCATTTGAAGTCAAGAATTTCAATAACGGAGAGATGGAATATCTTATTCAGTTCCCGAATTTTAAGCTGCAACTGGCGGATAAAGACAAGAAAGGTATATGGACAGTTCCATTTTCTACTCCTCTGAGAGGATATGTAGAACAAGTTGACATGTTTGGAAACGGGAAACTGCAAATGCTTTTTGCCAGCGGAAATCAGCTTTTCCTTCTTGACCGACTCGGGCGTTTTGTGAATCCTTATCCTAAAAAAGTAAATGAGCTCATTCTTTTGGGTCCAAAAGTTTACAAAACCGGAGATAACGGAGAATTTGCAATTATGCTTCTGCATACAGACAACACGCTGAGGCTTTATGACAAGGAATGTCGTCCGTTTGAAGCCTGGAGCGATATAACAACAAAGGAAACGATTAAAGGATTCCCGGAATTGCTCAAAGTAGGAAAAAACAGATACTGGATTCTTAAAAGTGTGTTAAAGACGAGGATATATACAATTAATGGAATTGAAGTTACAAGAGAATTAAAAAGGTTTGAGCTTTTGCCAAACACCCCTGTTAAAGTTGTTTCCGACAATGAAGTCATTGTTAAGGTTACAGGAAACAAAAATTACAGACTCAATCTTGAGACCGGGGATACCAAAAAAGTAAAATAATGGAAGGATTTATTACATTTATAGCTGTTACGGTAATTATTTTCTGGCTAATCGCCAGATTGGGACCACTCTTACTGCGTTGGTGGATTAAGAAAAAATTCGGGAAATTCATGGACCCGAACCAATCGGGATTTTCTGATTCAAATACAATAAGGGAAGAGGGAGAAACAATTATAAGCGGCAACAAGCCAAGAGAAAAGGTTGTAGACAATTCTGTTGGTGAATATGTCGATTACGAAGAGAGCAAAGAGAGTAAAGAAAATTAAACGATGAAGACATTTTTAAGACTACTGGCTTATGCTAAGCCATACAGACACTACTGGCCGGCCTATATGATATTGAGCATTATGTCACTGGTTTTTGGAATTGTTAATTTTGCTCTGTTCAAACCGCTTCTTACAGTATTGTTTCAGCCGGAAACTGTAAATACAATTGCGGGTTTACCGCCGTTTTCCCTTTCATTTGACTATTTTAATACTGTTTTCCAGTATTATCTTGGGAAGATAATGTTCACAAACGGAATTTTGCAGGGCCTTGCATTTATATGCGCTTTCCTTGTATTGTTTACATTCCTCACAGACTTCATAAAGTATCTCTCTCAAAAGATTCTTGTAAGAATGAGGGTTACTATAATGCAAAGAATAAGGGATGCTCTTTTTGTGAAAATATCGGCTCTCCATGTCGGATACTTTAACAATAAAAGAAAAGGGGATATTCTTTCAAGCATTTCAAACGATGTAACGGAGGTTCAGAATAGTGTTGCAAACAGCTTCCATGTGATATTCAGGGATCCTCTTCAGGTTCTGGGTTTTCTTGGTGCTCTTTTTTATATGTCGCCCAAGCTCACGCTTGTAACCATTATCACCTTGCCAATATCTGCTTTTATAATAACAAGAATCACAAGGACACTCCGCAGAGGAGCAACTGATACACAAATGCTCATCGGAAGAATACTCAGCCAGTTTGAGGAGGCTATTTCCGGAGCAAGGATTATCAAGGCGTTTAATGCACAGGGATACGTAAGGAAAGCTTTTTCAAAGACAAACGACGCCCACAAGATGTCAAGTAAGAAGATGTTCTACCGGCAGGAGATGGCAAGCCCTTTTTCTGAGTTCTTCGGAATCTCAATAGCCGTTGGTATTCTTTTTTTTGCAGGCTATCTTCAGATAAATGGAAAACTTGGGATGGATATGCCAAGTCTCATGGTTTATATTGCTTTCTACTGGAAAGTGCTTGAACCGGCTAAATCGATATCAAATACATATGCTCTCATACAAAGAGGTCTGGTTTCCGGAGAGAGGATATTTGCCATACTTGATGAAAAAATTGCTATTACGAAAGCAGATAATCCGGTTCCCATAAAGGAATTTAAGGATTGCATTGAATTTAGCGATGTTAATTTCAAATACGGAAACGAACCTGTATTGAGAGATATTAACATGAAGATTGGCAAAGGGAAAATGATAGCTCTGGTTGGGCCGTCCGGTGCAGGGAAATCCACGCTGGCAGACCTTCTCCCGAGGTATTACGACGTGACTTCAGGTTCTATTACCATTGATGGAATTGATATTCGTCAGTATTCTCCAAAAGACTTAATAGGACTGATGGGTATAGTTACACAGGAAGCCATTCTGTTTAACGATACGGTTTTTAATAATATAACATTCGGCCTGGAAAATGTAAAGGAAGAAGACGTTATTAAAGCAGCTCAAATAGCAAATGCACATGAGTTTGTCTCACAGATGGAACAGGGATATCAGACAAATATTGGAGACAGGGGAGGGAAGCTGTCCGGAGGACAGCGCCAGCGTCTTGCAATCGCCAGGGCGGTACTTAAAAATCCTCCGATTCTTATTCTTGATGAAGCCACTTCTGCTTTGGATACAGAAAGCGAAAGGCTTGTTCAGGAGGCTCTTACAAACCTCATGAAAAACAGAACATCAATTGTAATTGCCCACCGCCTGTCTACTATTCAGCATGCCGACGAGATTGTTGTGCTTAAAGAGGGGCGGATTGTCGAAGCAGGTAATCATGCGGAATTAATCCAGCAAAAAGGATTGTATTCACATTTGTGCAAGCTTCAAACGTTTGAATAATATTTTTAGCCAAAAATGGAAAATTCAGTAAACCAGATTCTTGAGAAAAGTTTTAAGGAAAATTGGGATTATCCTGCACTTTCTGATTATAAAGGAATTACTCTTCATTACAGAGACGTTGCCCGCAGGATTGAGAAGCTTCACATAGTCTTTGAACTTTGCGGGGTAAAAAAGGGAGACAAAGTATCAATATGTTCTAAAAATCAGGCGAACTGGGGAGTCGTATTTCTTGCTACAATTACTTATGGAGCTGTAGCCGTACCAATACTTCACGAATTTAAACCCGGCAATATTCATCATATTGTAACGCATTCCGATTCAAGAATCATGTTTGTGGGAGATGTTATATGGGAGCAACTATTGGAGTCGGAGATGCTTTCACTTGAAGCTGTTATACAAATATCCGATTTCTCGATTCTTTTTGCCAGAGACGAGAAGGTTATTGAGATAAGAGAGCACCTGAATGAATTGTTCGGAAAAAAATATCCTAAGAACTTTAGACCGGAACATATTCATTATCACGTTGATTCTCCTGAGGAGCTATCGATGATTAACTATACATCGGGAACAACCGGTTTTTCAAAGGGAGTCATGATACCATACAGAGCCGTAAGGTCTAATATCGACTTTGCAAAGAAGGTTCACCCTCAGCTTAACAATACCTCTAATGTGGTATCAATGTTGCCAACGGCACACATGTATGGTATGATGTTTGAGTTTTTGTTCGAAATGTGTGTAGGTGCGCATGTGCATTTTCTGACAAGAGTTCCGAGTCCGAAAATAATAATGGAGGCATTTGCAGAGATTAAGCCGGATATAATTATTGCTGTACCACTTATTATTGAGAAGATTTATAAAAAGAAACTGCAGCCTATTATTAATAAAACTGCGATAAGAGTATTACTCAGGCTGCCGGTTGTTGATCAGAAAATTCAGAAGAAAATTCTGGCGGAACTTGTCAATACATTTGGCGGTAAATTTAAAGAGGTTATTGTAGGTGGGGCAGCATTCAATAAAGATGCGGAAGCCTTTTTCCGGAAAATTGGTTTCCCTTTTACAGTGGGATACGGAATGACAGAATGTGCTCCCATAATTGCGTATGCACCGTGGGACGAAACAAGGCTTTATTCCTGCGGAAAGGCTACACCGGGGATGCAGATAAAAATTGATTCATCGGACCCGGTTAATATTCCCGGAGAGATATTATGCAAAGGGAAGAATGTAATGCTCGGTTACTACAAAAATCAGGAGGCTACAAATTCCTCGTTTACAAGTGATGGATGGATGAGAACGGGAGATATCGGTGTTATTGACAAAGACGGATTCCTGTATATCCGCGGGAGATCGAAAAGCATGATTCTTGGCCCTTCCGGACAAAATATTTATCCCGAAGAGATTGAGAGCTCAATAAATAACATGCCTTATGTAATAGAATCGCTTGTCGTTGAAGATTATGGCATACTACAGGCTCTTATTTATCCCGATTTTGAGCAGGCTGAGAATGATGGCTTGTCTCAAACCGATCTTGAGAGAAAAATGGAAGAAAACATTGCTTCCGTTAATGAAGAACTACCGAACTACTGCAAAATAGCAAGTACAAAAATTTTCCCTGAAGAGTTTGAAAAAACTCCGAAAAAAAGTATAAAGAGATTCCTTTATCAAAGAACACAAGACTAAAATATGACTGACAAACAGATTCAATTTGACAAAAGTTACCTTGACATGGCTGAGGTGTGGTCAAAAAATTCTTATTGCAAAAGAAGACAGGTAGGAGCACTGCTTGTTAAGAATAAAATGATAATTTCGGACGGATACAACGGAACTCCATCGGGTTTTGAAAATATCTGCGAAGATGAGACCGGTCATACGAAACCTTATGTATTGCACGCAGAAGCGAATGCAATTACAAAGGTGGCAAAATCGGGAAACAGCAGCGAAGATGCAACAATGTACGTGACAACTGCACCTTGTCTGGAGTGTTCTAAACTTATTATCCAGGCCGGAATAAAGAGGCTTGTGTATAGGGACAGCTACAGGATTACCGATGGAATTGACCTGCTGAAAAAGGTTGGAATTGAGGTTGTAAATTTATCTGAATAATTACAGATGAGAGAATTTAAAGAGAAGTTGAGGAATAATCGCTGGCCGCTGTTTTTTGCCATATTAATCATTTCGGTTCTTGCAATAAGATATTATAGCAATATTCGGGAGAGAAACGAACTGGCTGTAAAAGCGGGAAACTGGGACAAGCTTATGCTCGTTATGAAGCAGATTGATGAAAATTATGTTGATTCAATTAAATATGATGAGATAACAGAAACTGCAATTCCGCTTATTCTTGAGAGCCTTGACCCTCACTCTGTCTATCTTCCTCCAAAAGAGCTTATGTCTGCAGAAGAGGAGCTTGAAGGAAATTTTGACGGCATTGGGGTTCAGTTTAATGTTCCTAATGATACTGCAATTATTATTCAGGTTATTGCCGGCGGACCATCCGAAAGAGCAGGGGTTTTATCCGGGGACAGAATCGTGAAAGTGGGAGAGAAGGTTGTTGCAGGGGTTAAACTTGACCAGGACACACTAGTGGGCATGCTCAAAGGGAAATCCGGTTCAATGGTCAGGCTTGGTTTAAAAAGAGGCAGTTCTAATAAACTTCTGTATCTGGATATAAAAAGAGACAGAATACCGGTTAAAAGTATAGATGTAAGTTATATGGCCAACGATACGCTTGGCTATATAAAATTGTCCAAGTTCTCACGCACGAGTCATAAAGAGTTTCTTGAAGCGATAAAAGAACTTAAGAAAAAAGGCATGAAGAGTCTCATCTTTGACCTGAGGGGCAACACAGGAGGATATCTGGATCAGGCACTTTTATTGTCAAATGAATTTCTTTTAAAGGATAATCTTATTGTTTACATGCAGGGGAAGCATCGTAAAAGAGAAGATTTTCATGCAGATGGAAGGGGAACCTGCAGAAATATAGGTCTCAAGGTTCTTATCGACGAAGGATCTGCATCTTCCAGTGAAATTTTTGCCGGTGCAATTCAGGATAACGACAGAGGTGTTATAATTGGCAGAAGGTCATTCGGAAAAGGTCTGGTTCAGGAACCAATATACTTTACAGACAAATCAGGAATAAGACTCACCGTTGCAAGATTTTATACCCCTACCGGAAGGTCAATACAGAAACCATACTCGAAAGATTATCGGAACGACATTATAGAAAGGTTCAGACATGGAGAAATGTCTGTTGCAGACAGTATTAAGAAAGACAAATCGCTAATGTTCAAAACGCCTAAGGGTAAAATAGTATATGGCGGCGGCGGAATAACTCCAGATATTTTTGTAGGCATTGACACCTCGGGAGTTAACGATTTCCTGATAAAATCAAATGAACAGGGCGTTGTTTTTCGTTTTAGTTCTCAAATGGCAGATATATATCGCGAGCGTTTAAGGAAAATCCAAAACCTCGAAAGCCTTAATCTATTCTTTGAATCTATAGGATACGAAAAAATGTTTCTGAATTTTGCATCAGCTGCCAAACTTGTTCCAACCAGCGGTCAATGGAAGCAGTGCAAGGGAATTATACTTACTCAGGTGAGAGCTCTTGTTGGCAGATATACGCCAATGGATGACAATGCATTCTATCCGATAATGTCTGAAATAGACAAAGTGATTCAGATTGCTAAAAAATCTGAATAATTTATTGTGCAATAAATCTGTAGACTATCTCTCCGACTTGCCTCTCCGGAGAAGAGGCTGACGCGGTAAAACGTGATGATTTTGCAGCGCGTATAGCAAATTCACGAAGACAGGCATCCGGTGAAGAGGCATTCTCTATTACAGAAGCTCCAATAACATACCCCTTTCTGTTTACATATATTGCCACACTCACGTCTCCGCCTCCAATACATTTATATACCGGAATAGGGAGTGATGTTGCTTTGCGGTTTTCAAGGGAATATGAGATTACGGACGGGCCTTTGTAGGTTTCCTTTTTTACCTCATTAACTTTTGTGGTGCTTGCGGGTTCATCTGTCCCCTGGTTTGCTTCTGCCTCTCTTTTTGACGCATTAAGCTTTTCCTGAAGCGCTTTGGCCTCTTCGTAAACCTGATTCGGATTTTTAAAGCGGTCGTCTTTAAGACGGCTGCCTTTCTGGGAAGCATCAACAACTGCATTCCTCACCGGTGTTTTACGTCCGGCTATGATATCATCCAGCTCTTTGCTCACATCCTCCTTGAGCTGAGCTTCTTTCGCCAGTTGTTCTGTCTCTTCCTGTTTGGTAAAGTCAAGAACAAAAGAGACCTCCTCACGAAGCGTAAAACCTATTTTCGTGAGGAGAAATATGATTAATACGGCCAGATGGACTGCTATCGTAAGATAGAGGCCCGCGTTATTTTCTCTTTTGAACATTATCTCTTTTTGAGTGCCTTTTCAATAGTCGCAAATAATATATTAATTGCAACCTGATTATGGCCACCCTGTGGGATTATAATATCGGCATATCTTTTACTCGGCTCAATAAACTGAAGGTGCATGGGCTTAACGGTTTTCTCGTATCTTTCCAGCACCTTATCAATTGTCCGTCCTCTTTCTATATTATCCCTGGTTATTACCCGCCCGAGTCTGTCATCGGCATCAGCATCAACAAAAACCTTTATATCCAGACAATTTCTCAACTCTGCACAGGTAAATATGAGGATTCCCTCAACAATAACTATGTGGGCCGGGTTTACTTTAACAGTTTCTGTAGATGAGCGGGAACATGTCAGATAGGAATAAATAGGCTGGTTAATGGTCTTGCCCGCTTTCAAATCTTTGATGTGCTTGACCAGCAGTTTAAAATCTATTGAATCCGGATGGTCAAAGTTTAGTTCCAGTCGTTCTTCCAGAGGAAGATGGCTATTGTCCTTATAATAGGAGTCCTGCGGTATAACAACGACTTCTTCAACTGCCAGTTGTTTTGTAATCTCTTTTACAACTGTTGTTTTACCTGAACCGGTACCTCCGGCTATTCCAATTATCAGCATATATTTTTAAAATTCTGCATTTTTCGGGGTCCTTGGGAAAGGAATGACATCACGAATATTTGACATACCGGTAACAAACAGGAGCAGCCTTTCAAAACCAAGGCCAAAACCCGAATGCGGAGCAGTTCCGAACTTTCTTGTATCAAGATACCACCAGAGAGTGCTGTTTTCCATCTCCATCTCTTTTATCCTGCGTTCAAGCTTCTCAAGCGACTCCTCTCTTTGTGAACCTCCGATTATCTCCCCGATCTTTGGAAAAAGAACATCCATTGCACGGACAGTTTTCCCGTCGTCATTCTGCTTCATGTAGAAAGCTTTAATTTCTTTTGGGTAGTCTGTAAGAATTACCGGCTTTTTAAAATGTTTTTCTACCAGATATCTTTCGTGCTCGCTTTGAAGGTCTGCACCCCAGAATACAGGGTATTCAAATTTTTCTCCCGATTTCATAAGAATATCAACCCCATCGGTATAACTGAGACGGATAAAATCTGTGCTTACAACGCTCCTTAGCCTCTCAATAAGTTCTTTGTCAAACATGTCGTTAAGGAACTTAAGATCATCGCTGCAGTTGTCAAGAGCATACTTTACGAGATACTTTATGAACTCTTCTGCAAGGTCCATATTCTCTTTTATCTCATAAAATGCCATTTCCGGTTCAATCATCCAGAACTCTGCAAGGTGTCTTGGAGTGTTGGAGTTTTCGGCACGGAAAGTAGGGCCGAATGTATATATTTCGCCAAGCGCCATTGCTCCAAGTTCTCCTTCAAGTTGTCCGCTTACAGTCAAATTTGATGACCGTCCGAAGAAGTCTGCGGTATAATCAATCTTCCCTTCCGGATTTCTTGGAATATTATTAAGATCAAGAGTGGTCACCTGAAACATTGCTCCTGCACCTTCGGCATCGGAAGCAGTAATGATTGGAGTATGCAGGTTAAAGAATCCCTTGTCGTTAAAAAACTTGTGGATAGCAAATGACATTGCATGTCTTATCCTGAAAATACAGCCAAATGTATTTGTTCTGGGACGGAGATGACCTATCTCCCTCAAAAATTCCATACTATGTCCCTTCTTCTGAAGAGGATAGGTTTCAGGATCGGCTGTTCCGTATACATAAAGCTCTTTGGCCTGTATCTCTACGGCTTGCCCGCCTCCCGGCGAAGCAGTAAGATTGCCAAGAACAGATATGCAGGAACCGGTTGTAACAGGTTTTAACTGCTCCTCTGTAAACAGGGTCATATCAAATACAATTTGAATATTATTTACAGTTGAACCATCGTTTAAGGCAACAAATGAAATGTTCTTATTGCCTCTTTTGGTTCTTACCCAGCCTTTCACTACTATTTCTGTACCGGCTTCGCTTTTAAGAAGTTTCGATATCTTTTCTCTTTTATGGCTTTCCATTTCTGTTTCTACAATTTATATCCCGGCAAAGTTACGCAAATGATGATAAAAGTCAATATAAAAATTTTAATGGGTTACATTCACAGGATTAGACGGAGAACTTTCGTTCCAGCATCTGTCTATGGCGGTTATCACATAAACCCATTTACTTTTCTTTTCTTTTGACTTTTCAATTAAGAACCTTGGTGTATCCACCAGTTTTAAGAGATAGTCCGTATTTTGAATGTCAATTTTTGCACCTTTTGGGAAACGATATACAGCGTAAAAGTGAGGAACCTGCATAGCGTCGGCATTTTTAACATTTATCAGCGGATGGCTCCATACGAGATAATCTTTTTTTAGGGAAGCTTTTACAACCGGAGCAGGAGCGATTGTGTCAAGGTTTTTGTAAACGGGTATAAGAGCAGGCCTGTGCTGATATTTTAGCGCAAGACTATCAGAAAAACCAAAAGGATTACTGTTTATGCTCCATCCCGGCCACCAGACATTTCCGTCAACATTTTTAAGGTTTCTTACAAGAGCCATCTTAGCGGCAAATTGGGTGGCAGATGGATTGTTGACATCCGGTTCTTTGAACGTGGATATATTCTGACCAATATAAAGCTGCCCTTTAAAGTCTTTCTCATTCCACCATTCAATAAGGGTTTTAAAATCAGCTGCGGGATGACCAATTTTCCAGTAAATCTGAGGAACATTATAATCAATCCAACTGCTGTCTGCCCACTGGGGCACGTCGGCATAAAGCTGTTCGTAGTTGGAGAGTCCGTTTGTTTTGCTGCCGCTTCCGTCCGGAGTGTCCTTAAGGTTTCTGTGGATTCCAAAAGGACTTATGCCAAATCTTACCCACGGTTTGATTGATTTGATAGTGTCATTAAGAGCCTTAATTAAAGTGGCTACATTGTGTCTGCGCCAGTCGGCCTTTTGCCAGTATTCAAATCCCTGCGATTTTGCATACTTCACAAAAGATGCATCATCATGAAACTCTTCAAACGCAATTGGATATGGGTAGAAATAGTCATCAAAATGGATTGCATCCAAATCGTATCTGGTTACCATATCTGCAATTACGCGTACAGTATGTTTTATTGCTTCCGGTTCGCCCGGATCGAAATAAAGTTGTGTTCCGTATTTTTTAAAAATTTCCGGTTTTTTAAAATAAAGGTGATTTGGATTCAGTTGCTCACTGTCATTGGATGTCACACGGTAGGGGTTGCACCATGCATGAAGTTCCATTCCTCTTTTGTG
>Ga0116171_10002132_pt1 | contig 19050 bp, 15 predicted proteins | sample AD_JPNHW2_MetaG_FD_89798 | JGI IMG/M metagenome (GOLD analysis project Ga0116171, IMG submission 89798) | Active sludge microbial communities of municipal wastewater-treating anaerobic digesters from Japan - AD_JPNHW2_MetaG | ecosystem: Engineered > Bioreactor > Anaerobic > Digestate | place... | reverse complement strand
CCTGGTGGGATTGGAAGGTTGAAAAGGTGGCCCTGGAATACCTTTACTACCGTGGCGACCTGATGATTGCCGAGCGCCAGGGTTTTCAGCGTGTTTACCAATTACGCGAAAGGGTGCTGCCCAACTGGGATGACAGCCAGGCTCCGTCCTACCAGGATGCCCTGCGACGCCTGGTCTTGAAGGCAGTTCAGGCTCTTGGCATCGCGCGGGAGGATTGGGCGGCGGACTATTTCTACCTCCCCAAGCCAGAGGTTTACCCGCTGCTGCGTGCCCTAAAAGATGAAGGACGCTTGTTGGAGGTAAAACTGGAACAACCAGGCCAAAAACCCTATTACCTCCACCCCGATAATGCCGGCCTCCTGGTAGAAGCCCTTGCCAATCGCCTCTCACCCAACCAGACGCACATCCTCTCGCCCTTCGATCCACTGATCAGCCACCGGGGCCGGACGCGCCTGCTTTTCAATTTTGATTACAACATCGAGTGTTATACGCCCGCTCCAAATCGCAAATTCGGCTACTTCGCGCTCCCCATTCTGCATGATGACAAACTGGTCGGGCGGTTGGATGCCAAAGCCTGGCGCAAGCAACGCCTATTGGAAGTCATCAAGCTATACCTGGAACCAGGTGTGTTCCCTTCGTTAGAGCTGGCCGCGTCGCTGGCAACCACCTTGCGCGAATACGCCACATGGCAAAAGTTGGATACAGTCCAAATCCGCTGGAGCGATCCTCCTGCCTTCGCGGACATGCTCAACCAGCGCCTAAGCTAGGGTTGAAAACTAGCCGCAGGCGTTCCTTTCCACCAGGCCTTGGCCAAAGACGAAACGGCTTTCAATAAAGGCTTGTCCGTCTCCTTTTTGACAGAGCATGGTGAGGTTGTCCACGGCGATCCGCCAACTCAGTTCCTTTTCCCGCAGGAAGGCCATCACCTCAGGATATTTATCCCAGCCCAGGTCCTGCAAGGCCAGGGTGACGTGCGGGCTCCACGTGCCGGGGGCGTAAAGCTCGTTGGCCTGCTGGGCAAATGGGGTCAGCTCCAGCCAGAGCCTTTGATGCACGCAGTTGAGCACTGGTTTTTGATTCACCTTCAGGAACACAATGGGGCTGGCAGCCTCAAACGCGTCCACACCGTCAATCAGCACATGAAAAGGTTGTTGTTTGAGCGCGAAAGCGTGTAATAAATGGATGATTTCCTGGTCATCGTATGCGTCAGCCAGCTGCCACGTGAAGTGGGGAAACGGGGTAATGCGAATGTAATTCAACCCAAATCGGGCTTCCAACTCATCCCAAAGTTCCTCCACCCGTTGGCTGACGGGCGAAGGGAGTAAACTTACGATTGCCTGCATGCCTGGTTTTACTTCCCTCTCCAATAGGTCGCCGCTCCTTTTGTGCCTTGCACACCGGCGGCGTGTTTATGGGAGTCATGATATCATCTCGCCATGGAATCCAACAAGGAACCAGTTGATACAACCCGCCCCGACGAGGAGAGCCTTCCGGAAGGTCCGGCTGAGTCACAGCAGAATTTCTTCCACCGCGCCTGGAATCGCTTGATTGCGCTGGGCATGGCCGAGGGCGCCATCAGGGTTGCCTCCCTCGTGCTGACGGTCTCAGTTTTCGCGCTGGTGGTCTGGGTGATGGCGCGCTTTTACACCAGCACGGCCGGCGGCAGCGTTTCTGAGCTCGCGGCCATCAGTGCCCCAACGCCATTTCCAACCCCTGAGGTGGCTGTTCCTGCCTTCAAGGCCGCGGGTTCCACCACTACCCAAAAGGGTGTATCGCGCCTGGCTACCCTGCATACCATCCTTCCCGAACGTGCCCGCACCAACCTGGTGACCTATGTCGTCCAGCCGGGCGACTCGCTCTTTTCCATCGCGCAAAAATTTAACCTCAAGCCCGAAAGCGTACTCTGGGGCAACCGCTATACTCTCGGGGATGACCCCCACCTCATTTTCCCCGGGCAGGAACTGATTATCATGCCCGTGGACGGCACGCTCCATCGTTGGAGCGCTGGTGAGGGTCTGAATGGTGTCGCGGAGTACTATCACGTTTCCCCCGAAGATATCATCAACTATCCAGCCAACGGGCTCAATCCCGCCACTGTCGGCGATTATGCCAATCCAAACATTGAGCCCGGAAAACTGCTAATTGTTCCCGGTGGGTACGGCGAATTTTCCGATTACCGCACTCCCGCCATCACCCGCGAGGACCCGGCAATCGCGCGCAACGTTGGTCCCGGCGCCTGCGTGGAAGCCTACGACGGCGTGATGGGCACACTGAATTTCACCTGGCCCACCCTCGGCCAAACGCTTTCCGGCTACGATTACGATCCCAATTCCAACCATTTTGGCATCGATATTGGTGGCGAAATGGGCGAAGACATCTTCGCCTCAGATAATGGCGTGGTGGTCTATGCCGGTTGGAATGATTGGGGCTATGGCAACATGGTTGTCATTGACCATGGCTCTGGCTGGCAGACCTATTACGCCCACCTCAGCACTATCACCGTCGGCTGCGGGCAGGAAGTCTACCGTGGGGACGTGATTGGGACGATGGGCGATACTGGCACGGCGGATGGCGTGCATCTGCATTTCGAGATACGTTCCGACGAAGTCGGTCGGGTGAACCCCTGGGATGTGCTGCGATGAAACGCCGTCCTGTTGGCCTGCTCGCTGTTTTGTTGGCATTAATTGTGCTTGCCGGCTGCGCGCTGGTGAGCTCCTCTCCCTGGCAGACAGCGGCGCCAACCCAAATCGTTGAAACATCCACCACCTCCATGGAGCCAACCAAGCTCATCCCTTCACCAACCAGCACCGCCCTCCCGCCCACATCGACCCAGCCCATTCTCACCAGCACCCCCATGCCTCCCACCCCAACGCCCACGCTCACCGCCCAACAGCAGCGCGAAGAGGCCCTCCACGAGGCCAGCCTGCTCTTCCTGGCCGATACACCCCAAAAGGCTGACCAAATCGCGCGGGAAATCAATTACGCCCACGACCCCAACGAATCCGCGGATAATGCCTGTGGTCCCCTCACAGTTGCCATCCTGAAAGCTGCCGATTACCTCCCGGAGGACGCCTCCGAACATGATATGTGGCTTCTCTGCCTGCGGGACGACATCCCCGGCTGTACGGGTATGGAAAAGCTGCAAAAGCAATACTTCCCCCCTGACCAATATGACTACATCCGCGTGGAAGAAAGCGTGGGTAAGTACAACTTTAAAAAGAATCCGCTCAAACCGGGCGATTGGCTCTTTCTTTTTGCCAAGTGGGATTACGTCAAATACCCGGGCTTTGACCATATGCTTGTGGTCACCCGGGTGGATGAAGCCGGCCGTGCCTACACCGTCACCAACCTGAACCGAGGGGAGGGCTTCCTGATTACCGAGGAAATGCTCTACGACCCCAAGCGTCCGGGTACAGGCCTTTTTTACGAGCTGACCAACAACGAAATCCGCGGCCCGCTTGGCATGACCGGGACGGGTGGATTCCTGCTCGTCCGCCATAAATAACCACGTCTTTCTCCCCGTTCCCGTCCTCCAAGACTGAGCGGAAAGCACGCGCGCTGTGCTACAATAACCATGTGAAGACTGGTTCTTTTTCGGATGTGCGCCCTTCTCCCATTGCAGGTACCTGGTACCCAGGAGACCCATTTGACCTGCGCCAGATAGTGGAAGGCTTCCTGGAAAAGGCAACGGCACCGGACGTTCGTGGCCAGGTCACTGGCCTGATTGTCCCGCACGCGGGTCTGATCTACTCCGGGTTAAGCGCGGCGCACGCCTTCAAAACCCTCATCAACCGGTCTTACCAGCGCGTTATCCTGCTCTCCCCCTCCCACAACCCCTACGAACCCCAGTTGCTCACCACCGCGCACGAGGCTTATGCCACGCCACTGGGTGAGGTGCCTGTGGACCATGGCTCGCTGGTTTCCCTGGCCGGCGAGCTTGATGAGCAGGGTGTCAGCTTCCGCGCGCTGCGGGCGGATAGGGAACACTCGCTTGAAATTGAGCTGCCTTTCCTGCAGGTGACGCAGCCAGGCGGTTTCACGCTCGTCCCACTTATGCTCCGGGACCAAACCCGCCATGTGGCACGTATGCTCTCTGAAAGCCTGTGCGTGCTTCTCAAAAGCTACCCGGTGGAGGAGAAAACCTTGCTGGTCGCCTCGAGCGATTTATCTCATTTTTACACTGAAAGCGAGGCCGGAAGGCTTGACCATCGCGTCATTGACGCCCTCGAAACGATGGACGTCAACCGGTTGTACGAACTCAACCAGACCGGCAAGGGGCAGGCCTGTGGTCTCGGCGCGATTGCCACAGTGCTGCTGACCTTGCAAAAAATCAGCCCGCAGTCCCTGACCATTGCGGATTACCGCACCTCCGCGGCCGTCACCCAGGATCGTTCCTCGGTGGTTGGCTACACCTCTGCCGTGATAACCAGCGAGCCGTAAGATACCCGCCATGCGTATTTTTCGACCATTGAAGGCCAACCCTCGTATCATCCTATTCCTGCTAAGCCTTCTGCTAATCCCGATTGCCTGTCAAAAACAATACCAGGGCCGCCCAACCCTTCGTCCCACAGACGTCCCGACCCTCACCCTTACCCCCACCCTGACCTCAACCCCGCCTCCCGCGCCAACCGCGACCCCCACGCTCACCTTCACGCCCACGCTCACCCCGACGCCTGAACCCTCTGCCACGCCCACCTTCACCCCCACGCCCATCCCAACCCAGGTGGCCACGCTCTTCCCGTTGACCGCGGGCGGTGCCCAAACGGTCGATTGGTCCTATTTCTACCTGACAGTGAAGGAAAACCGCGAGGATGGCAGCCTGAGGAACCTCTCCGCCATGATTAATTTCCAACTGCTCGACCGTGGCATCCATTCGGAGACCATCCGGGTGATGGGCAACGACATTACAATTTTTTACCTGAATGTGCGCCACGATTTTGGAGATACCACCCCGGCAGTGAAGCTCATCCTTACCGGCGTATTTGGGCGCGACATCTCGCTTGCCGCCCTGCCCGCCGATGGCTCCTCCTACATCAGCATCCGTTCTCAAAATTCCGACGCGCCTTTCGAACCCTGGAAATTGCACCAGGATTGGGACGTGCCCATCGAACAGCGTGCCCCGCTCTACCAAACCTTGCTCCTGAGCGACTTCTCCCGCGTGCTTGCCGACCTGCCAGACAAGGTGATGGTCCTGGCTGACCACCCAGTCATTCTTGAGCCGGACGAGTGGCCGCAGCTTTCGTTGGATATGACTCGCCTCAGTGCCTCCGCGGCGCGGCTGAGCCCCTTTTTCGCCAGCAATGACTTCAACCAGCTGATTTCTCAATCACAGATGGCTGCGAATTGGCAGAACTACCTTCTGAACGACATCGAGTTTCCCACCAGCCAGCAGGCCAACATCTACTTCTCCGCGGACTACCTCATCCTCATCACCCCCTAACCCCACAGGCCTTCCCAATATGGCTCAATACGCCGATGTCAGCATAAACCTCGCCCAGATTGATAAAAGCTATCACTACGTGGTACCCCTTGAGTTGGAAGGCAGGCTACAGCCGGGTAACCTGGTGATTGTCCCCTTCGGAAAGCAGGTGGTCCAGGGCGTTGTATTGGAAATCATGCCTGAAACCGAAATTCCCAATCCGCTCCCCATCCAGGATGTGGTCTCCGAGGAAGCCATCCTCACCACCCGTCAGCTGGACCTGGCCCGCTGGCTTACTGAAACCACCCTCGCGCCCCTGGGAGCCTGTGTCAACCTGATGATTCCGGTGGGCCTCTCCCAACACGCGGATATCCTGGCCACCCGTGAGCCAGATACAACGCCCGACCCTGCCAACCTTGGCCCCCTGCAAAAGCGGCTGCTTGCCCTGCTTACCGACCGTGGCAGCCTGACCGGTAGCCAGCTGGACCACGCGCTTCCCAAACTCAATTGGCGCCCAAGCCTAATCGCCCTCAGCCGGCTAGGCCTGGTGAGCATCCAAAACCACCTTCCCCCGCCCCGGGTTGCCGCCAAGTCCGTGCGCTCACTCCAGCTCTCCATCCCGCCTCACCAGGTGCCCTTGCTCGCCGACCGTCAGCTCGGAGCCCAGCCGGCCACCGCCACCCGTCGTCGCAAGGTGCTGGAAGCGCTCGCCCGTGAACCCTTTCCCATCGACTTTTCCTGGATTTACGCCGAGACCGGTGCCAATTATGCGGATTTGAAGATCCTGACCGACGCCGGCCTGACCCATTTCAACGAAACTGAAGTCTGGCGTGACCCCTTACAGAAGGTGGATGCCCGTCCCTCGCAGCCCCCGGTGTTGACCCCAGACCAGGAGCGGGTTTGGCAGGCCATCCAGCCCATCCTGGGCCGTGCTGATGGCAGGCCCTTTCTGTTACATGGGGTCACCGGCTCCGGCAAGACCGAAATTTACCTGCGCGCGGTGGCCGATACCCTGGCCCAGGGGAAACAGGCTTTGGTGATGGTGCCCGAAATCGCCATGACCCCGCAGGCAGTCCGGCGCTTCATGTCGCGCTTTCCAAACCTGGTCGGGCTCTATCATCACAAGCTCTCGGATGGCGAACGCTACGATACCTGGCGCAGGGCCCGGATTGGCGACCTGAAGATTATCATCGGTTCCCGCAGCGCCTTGTTCGTCCCCCTCCCGGACCTGGGGCTCATCGTGATTGATGAGTGTGACCATGACTCGTACGATGAGACCGAACGCCTGCCCTTCTACCACGCCGTGGAAACCGCCGAAAAAGCCGCGTCCCTGGCAGGCGCCAACCTGGTTTTAGGCTCCGCCACACCACGCGTCACCCAGTACCACCGTGCCCTTCAAGGCGAATGGCAATTGCTCGAGTTGCCCCGGCGTGTTTTGGCCCACCGCGACGCGCTAGCCCAGCAGGCCCTCAATTTACACGCCGACCTGCCCCTCCCGGACCCGGACCATCCGCTTTGCCAATTGGAATTGCCGCCTGTCCAGGTGGTGGATATGCGCCGGGAGTTACGCGAGGGCCACGCCGACGTCCTCTCCCGGCCGTTGCGCATGGCGCTGCGGGAAGTACTGGAAGCCGGCCAACAGTCCATCCTTTTCCTCAACCGCAAGGGGAGCGCCAGCTACGTCTTTTGCCGCGAGTGCGGCTACACGTTGCGTTGCCCACGCGATGATCATCCACTGGTGTTCCACAGCGCGCGCGAGCGCCTGGTGTGTCACATCTGCGGTTACCAGCGCCAGATGCCCTCAAAGTGCCCCCAATGCGGCAGCCGTCAAATCCGTCAACTGGGGCTGGGCACCGAGAAATTGGAAACCCTGGTGAAGAGCTCCTTCCCGGACGCGCGACTCCTGCGTTGGGATGCTGAAACCACCACAGGCAAGGACGCCCACGAACTCATCCTATCCCACTTCAGTGCCCATCGGGCCGACATCCTGATTGGCACCCAAATGCTGGCCAAGGGGCTGGACCTGCCGCTTGTCACGCTCGTGGGCATTGTCCTTGCTGAGGTTGGCCTTGGGCTTCCCGATTACCGCGCCGCGGAGCGTACCTTCCAGGTGCTCACCCAGGTGAGCGGGCGGGCCGGCCGCAGCCCCCTGGGGGGCCGGGTCATTTTACAGACCTATCAACCTGAAAGTTACGTCATCCAGGCCGCGGCCAACCACGATTTCCAGGGTTTCTACCATCAGGAGCTGGGCTTCCGGGAAACCCTCCAGTACCCACCTTTTTGCAAGCTGGTCCGGTTGGAATTCCGCGCCATTTCTGATGAAAAATGCCAGCTTCAGGCCCGCATGCTGGCTGATATCCTTTCAGAAAAGCTACGGGCGGCTCCCACCCAGGATGCCAGTCTGATTGGTCCCGTCCCCTGCTACTACCCCAGGTTGCACGGGCTTTACCGCTGGCAGGTGATTTTGCGTGCTTCCGATCCGCTGTCACTCTTGCGCGACGTCCCGTTGCGTGACTGGCGCGTTGAGGTCGACCCGCCGGACCTGCTATAATTAATGCCTGACTTTGCCGACGGATGGAACCTGAGTGGATGCGATGACCAAGGCCTTAAAATATTGTGCCCGCAGCCTGGGCGTGACCCTGCGCGATTGGGATATCCTTGGTGCCATCACGCTCTTTTTCGCTGAAGCGTTCAGCGCTGGCGCCATCGCGCTCGGCCTGGTTTATCTGGTTTTGCTCAATTTCAATCTCAACTTCTGGGGTAAATTCATGGTTGGCCTCATCCTGGGGGCATTGCTCATGGCGTTGTATCTGCTGGCAGCGCTGCTTAAGGCCCGCGTGATTCTCCGCTACCCAGCCATGAATCTGCCCGCCGCCCAGCGTTTGTCCAAAGTAGAAGTACTGCGTCACGCGCTGGCTGCTCCCTGGCTGCCACGGCATGCCCCACTGCCCGACCCCCTTCAAACCGAAAAGCCGGCCGCTTCTGAGCGTTGGCAAAAAGGCGCGCACCTGGTTCTCCCAACGCTGGTCGCCCGCGACCTGCCGCTGGAAGCCGCTGAACTGGAAGTGGAATCGCGGATGGCCGGCAACCCTCCCGCCTTCAACCCGGCCCGCGTTGCCGTCGCGCCGCTGACCCTCACCTTGCTGGCCCTCCTAGGCGTGGCGGGCCTGTTGCTGGCACTCGGGTTCATCAGCTGGTTCACAACCGGCTTGGTGACCCCCCTGCCAGTCCAAATCCGGGCCGTGGCACTGGGCTTGCTGGCTTTTATGGTCCTTTTCACCCCCGCGGTCGCTTTTTCGGCTGTCATGAATGGCTATTACCAGGCTGACCTCTTTCTACGCACGAGCGGGGGTGGCCTGGATGGCACAGAAATCCTCTCCAAAGTAATCAAACAGGACGCGTATGATGGAACGAAGTGAACTTGTTTCTTGGGATGATGTCGGCAAGCTGATTGACCACTTGTTGATGCAATTTGATGTTGAATTTTCCGCCATGGTTCTTATCACCCGTGGCGGTCTTGTTCCTGGCGGGCTGCTGGCTGAATCCATGGGCATCCAATCGATTTACACCGCTTCTGTGGACTTCCCCGCTGAATTGGAAAGCAGCCAACAAACCCCATCCAAGTTTCTCGTCTGGCCTAAATTCTTGCAATTCCCCGACCCTGCCAACATGGCGAAGCAAACCGTGTTGATTGTGGATGACGTGTGGGGTTCTGGCCGCACCATCACGGCGGTGCGCAACCGCGTCGCGGCCGAAGGCGGAAAGCCCTACACCTGCGTGTTGCACTTCAACCCGTATCGCAATCTTTTTGGCAAAACCCGGCCCGACTACTACGCCGCCACCACCGACGCCCACATCGTGTACCCCTGGGAAGCCGACCGTGGCTTTCAGGCCCGCTTTATGAGCGGTATCCGCTAACCCACATCGACAGACAGGAAACCATGGAAAAACCACTTCGCTGGTACGACGCCATCACCACCAATATTTACTTCTTTGCCTTGTCCTCCCGCAGCAACGTGCTCACGCCGCTGCTTTTGCCCCTGCTGGTCGAAAAGTTCATGGGTCAGGAAGTAAAAGGCGCCAGCTACGGCAACCTGCGTTTGTATTCGCTGATGGCCGCCCTGCTTGTCCAGGCCGTGGTGGGTCTCATCTCCGACCGCAGCACCTCCCGGTTTGGCAAGCGCCGGCCGTTTGTCCTCGGCGGCTCGCTATTGGACGTGCTCGTGCTCCTGGCCATCGGCTACATCGGCACCTCCCTCGCGGGCCTCACGGGATACACGGCCTTGTTCGTTGCAGTGATTGCATCCATGCTGACCACCAATATCGCCCACGCGGCCGTCCAAGGGCTCATCCCGGATATTGTGCCGTCCAGCAAACGCGGGTTCTATTCTGGCATCAAGGCCCTGTTTGAAGTGCCATTGCCCCTCATTTTCGTCCCGTTTGTGGTCTCCCCCATGATTTCCTCCGGCAATTACATGGGTGCCATCTTCACCCTGATAAGCATTGTGCTGGTTTGCACCCTCCTGACCATGTTTGTCAAAGAAAAGCCTCAACGCACCGCCCCCTTTGCCGCGGACTGGCAATCCATCGGCCGCCTGGTGCTGATGACCCTCTTCTTCACCCTGATTATTGTGCTTTTGGGGCGGACCGTTAGCTGGGCGCTTCCCACGCTGCTCGGTAACCATCAACCCCTCAACCTCGTCCTGGTGGGCGTGGTTGGCCTGGTATGCATGCTGATTGCAGTCGGCATGGGCGTGATTGTCAGCGTGCGGGTGGGGCTGGGGAAGGAAGCCAAAGACCATACCTCCTTCACCTGGTGGATTGTCAACCGCCTTGCCTTCCTGGTTGGGGCCACCAACCTGTCAAGTTTTGTGCTCTATTTCATCCAGGAACGTTTCCCCGCGTACCAGGGCCAGGCGGCGGCAAAACCCACCTCGCTCCTGATTATGATGGTGGGCCTCGCGCTCCTGGTTTCCTCTCTGCCGGCCGGCTGGCTTACGGATAGGTTCGGCACGCGCAAGCTCCTGCTGGTGAGTGGGATTTTAGCCCTGGTTGGCTCCGTGGTTGTGCTGCTGGCCCCCGGCTTGCCGGTGATGTACGTGGGCGGCGCGATTGTCGGCCTGGGGATCGGCATCTTTTATTCCGCCAATTGGGCCCTGGGCACCAGCCTGGTACCTAAGGAACAGGCCGGCCGTTACCTTGGCCTTTCCAACCTTGCCGGTGCCGGCGCGGGCGCGATCGGCGCGTACATCGGCGGGCCCATCGGCGATAGCGCCGGTTTCACCCTGCTCATGGCCATTTATGGCTGTCTTTTCCTCTTTTCAACTCTGGCCCTGCTGCGCATCAAGACCTCGCCAGTTGAGCCCGCCCAGGTCGCTCTCTGAGGAGCACAAGCCATGACCAACGCGCCGGAATTCCAATTGAGCGAAGAACAAGCCTGGCAGGTGGTCTCAGTTTGCACAACAGAAATCGCCTCGCTCAAGCTGGAGGGCCTCACGGCTATCGCCGTGATTGGTTCCCTGCCGGGTGGGTATTACCGCCCTGGCCAGAGCGACCTGGACCTTGTCCTGCTTTTTTCGAGCTTCCCCAACCTGACCGATTTGGAAGCTATGCTTGCCAACGCCATCTCAGCGGGGCTTAAAAAGAACGTCCCGGACCCATCCCTGGTGGATTTGGAAGCTTATCCCCGCCTTGAAGCGGAAATCCTCCCCAACCCGGAAACGGGCAGGATTCCCCGCCCGGATCTTGCCGCCCGTTTGCAGACCCAGGGCAAGGTGCTCTGGGGCAACCTGCCAATGGCCAGCCTGCGCATGCCCACAGCCCTTGAATGGACCGCGGAAATGGACCAGTTTATAGACTATTGGGAAATGAAAAACCCACAGGGCTCAGAAGTCCCCCCTCGCGCGGCTGTGGGTTTTGTCCTGTCGTTAATGCGTCTCTTCCTGGCCACTACAGGCCTGGTGGAATACGACAAGCGGCGGTTGCTGGGTGTTTTCAGCGCCAATGCGGAGGAGGTTCAATTACCACCCATCATCCCGGAAGTGCTCAACCTTTCCCTGGCCGGGCAACCGCTCAGCCAGGGCCAATATGCCACCTTTCTCGGCTCCCTGCCCGATTTCCAGGCGAAAATTCGAGCCCGCCTGCCCTGATTACTCCATAATCACCTTCACCCGCGACCCTGTTTCGGTTTTTTCGACCTCAATGCGGTTGGGGAAGGCATCTTTCAACTCCTCGATGTGGGTGATTATCAGGATTTTGTCAAATTCTTGGGTCACCCGGTTGATGGCCTCAATCAGCCTCTGACGTCCCTGGGCGTCCTGGTTTCCAAAGCCCTCGTCGATGATGATGGTTCTCAGCCTGGCATTGGCACGCCTGGAGAGCATCTGCGAAAGCGCCAGCCGGATAGCGAAGTTGACTTTGAAGGCCTCACCGCCCGAATAGGTCTCATAATCCCGCGGTGAGGACCCGTCGCTGATGAGGATATCGAGGGTCTCCTTGGAATCCTCCCGCCGGGCGTCCCGATAAGCGCGCTGGGAGGAAAAACTGACGCTCATTTTGAAATCCGAAAGTTGCCTTAGGATGTCATTGGTGTAGTTTTCCAGCTCGGGCAGCACCTGCTCTATCAACATTGCGGGGACGCCATCCTTGCTAAAGGCCTTTTCCAAGACCTTGAGCCGGCCAATTTCCTGGTTCGTCTCTTCCAGCTCTTTTTGCGCGCGTTGCTGTTGCTCCCGCCGGGTGCTCAAAACATCTACCAGCTGCCCAGCCGCGCCGACCTGCCTTTGCAGGACGGCGGTCTCTTCCTGCAATTGGACCAGCGTTCTCTCGGTGACCCGCGCGTCCGGCAACTGGGCTTCATCCGCGGCCAGGCGGCTTGCCGCTTCCGTGTGTTGGGCTGAAACCTCTTCCGTGTTTTTCTGCCGGCCCGCAAGCTCCACCTCCAGGTCCCGCACCGCTTCTTCAGATTGCTTGACGGAATTGCGGGCAATCTCAAGGTGGTGGAACGCGTCCACCGCAAAGCGGGAACTTTGTTCCTTTTGGCGGAGGGCGGCATGCGCCTGTGCGTCGTACCCCAGCCCGCTCAGTTTCGCCTCAATACCAACAATCTTTTGCCTTATCTCCGGCAAGAAACTATCCTGTTCCAGCTCCAGCTGGATGGCCACCAGCTGTTCCGCCTTGCCACCCTGCCACTGGGCACTCTTTGCTTCCAATTGTTCCTGTTGCTGGGTTAACCTGGCCAAATCCTGCCTGATGGACTGGGCTTCCTGCTCAACCGCTTTCAATTCAGCTTCCTCTTTTTCCAGTCTTTGGCGGCTGAGCTCAATCTCTTGGATTCCTTCCCGGTTGGCTTTGTACTGGAGGCGTAAGCGCTCCCTTTCCTCTTCAAGTTCCGCTTTTAAGCGTTCACGATCATGACCCGAAAGCGGCTGCCCGCATAACGGGCACACGCCTCCAGTGACCAGGTCAAGCTTGTCCATGCGCTCATTCAGCTCTTTCCCACGCGCGCCAAGCTCGCCATTCTCTTTTTGTAGTTGAGCGCTCTGTTGCTGGAGCTCGGCCTTCTCCGCCCGGTTTTTCTCTTGCCGGCTCAGGCGCGTTTGGTGTCGGTCCAACCGGGCTTTGCGCTCCTGGATTAATTGGGCCAGTTCCTCGCGTCTTTGCTGGTCAAGCCGAACCTGTTCCTCTTCCTTCTGCAGGTGTTCCAGGTCGCGCATGAGCTCGGAACGACGGATCTTGCGTTGGGAAAGCAGCTCCTGTCGCTCATCATTGATGGGCCGGAATTGCTCCGCAATGCGGTCCACTTCCGTCAGTTGCTTTTGCAGGTCCTGGTAAGCCAGGTAATCCGCGCGGATGTCATCCGCCCGCTCCAGCTCCTGGCGCAAGGCCCCCAGCTGGCGTTGCTTCTCGTCCAGGCGCTGGATGGTCTGGGCCTCTTCGGCCTTTGACTTGCGCACCTGTTCCCAGAGTAACGCCACCACACGTTTTTGCTCGTCCACCTTTTGCCGGATGACTTTTTGTTGCTCCAAGAGGGCTTGCTGCTCCGCGACCTGCGCCTTCGCCGCGCTTAGGCGCACCTCCAGCAAGGCCAGGTTGGCTTTCCTTTCCGCTTCCTGGTCCAGCTCGGCCCGGATTTCCTCCAGGCTTCCCTCGCAGCGGCTGACGTCCTGTTGCCGTTCCCGGATTCGCTCACGCGCCCGTTCCCGATAGACCTCCCATTGATCCAGCCCCATAATGCTGGCCAGGATGCGCTTGCGGTCGCGTGGTTTTTGGGTCGCGAATAAGTCCGCCTTCCCTTGCAGGAAAAACGACGCGTTGATGAATGTGTCATAATCAAGTCTGAGTATTTGCTCGATTTTCGCGTTGGTTTCCCTCAGCGAATGCTCGGTCAGCACCTTCCATTTGGAAAACTGGTCCACGGCGTTGGGGTTGAGCAGAAACAATTCAACCTGGGAACCCTTGCCCCTTTGCAGCGAACGCACAATCCGGTAGGTTTGCTGTTCATACACAAAGTCAAACACCACCTCGGCCTTCTTGCTGGCAGAGTTGATGATGGCCTCATCCGAACGGCGCGCCTTACCGTATAGCGCGTAGGTGATGGCGTCCAACAGGGAGGATTTCCCCGCTCCATTCGGCCCCGAAATGCAAGCCACGTTGAACCCGCTGAAATCAATCTCGGCTGGCTCGTCTTCAGTGTAGGAAGTGAAACCTGAAATCCTGAGTTTAATCGGTATCATCGTCTTGGTAGCCCAGAATCCTGTTTATGTCATCCACGTTTTTCCCTTTTCCATTTTCGCCCAACACTTCCTGCCAGAAGCGCGAGTCGTACCGCCTCGAGCGGACAAGAATGGGCATCAGCACCCCCCAACCCAAGAGCAGCACCTCTTCCTTGGGTTGAAGTTTGGCCAACATCCCGCGCAGTGCCTGCCGGCCAGCCAGCCCTGAAAGCACCGCGTTGATGTCATCCTCATCCCCCAGGGAGCCCGTCACGCGCGTGCCCAATTGGGACATGACCTCGTCGTAAATCTGCGAAGGCCTCTGATCGATAATCAAAAGGGTGACGTAATACTTGCGCATTTCCCGCGCGATGGTTGAAAAAATGGTCTGTGAAGCCATCTCCCGGTTGAGCAACTTGTGGGCTTCCTCCACCACCACCACCAGTGGCCTGGGCTCGTTGCCAGGTTTCCGGTCGCGGTGGTAGGCGTTGGTCCATTCCTCCCAGGTATCCCGGATTTTCCGGGTAATCAGGTTGGTGACCATCAGGTAATCGAGGTCGTTGTCAAACTTCCCAAAGGAGAGAACAATATGTTCACCTTTCTTCAGTGCTTCCACGATGTAGCGCAGCCCGTTGGACGCGGGTGCCTCCACCAGGTAGTCGCGGTGGTTGATGCGCTCCAGTTTGCTGCGCAAGCCGGCCGCGGCGCCCGGATGAACGCCGGCATCCGCCGCCCAGGCCTCCACGCTATCCGGCGCCGGGACCTTTTTGCCCTCATCGTCCTCCACCACGGCACCAGCGCGCATCTTCATAAACTCGCCAAACCAGGCTTCGTGGAAGCTGTTGTACAGCGCGTCCAGCGTGGTTGCGGAGGTTTCCTTGAGGTTCAGGGCCTGGCTAAGCTGTAAAACATCCTCGGGGGTAAGGTCAGTCTGGGCAATTTCCAGGGTCGTATCCGGATTGAGGTCGCCAAAGCGCGTCCCGCGCCCCAGGCCCACCAGCCGCACCTTGCTGCCAAATTTGCTTTTAAGCCCGGATACCGGCTTCTTGTCGTCCGAGGAGGCGCTGTCTGGTCCGTATTCGTTATGCATGTCGAAGATGAGGGTGGACGCCTGGTTCTTTTGGATTAAGCCAGCCAAAATCATGCGTGCCAGGAAGGACTTCCCGGACCCGGTCGTACCGAAAATGCCGGCCGACCGCTTCACGAATTTCTCCAGGTCCAGACACACCGGGTGACCCTGTTCGCGCGTCTCGCCAATGCGGAAGTTGTTGGGGTCGTTCTCATCCCCAAACAGTTCGGTGATATCCTCGGCATCCGCCAGCCTGACCGGCGCGTGGTGGCTTGGCACCGTTTTGACTGGGATTGGCGCCGCGCTGTCCGGGTGGAGTTCGCGCCAGGCCATATAGCCAGGGCTGCCGGGCTCAGGCCCACGGTCCATCATCAAGGCTGGCATCATGGCCAGGTTGGTAAACAAAGTCTGGCCATGCAAAAGATTGGCAAGCGGTTGGGGTAACCGGTCCTCGCTCTGCTCATCGGCAAAGCGCGCGTTCGTGCTGCCCAGCTGCAAATCGGTCACCAGGCCATAAAACCGCCAGTTGCCACTATCCGTAACCAAAAAGGCGCCTTCCTGCACTTGGTGCGCGGGCACAGTCAACCTCACCTGCAGGTTGGCCTCCAGGCCACCCCCCACCACATAACCAATGGGTTTGTTACCGGTGTTTGCTTTGTTTTCCAGTTCCATCTATGCTCCCTTATTCCAATTCCGCCAGCGCGTTTAATACCGAGGCCAGTTTCACATAGTCGTCCCGCAACAGCGTGATCAGTTCCTTGCAGGCCGCCGGGTACCAGGCTGTGTCTCCCGCGGCTTCGTGCGCGGCCCGGGCCTGGCCCAGATGGCATACCAGCAGTTCTTCCACCGGGCTGTCCATCATCCGCAGGATGTGCCTGAAGTACCCAAACCTCCCGTGCGCGGTGAAGTCCACCAGTTGCGCGTCATCACACAGGTACAACACATCCAGGCTGAGCGGTGGTCGCGGTGGCAGGTAATGATGAATCGCGCCCTCCGATTGGTATCCCACGGTAAGCACGTGGATTTCCACGGGCAGGTTGCGGTTATAACGGTTATCCGCCGTGTATTCGCTGGGGATGCTCACCCCCGAGACCATCTGCCGCACCAATCCGTCATCGTTGATGATGATGTTGGTGATTAACCCGTATACTTCCAGGTTCTCGCCCAGGTCCACCTTGCACAGGCTCCCCAGGGCGGGCGTCTCAAGCTCCCTCACCCGGCATCCGGCCACGAAGTGGCTGTTATCGGCGCGTAATAGTTTGCCAATCGCGATTTTTTGCCCCTCAAGATTCATAAGCGTCCTCCCGCTATTTCTTTGGTGACTTCCTTGTTGGATATTCTCCCAAGGCCCAGGCCATCTTGGTCAAATTGCCTTAGCAACATGTCCTCCACGTAAACCCGTTCTTCAAAAGTGATGACGGCCAATTCGTGCGCGCGGTGCAGCAGGTAGGGATAGGGGTGCGTTTCCAACACCTGGCTTTCAGCGTACACCACCGCGTGAAGCAGGTCCACCAGCTCAGGCCGTTCGCTCACCCACCCGGGGAATTCCACCCTGGCCAGGTAAGGCTCACCCTGCTCCACATTGAGATAGAAAAAGTGCGCCTGAACGCTGGGCCCCCGGTTGGCTTCGGTTTTGGTGATGGCTTCAAAAATCGCTGAGCGCTGGCCGGTCCGCGTGAACAGGTGCTTGAGCAAGCGTGCGTCGCTGATGCCGGCCATGCTGCGCTTGAGCTGGTCATAGCCCGCCAGGTCGCCTTCCGGCAGCTGCGTCAGCGCCAGCATGCGCGTGAGCATTTCGGACCCCGGTTTGTCAATGTACCCCGCGTTGATGACCCCCATCTCGGCCATCTTTTGGTAGACCTCATACACCTCAGCCTGGGGTGCCTGGCGTTCAGCCGCGGCCAGGGTGCCCTGGTAAACATCCAAAGGTCCGTCCGTCAGGGTGACCACCGGTCCGGTCTCGTTTTCCACAAACCTCAGCAGCGCCCGGCGCTCAGCCAGGTCCCGCTGCAAACCCACAGTATCTTCCCCAATCAGCCCGCCCTCAACAGTGAATAGCCGCTCCTGGTCCATGAGCTCAGATTGAATGTCCGTTGTGGGCTCCAGCCCGGAACCATGATGGGCCTTTATCAGTCCCACGTTAATGACGCAAAATTGCACCGGACGGTGCCGGTTGGGCGCGATTTGCGAGCCATCCGCCGCGGCCAGCGTGTAGCGCTCAGGCTTGGGGGGCGCGTCCCTAATCGTCAACATCGGTTCAGCGGTTGGTTTGGCGCAATAGAGCGTTGGCAATTCCCTTTCGGCCCGTTCCACGCGCGCCCGGGTCGCGCCGGTATCCAGCGCGGCCTCGCCAAACGCCTTTTTCAGCGCCTCTTCCAAGGTATTCAATTCGGCTGCCTTCATGGAAGTTTTTTGGCTGTAAGCTTCAAGGTTTTGATGCAATTGGAAGTAATTGACTGGCATGGCTTACCTTCTCGCGCGTTTTTCCCTGGGGCTAATTATAGCGGATGAAAAACCCCCTCAACCAGGCTTTGGCATCCGGATGGTAATTTTTAATGTTGAGTCTATCGGGGCATGATGGGGGATATGGGTTGGCCCTGCTCGCCTGTCGCTTTCTCAAAGACCGGCCGGCTTTCCATGCCAGGCGCGTGCGCGCGTACCGCCATATACCTGGCCAGTAGGGCATCTTCGGGCAGCGCTTCAAAGGGCAGCTGGTCCACCAGGTAGGCCACCTTGGGCTGATAAGACCTGGCGCAGAGATACACTGGCCGTCCAAGCGTGGCGGGCAGGCTCTGCAATAAATCAGTAATCATCTGCGCGTCCCCATGGTCTGGATGGAAAAACGGCAGCACAAAAACACCCTTTGGTCCGTAATCCAGGTCTGCGTAGGCCACCAGCCGCTTTTCATCATACAGCACCAACCCAAGCATACGCTTGAGCGTCATCGGCTCTACCGATTGCAACAGGGTAGGCACAACGCTTCGATACAAGCTGCTCATCGCCCGAATGTCAGTGCCATTCCAAATGCGCCAGGCATGTCGCGGGGAGGTGCGCGCGTCGGGGTTGCCCACCAGCTTGTAGATACGCTGTTGTGCCCAGACCTTAAAATCAGCCCTGCGGAAAAATGGCAAAAAGGGGGAATCAACTGGCAGATGACAGGTGAGTGTGTGCGCGCCCCAACCTCCCGCGCTGCGAATCAACGCTTCCAACACCCGGCACAGCGCTCCTTCAGAGGCCTCAGGGGGGGCCACCATATAGGTGAACTGCGCGAAATCCTCGCCGATGCGTTGGGTCAGGTGCATGTAGCAGGCTGCGCCGTCTTCCTCCCGATTAAAGACGCCGCACTGGTTCACAGACGGCGCCATTCGAAATAGGAGGTTGCGTAAGTTTAGCGGGCTTCCGCGGGTCAGAAGCCGTACAGTATCCAGGCTCCGGGTCCATTCGGGATGACCCAGGAGCCAGGGCCAGTCAAGAGGGGTCAGGCTTCGTGTACTGATTCGACCATCTCCAAAAAGTATTGGTGAAAACGCGTATCTTCGGTCATCTCCGGGTGGAAGGAGGTCGCAAGCAGATTGTCCTGCCGCACGGCCACAATCCTGCCATCAGGGAGGCTCAAGAGCGGCTTCGCCCGCCCAAACACGGCTGAAAAGACAGGACCGCGGATGAAGGTCAGGTGGTATGACGGTTGCGAGGGGTTTAGGAAGGGCACATCCAGCTCGATTTCAAAGGAATCAACCTGCCGTCCAAAGGCGTTGCGCGTGATGATCGTGTCCATCACCTGCAGGAGGGGTTGTTCCTGCCCGACCTCTTTGGCCATCAGGATCGCGCCAGCGCAGGTGCCCCAGATG
>Ga0116171_10002131_pt1 | contig 19053 bp, 14 predicted proteins | sample AD_JPNHW2_MetaG_FD_89798 | JGI IMG/M metagenome (GOLD analysis project Ga0116171, IMG submission 89798) | Active sludge microbial communities of municipal wastewater-treating anaerobic digesters from Japan - AD_JPNHW2_MetaG | ecosystem: Engineered > Bioreactor > Anaerobic > Digestate | place... | reverse complement strand
TATATCGTCAAACTCAAGGAAAGGAAGAAATTTTTTTGCTGAACTGAAGAAATCTTTCTGTTTTGAAGCTGTTGATCTGTAGTCATATATGTTCGATGCGAGATACTTTACATCAGGACCAAGTTTTACTCCGCCTCCCATATCTATAGTGACATGAACTCCGATCCCTTCCATATTGGGATGTGGAACCGGGTATACAAGCCTGTTGATCAGTCTGTTCTTTGGAGGATTAATCCTGAAATATTCTCCTTTGCAGAAAAATATCTTCAGATTATCATCACTTATTCCAACCATTTCAGCGACTTTATCTGAAGCAAGTCCTGCGGAATTAATTACAATTCTTGAGGTAAAGCTGTAACTCGTATTGCCTGCATCAGGAATAGTAATGATGTATCCCTCTTTAATTTTTTTTATTCCCGATACTTCATTCCCATACACTATCTGGCCTCCGTTATTGATAGTATTGGTCTCATATTGTTTCATAAGAGAATGGGAATCAACTATTCCTGTCGATGGAGAGAATAAAGCTTTTACAGCGAAGATTTCCGGCTCAAGTCGGGAAATCTGCTCCGGATCCAGCATGACAAGATCCTTAACTCCGTTTTCAATTGCTCTTTGCCGGATGCCTTCTATAACAGGTATCTCTTCGTTTGAAGTGGCAACTATCAGTTTACCACAATTCTTAAACGGGATATTATATTTTTCGCAATAATCATATAATAGTTTGTTTCCTTCAATGCAGAATTTTGCTTTCAGACTATTCAGGGTATAATATATTCCGGCATGAATTACTTCGCTGTTACGGCTGCTGGTTTCCTGCCCGAATGTGGGATGTCTTTCTACCAGGAACACATTCCGGTGATTTTCAGAAATTTTTTGGGCTATTGCCAGACCAATAACTCCGGCTCCGATTATGGTAATGTCAGCATCCATCTTCTCATTTCCCTCGCTTGTGTACAAAAACCAAGATAGATCTTCATAAGCTTGGTTTCTGTACAAATTAATGTCATCCTTGTCAAAAATACTAATAATCAGAGTTAAAATCAATGGTTCTCATGCTTAATGGTTGTAGTGTTTTTACTAAGTATTTTTTCGAAGGATTATGTTTCTTTTCAGGATATTTACTAATTTTATTTTAACGTATTATATAAGTTTTTCCGGGTTTGATAATAAAATGTGACTATGAAAAGGATACTGGTATTTGTTTTCCTGATAATTCTTATATGTCCGCTTGAAGGACAAAATAACCAGGATACAGATAGTATTGACCGCGCTTATTTTGTTACCAGAACCAGAGAAGACCTTATCAGTAAACTTGTTGGTTTACCATGTGGAATTAAAGAAGATGATCCGGTAAAAGTTATTTTTCAGAAGATTCGGGTTTTTCTTTATGCTTTTCAGCCAACCGCTGAATATCCTGATGATATTTATGCTAAGGATGCTAATATACAAGCACTTATAAGTGCGATGGAAGGCGGGTATGGCATAGGATCCGTACTTATTAATGAGGAGGGAAAAATTATTGCAGCTGCGCATAACACACAAATTCAGAACCATCGCTCAGATCTCCATTCAGAAATGACTTTACTGACAAATTTTGAGGAAAGCCGTCTTGCAAAAAAATATCTGAATGTGTATGTTTACAAACCCGGATTGACAGTTTTCAGTTCGACTGAACCATGTCCGATGTGTTTCATCAGGATTAATACTACAGGAGCTGATACAAAATACTGTACTCCCGGACCGGATGACGGTATGGTAAGTCGTGTTGACTATCTTCCTCCGGCGTGGAAAGAAATGGCAATGAAAAGAAAGATAAGCATAGGCAGCTGTTCTCCTGTAATGCAGAAAATATCACATCTTTTATTCTATTCCTATCTCCTCGATAATCGTGGTCCTAAATAAACTCCTGTACGGAATGTTTTGTTTTGAATTTTCAAAACATAAGTTATTGGTTGATAAAAAGGAAAGATGAATAATCAAGAGGTACCTCAATCAGCATCAGCAAAGATACTAAAGGATGCAGCAAGAATTGTCAGTGAAAAAATATTAAACCCCGAAAGTCTTAATGTCCAGGGCGGTATGACATCCGATATGCCTGTTCTGGTAATTCTTGTAGCGGGTAAAGGCACACGTTTTGGCAAGGAACCCAAATGTATCCAGCAGGTGCACGGGATGCCTCTTGCCCGTCATTCCATAGATGCCTTTCATCGTTTTAGCCAGGCACCTGCAATATGTCTTGTGGGGTATCGATACAATGAAGTGTCTGCGGCACTTGGTACTGATAACACATACATATTATCAGATAACCCGGCAGGAGGAACAGCCTTTGCTGCTTTTGAATCTTTCTGTATTCCCGATCTGGTTGAAAAAAATCCTTTGCTGATAATAACAATGGGCGATCGTATAGTCCCTTCATCAGTGTTTCGCAGGTTATATAATAAACATTGTGAAGAGAACTCCGAAGCGGACCTTACTTTTCTTACGGCAATATATGAACCGCCAAAGAACAGCGGTAAGGGACGTGTCCTCAGAGATGAGAACGGAGAGGTGGTAAGAATTGTTGAAGAACGAGATATAGTAGCAGAGAAAGACATCATGATGCGTCAGGCTTTGCTGAATCTCACGGAAGGCAACTGTCCTCTTTACATTATAAGGGCAGCTACGTTATACCAAAACCTTTTAGGAGTTACCAACAATAATGCTCAGGGACAGTTTTATCTGACCGATATAATAGAGTCAATATGCAATGGGGGAGGAGATGTCCGTACCATAACCACAAAAATAAACGATCCGGAATACGATCTCCTTTGTTCTGATGTGACCCAACCGATGGACCTGGCCCTTCTTGAGGGTATACTGTCATCAAAGATTGGCCTGCTGATACCGGAAGAACTGGAGGTTGAGGAAGCGGCAAAGACTATAATGGCAGGGAGAACTGCGGGACAAGTAAAATCTATTGCCCGCCAGCTTGGAGAACTGCACTCAATGGTCAGGAAGGAAAATCTGGCCTTCGAGCCGGGAAAACCTCTGGGAATAGGGATCTCCGGAGGCCGTCTTCGCATCGCTTTTATGCATCCCGATATGGTGAGGTTTTATGGTCCCGCATGGCAGATGCCCATAGGTGCCGAGAATGAATCAGGCGATGATCAGATTGTAGTGTTCATTCAAAGTGCAGATGACGGGCGTATTCACCTGGTTCCGATGAATCAGACTTATAGGGAAAATATCGATTATGTAGCGGCTGATTATGATGCTATGTACCCCGGAGAAGAAGTGTCAGATTTTATTTCGTATGAGAAATTCGGGACAAAGATGAGCGAAGGATTACTTCTTTCACTTGGCTATTTCAGCGATGAGGAACTTAAAGAACGCCGGAAGAAAAACCTGCCCCTGCCTCCTCCGACCTTATGGGTCTCGAGTAATATGCGACGTCCTTTTGCATTGGTTGGCAATGCAATAGCATCTCTTCGCACTTTGCGTACAGGAAACCTTGGAGCTAAAGTACAGGAGCATCTTGGTATAGCAAATTTTCGCGGATTGCGTCTTGTTTCAACAGGTAATATTCCACAGGGCGGTTTTTCAAGTTCGTCGGCAGTTACTGTTGCTACCAAGAATGCTATCAACTCATTATACAGTCTTGGATTATCTCCTGATCTGATGGTGCAACTGGCTTGCCAGGCAGAATACGGAACAGGAGTAAGGGCAGGTTCTCTTGACCAGGCAACAGAGCAGAAAGGAATATCAGGAGAGGGAACACTTATCTCCTCGAATCCTAAAGACAATTATTGCATCCTAGGAACATATCCTATACCTGATGAAAGGTTCCGGATCACCTTCCCTTATAGTGTGGAACGTGACCGCGATGCATGGCGCTGGTCATGTGGCGCCTATTCTGAAACTACAGAGGAAGAACATCTTACAACTACCGAGATACGAAAACTGACAGGCAAAGCAGCAGAAATAGCAGCTCTTCTTGTTCGACTTCCCCTTGATACTGACTTTTTTAAGCATATTGAGGACGACCTGGTGAAAGACGGTATGCTGGATGATGAAAACAGAGAATGGGTTTGCTCTGTACTTTTGAAATTGCCTCTGCTGATTAACAGACAGGATCTTCAGAAACGCCTTTACGAAAATTTGGACTGGTACGCAGAACAGCTCATGGGAATAAGTTCTGTTGATAAGATTACAGCGATGAGAAACGCTGAAAATTCTATCAGATCTCTTTTTGAAGGATGGCGCGATCCTGTAATGCGACGTACGACTGCTTCGGGCACGACCGTTGAAGAAAAGGGAATTCCCCTGCGTGCAATGGTTGCTTACCTGTTCGGTGAAGTTGCCAAGAATTTTTACCTCATACATAATCCGGACAAATGGATTGATTGTATCTCACGATCACAGCGTGGTGATTGCAGTTATGACATCAACCCTGATAACCTTCCTTCAGCAGATGATATGGAAAAGACTGCCGGATGGGAGAAAGGATATACCGGTCCTCAACTGATGAACATGTGGCTGGATAGATTTGGGGCTACTCCGTTTAACTTCAACAGCGGACTGGATGATGAAACACTTTCAAAAAAGGTCAGGCCTGAGTTCTATAAGCTGGAAGGATCAAGTTTCTTCAGGGGACTTGCACTAATCGATCTTGCTGAAGCTATGCTCAAAAAAGCTTTTGGAAGAGATGCAGTTGCAGTACGGGTAAATGCTGCAGGGCAGGGGGACTATTTCCAGGTACATATCGATACAAAAAAAGCTGATGTTGAAGATGTAAAAAGATTTATTCATAAATCCTTCTATCGACGTTTCGGCCTGTCACCTGAACCTGAGTTTGTTTCAGTGCATTCAGGAGGAGGCGCTGCCGGAGTCCGTCTGAGCAGATATGACCTCCTGCCTCAGTTAATACAACGATTAACAACACAAAAATAACCTCTGGTAATTTCCGGCTGGTGCCCTGAGAAAATTTTACCAGGTCACCATGAGATTTTTATTGGTTAAATTACAATCAGTATGTAATAATATAAATATTACAGCGGCTTTTTATACCGGTAAAGATTCCTTTTCAGGACTCTCATAAAGGTTATAAAACGATCTCATTCGAGTATTAAATATTGTTAAAATTCGGTTTCCACCTTCATGGGTTTCTGATTATTTAAAGCTGGCAAATTAACCGGTGGAACAATCAGATGGTTCTGATTTATGACCTGATATATGGTGTTAATAATTCTTAAAGGCAAAATAATTCATAGTTTCATGTCCGAAAATTTACAAAATTTGATTGTTTTTACTTTCAACATATAGAGGGGTTGATATAAAATTAGAGATGAAACCTCCGGCATAATACTATGTCGGAGGTTTTGGGTTTATAACAGTTTGGTTTTGAGTAAGTAGGATAGCAATTTAAATGAGTTCACCATAAATATGGGATAAGCTTGTATTCGGTTTTTTGAGAATATTCGGAATATCCGGTTAGCTCTTGTTTTAATGTCCTATCTTCCAAATGAGTCCTTAAAACCAGCAGGATAATAGAAATGCTTACAGGAAAGATACTGAATTTAGAGCCAAAAAGTAAAGGAAAGCCAATAGTTTGAATCAATGAACCCATGTAAGCGGGATGTCTGACTATCTTATATAGCCCCTTATCACAAACAATGTGGCCTCTCTCGGTTTGAATTCTTACAGTGCTTGAGAAAAACTTATTTTGGTTTTGGGCAATGAGAAAAAGAAGTTGCCCTGTTGCAGTTAAAAGTATTCCTGATGCGTATAAGCTCCAATGGAACTCATGCGACCAATGAAAGCGACCAGAGTCTAACCCGGCAACAATAAATATACTTATGGTAGCCAAAAACGATAACCCCAGAATTATCTTGTCCCATTTCTTTACTCCTTCGCCCGGTTTTGACCGTTCTTTCATTAGTTCGTCATCCAACTTAAAAACAGTATAATTCAAAATCAACATAAACAGGCCGATTCCTGCATATACTAAACCCTGCCAATAAAAGAAACGGCCTGCACTTAAAAAGATGGCCGAGAAAAATATCAATGTGCCTATTGCTTGTTTTATAAAAAGACGTGATTTCATGATTTCTAAAAATTAATGAATATTCAAAATTACAAACAATTCGGGTGGTGTAAAAGAGCCAATTTATATATAATATTGCTCAACCAATTATGACACGTCATGATATTAAATGTAGACAGAAACAGTAAGATTCCGGTATTTCAGCAGGTTGTCAATCAGATAATAGAATTAATCAACAATGGTACATTAGGTACTGGAGAGATACTACCTTCTTCGCGCGACATGGCTAAAATGATAGGAGTCAACAGAACAACAGTTGTACGGGTATATTCAGAACTGGGAGCACAAGGATATGTTGAGAGCTCCCCCGGCTCATATACAACTGTCAGAAAAAGACAATCTGCTATTTCTGAGCAAGAAGATGATATACAGAATAATTCATTTGTACAAAATGTTTTTAGAGACAACCATAATTTAAGTTATGATGCTATGATGCACTATATCGAGAACGGGAAGGCCATGGAAAAAGAAAAGATAAACTTTCTTCAGCTTTCACCAGATGCGAGGTTAGTAGACATAAAACACACAAAAGCATGCATGCGCGATATTCTTAAAGATACTCAGGCCAGTCACTTTGTCTTTACCCATGCACGAGGTTACCAACCTTTGAGGCATGAGATTGTAAAACAAATGAAACTGCATAGTATTTATGCCAATGATAAAAATGTTTTGATTACAAACGGTTCTTTACAGTCATTACAATTAATATTTCAGACATTTTCGAAACCCGGGGATTATATTGCTATAGAGAACCCTTCGTATTCAATAATGTGGCTGATAGCTAAAATATTCCAGTTAAATGTTATTGAAATACCTATTACAGGCAAAGGCATGGACCTTCATATTTTAGAGAAGGTTTTAAACGAAAAACCAGTTCGTTTTATTTATGTTATGCCAACATACCAAAATCCTACCGGGCTCTCCATGCCTCAGGATAAACGCGAAAGACTTGTGCAACTTTGTGACGGTAAAGATTGTATAATTATTGAAGACAGCATCGAAGAAGAACTGAAATATAGCGGTAAGACATATCTGCCTGTCAAGGCTATCGATAAAAAAGGTCAGGTTATTTATCTGGGAACTTATACGAAAGTTATGGCCCCCGGACTTCGAATCGGATGGATTATCGGTATTCCGGAATGTATTAAGAAATTAACAGTTGTAAAGTCAATTTTTGAAATTTCATCAACTACTATCAGTCAGATGTTTTTGTATAATTTTTTAATACGGGGAGCATATAATATGCATTTACGGAAGATTGTAAGAGTTTTTAAAAAAAGAATGAAAATAGCAGTATCAGCTATAAAAAAGTATATACCTGTTGAAAAAATTGAATGGACAGAACCTTATGGTGGTTATATGATATGGCTGAAATTATTAACAAAGCCACAGAGAAATATTGAGAATCATTTTTCGGATTATGGAGTACTGATACACAACGGGCAATATTTCTTTGCCAATGAACAACCAAATAATTATATCAGAATATGTATAGCCCAAACGAATGAAAGAGAAATAGAAGAAGGAATTAAAAGAATAGGTGAGGCAATAAGTGCCCTCGAATATATTAGTTTTATATAAACTTCTGCCCTGACAGTATGTAGGAAACAGCAGTTCCTATGTCAGATTTTAATGTCTTCGTTCAAAAGGCAAAATTTGCATTTTCTGTAGCCATGCCGGGGAGTTTGATGACTCGTGGTTTACTTATCAATGACTGATTTTAAAAAGTCACCATCGATAATCAATAACATCACTCCATCTCTTGTCTTTGAGCGGTGGGAACTTAACTCATCAGATACAACATAGGTCATCCCTTTTTTTATTAAGAATTCTTCACCATTATGTAACTCACTTATAAATTCTCCCTCCAGACAATGAACAATATGTCCTTTCTGACACCAGTGGTCTGCCATATAACCTTTCGAATATTCGACCTTCCTGATTCTTAATCCCTCGAATTGGATTGTCTGCCAGAAAGCGGATCCGTTTTCTCCTTTGTGTTCAATCCTGGGAATAAGGGACCAATCAATGGTATTAAATGGGATATTCATTTCTTTTTGTTGTTTGGATTACAGATTATGGTTTCAATTATAATAATTTGTTATACTAATCCCAAATTCCTGATTGTTTTCCGGTTATTTCTTCAATGTTTAGTTTTAATATCACAATGGAGTTTACAAGGTTGTTTTTATATTCATTGTTATCTTTTTTTCCATAGTGAGCCATAATAATATCAAGCCCGGCCTTTTTTTGTTCAAAATCAGTAATTATCTCAATAGTACCAATACCAATCAGAGAACGGTATCTTGTCGACCATCCACATGATAACTCATGCTTAACGATTTCAGCCGAATACTCAATCTCAAAACATACTCTGTTATTTTGTTTTAAAATGGCAATCTTTTTTCCTGATTCAGCAGAATGCATATAAATAGAATTGTCTGAGTATCCATAGTTTAAAGGTACTACATAAGGTCTGTCATCATCAATCATTGCGATCCTGCAAACTTCTGATTTTGCCAATATCTCTTCAATGATTTTTTTGTCTGATATCTCTTTTTCTTTTCTTCTCATCGGCCAGTTATTTAGTTAATTAAGATATTAATAATTGACGGATGAAAATAACTATAAAGTCATTATGATGACAAGGATCATCTGAATCAATATCAAAACAATTTTCTGGTAAAGACAGAACCCGGAGTTGATCTTATTGTATGACATCAATGATTGGTAATAAACAAGTATGGTGCGATTCCGGTTTATTCATGATTGTTTTTAACAATCATTTGCCAACTAAAGCTTTTTCTGATCAGCAGTGGGGGTAAATGGTCAGATAGTTGTCCTAAACCAGATTATAAATAAACCGGGATAGCAGGATGCTATTCATAAATATCTGTTAACCTACATGAGAAAATCTGGTTATATCAAATTTATTGCAGTTGCTTTATTTGACATCTGTAATATTGGCATCAACGCTCAAAGCGTAGTGCAAAGCGTCAAAGGGGGTCTGGCTGATAATTTGTGTTGTTTAAGGTTAATATCTATCTTTAGCTTAAAATACAGTCTGGCCAGTGTTTTCAGATTTAGAATTGATAACGGGGTTGCATGATGGTAACGAAATAGTTTTTGAAACAGTTTTCAAAAACTATTACGAACGTCTGTGTAACTACGCTAATACATACATTAACAATATGATAGAGGCGGAGGAGATGGTTCAGGGCACCTTCCTTATACTTTGGGAGAAGCATGAAATGATTGATATTCATACCTCTCTTAAGTCATATCTTTATCGTTCTGTTCATAATAATTGTATCAATCACGTTAAGCATCTCCAGGTCAGAAGAAACCACTATGATGAATATCTGCATTATGCTGACATTGAATATGAACAGGTTTCAAATGACTTAATAGGCAAAGAGTTAGAACAAAAAATCAATAGTGTAATAGAATCTCTTCCGCCACAATGCAAGGCAGTATTTAAGTTAAGCCGTTTAGAGAACTTAACATATAACGAGATTGCTGAAAAGATGGGTCTTTCAGTAAAGACCATTGAGAATCACATGATAAAAGCATTAAAGACATTAAGGGTTGAGTTGAAGGAATATCTGCCATTACTTATCTGGTTATTATGGTTTAAGAATGTAAATTGAAATTGGAAAGTACTAATGAACATATTGAACGATTAATTGTACGCTATTTCAGTGGAGAAGCTCTGCCTGAGGAAGCTATTGAGCTTGAGGAGTGGATTGACAAATCGCCCGCGAACAAAAAGTACTTCGAAGATTTTCGCTTTGTCAGTAATCATACCGGGCCCGCAAAGAGGTACGTGAGTGTCGATACTAGCAAAGCATGGGAGAATGTCTCGCGGCAGATGAAACCATTAAAAAAACCTGATGCTGAGGCGGTAAAAGTACAATTTCCTGTTTATAGGAAAAGATGGTTCAATATTGCTGCTTCAATCGTAATTTTAATTGGGCTTTCCGTCATCTTTATATTAAATAATCCAAAAAATGAAAAACTTTTAACATCTGTCGCATTGGTAAGTAATGACAGTATTATACACAGAGAACTTTCTCCAACTATAAAGATATCAGTAAACCGGAAAAGTAATGTTGCTTATTTATCTGACAGGGCAGGGAAAAAGAATGAAATAAAGATTACAGGTGAGGCTTTTATTGAAGTTAACCACTCTATCGACACAATGCTTTTAGTGCGGGCCGACGAAACTTTCATACGCGATATAGGAACTTCATTTAATGTAAAAGCATATCCTGAGAATAACATTGTCGAGGTCTTTGTGGAAAACGGCAAAGTGGCATTTTACACAAAAGAGCATAAGGGTATAATTGTAAATGCCGGGGAAACAGGTGTTTATGATAAAACCAGTAAGATATTTAACATAGTAACTTATTCGGATCCTAATGTTATAGCTTATAAAACCAGGAATCTGGTTTTCAGGAATAGCTCATTGCAGGAAGTAGTGAAAATCTTAAATGATGTTTATCCTGATAAAGTTATTCTGGATAATCAGAATCTGGCTGACTATAAGATCTCAGTTACTTTTAATAATGAGCCACTGGACTCCATAACTGAAATTATAGGAGAAACTTTAGGGATACAGGTCAGAAAGGATAGTACTGGTTTTGTTCTTTATGATAATGAATGACAATCGTTTTGGAGAAATGAGATATATCAGTACTGTTTTATTGGTGGTAATGACATTATGCCTTAATGCCCAGACTTCCTTTATACCACCGTTGGAACGAAAGGTTACTGTCAATGCGGAAAATGAAACAGTAGAATCCATTCTTAATAATATCACTTCACAAACCGGGATTCTTTTTTCATACAATCCGGGTGTTATCAATTCTCAGAAAACAGTTATCTGCCAGGCTGAGAATAAGCCGGTGCGCCTGGTTCTTGCAAGCATATTGGACAACTCAGTCACTTGTAAAACCAGAGGAAAGTATATTATACTTAAAAACAATGAAAATGATAAGCTTCAACTGGAAGGATATCTTTACGATTCACAAACTGGCGAAAGGATAAGTTTTGCAACCGTTTATGAAAAGACACTTATGGCATCGGCCATCACGGATCAGTATGGTCATTTCTCGATTGATTTGCCACCTGTGGCTACACCAACATCGCTGCAGATAAGTAAAACGGGTTATACAGATACCTCAATAATCTCAATATACAGAAATGATAAGATCAGGCCTCTGGAGGTGGCAATGAGTGCGAACAGCAAAGATTCAGGAAAAAAGCCCTCTTTTCTCTCAGGACTTATTCCTTATTGGCTAATACCCGATAATATAAGAATTAACTCAATTAATATTAGTGAGACATGGCCAAAGACGCTTCAAATATCTCTGGTGCCGGGACTCAGTACAAATAAATTGCTGGGGGGAAATATTGAAAACAAATTTTCTGTAAATATACTGGGAGGATACACTAAAAGTGTCGGTTATATAGAGTTAGGTGGTGTTTTTAACGTGGTTGAGAATAATGCGGGTTTTTGCCAGATCGGAGGGATAAGCAATTTTGTTGGAGGAGATTCCAAAGGTCTGCAAATGGCCGGAATCTATAACGCTTCCTTTTCAGTAGACGGTGTTCAGATAGGAGGTCTGATTAATTCTGCCAGAGAAAAAGCTGATATTCAACTGGCAGGGATAATGAATAAAACTGCTGATTCAAAACTTCAGATATCAGGAATTGCAAATTTAGCGGAGAAAACAGGAAGGATTCAGGTTTCAGGAATAGTAAACGTAGCTGATTCCGCTGATATCCAGATAGGGGGTATTATTAATCGTGCCAGGTATGCTAGAACTCTTCAGATCTCATTGGTGAATATTGCTGACACTTCAGCCGGATTTGTTATAGGACTGCTCAATATTGTAAAGCATGGCTATCATAAGATTGAGTTTTCAACAGATGAGGCGCTGCATGCTAACATTGCTTTTAGAAGCGGAACAAAAAAAATCCATGGGATCATTACAACAGGAATGGCAACTTTCGGACCTGCCAAACAGGCATTTGGAGTTGGTTATGGTGTTGGAACAACACTCGGGAAATCAGTAAAAACAACGTTTGATATAGACTTATCTTCAACCACGATTTTTTACCGTGATGATTTCTCATGTGAAAACATGTTGCATAAATTTTATGCAGGAATTGACCGGAAACTGACAGATAAATTTTCTTTAGCCGGAGGCCTGACTCTAAATTTATTAATCACTGATACTCAAAGTAAATATTATAATAATGTATATTCTGATATTTCCCCATACAGTTTTGTAAATAAAAAGGTTGGAGAAGATCATAATTATAAGTGCTGGATTGGAGCTAAACTTGCTCTGCGTATTTTATAATTTTTTATAATTCAGGATAGGGGTATACTTCAACTGACTTGTCTTAGGTCAAAATCTAAAAATATTGATCTATGAAAACAATCAGAAAAGCACTCATTTCAGCATTATTATTATTTTCTTTTCAGCAGGCATATTGCTTAAATTCAATATCTGATAATAAGGGCTATAAAGAAATTCAACAAAATGACTCCGCTAAAATTGTACGGCATGTCTCTTTTGCACCATACGGAATAGTAAATATTTTCAATAATTCAGTAACGGCATGTCAGGTTGCTGCAGTTGGTAACATTTCAAGGGAAAGATCCTCGGGATTCCAGTGTGCAGGTGTTTTTAATACAGCCAATGAACATAATGGTTTGCAGATGGGAGGAATAGTCAATACCGCTGATAAAGTATCGGGGATACAAATAGGAGGGATCCTAAATCAGACATCACAGGGCAATTGTGTTCAGATTGCCGGTTTAGTTAATAATTCGCATTGCAGCAATATGAGTGTTAGTGAAAGTCAGCCAATACAAATAAGCGGTTTGATTAATAATTCAGACAGAGTACAGGTTCAACTTACAGGCATAGCAAATAACTGCCCTGCCCAGACAGAACTTCAGATTGCCGGTATCGTTAATCATTGTGGCAAATCTGCGGGAACCCAGTTATCAGGTGTTACAAACTATTGCAGGGAAAGTACCGGCGTACAGATATCAGGAGTTGTAAACAAATGTTCAATTCTTAAAGGTGTACAAATTGGACTTGTAAACATTTCAGATTCATGTAAAGGAGTACCAATCGGTTTGATTAATATTGTTAAAAAGAATGGGTATTTCAAACTGGAAATTTCTGGTGATGAGATGTTCTATACCAATGTTGGTTTGAGGTCGGGACTTAAACAGATTCACACCATAGTCCTTGCTGGATTACAGCCTGATAATACTGAAAACCCATTATGGAGTGTTGGCGCAGGAATAGGCAGTTTAATACCTGTAAGTAGCAAAACATCTTTAGGCATTGATGCAATGCACCAGCAAGTATATTATGGTCACCATGCAGGAGAAAACTATTTGACGAAATTCAATATCGGAGTAGATCATGAACTTACATCAGGGATCTCTGTTTATTTTGGTCTGACTTACAATTTTCTGTTTACTGATAAAGATTATAACGGGTTTGAAAACACCTATGATAATATTGCTCCATATTATTTTACGGAAAACACATTTTTTAATAATAATGTTAAATCGTGGGCAGGGTTCAAGCTCGGGATACGTCTTTTTTAAGTAGCCAGGCCAAAAAGGATTTGTCAGATTGTTCTTCAGATGCTTTGATAAAGAAATCTTTTGCCTTTATGGTGTAAGCAGGATAATACAATCACGTTTTAAGCTAATAAGAATAAAAAAGAAGGCTGTCTCAAAAGGTTTTAATCCTTGTTTACCCCTAAGTCCCACTGACGCTTCGGTCAGTGCTGGCCTAAAGGGGACTTTTTGAATACCAATCTCTTACAAAGCCCCCTTCAGGGGGGTTGGGGGTAAACCAGGGCTTTTAAGACAGCCTCCTTCTAATTCTGTTATTACATTAAGCGATTTTATTTGTTCTTAATAACAATGACATCAACAATGTTTTTTGCCAATTCATCAGGAATATTAAGAGCCGCTTTCAGGTCGTAAAGCATTTTTTCTTCTTCAGCCGAAACATTACCATCACTTAATAAAAAGTCGGTAGCAACAGCGAATACAGTATTTTTATACTCATTGCTTATTTTAGATGCAGAGGCTTCGATTATTCCTAAAACAGAACCACTTTCTTTGTGAATCTTGTTGATACGTTTAAAAGTACCGTTCAGGTCGATACCCTTGAAAATACTTTTATTAGCCAAGGTGACAGCCAGCGCGTTCATCTCCTCTTGCTCCACAACTCCGTCAGCAGCAATAGCTGCATAAATAATTGCAAGAAATGCTTCTTTTTCATCTTTTATCTCTGGTTTTGCACCTCCAAAATTAAATAGTCCCATTCGTTTAGAAAATTTGAGTTAAACAATTTTAAAATCGGGTGCAAATGTAGAAAAATTCATTAATTGTCACACACAATAAACACACCGTTGAAGATAACGAGCATAAGATGCTATGAGTGTTTTTAAAGACCTGATTGATAGATTTATAAGACATTAAAATTTCTCATGAGAGCTTTTTTTAAAGTTTTTCACCATCTTTGAAAAGGATTTCTCGTGCTTTCTTTTTTCGAAAACAGATGCTGTATAATGCCACGCTTCCTTTCTTAGTTTAATATAGTTCTCATAAACCCCTTTATCAATTTCGCCATTTTCAACAGCCCTGATAACTGCACAACCTTTTTCGTTAATGTGCCGGCAATCGGAAAACAGGCACTGGCCCTCAAAACTGTTGATGTCCAGTATGTCCGAAAGGGAATCCACATTGTCGTTGGTAACTCCAAATAATTTAACGCCGGGAGTATCGATTAAGACCCCCGAGTTTCCTAAAAGTACCATTTCCCTTCGTGTTGTAGTATGCCTTCCTTTTCCGGTAGAAGTGCTTATTTCTGCTGTTTGAAAAATCTCCTGGCCATAAAGGCTATTTATCAACGAGCTTTTACCAACACCGGACATGCCGGTAAATACAACAGTTTCACCCGCTGTGATAAACTCGCGTATTGCCATGATGCTGTCCGGCTGATGAATACTGGTAAAAAAAACGGGGATTTTGTGCGAGATATGTTTTAGTGCGTTTTCAACATCCTCTTTATTAAAACCTAAATCTGTTTTAGTCAGAACCAAAGCAGGTTGAATGTTATCGTCTGCCAACTGTAGCATAAAACGCTCAATACGACGAACGTTAAAATTGTCATCGAGGCTTTGTACAATAAATGCCTTGTCGATATACGATGCAATAGCTTGTCTTTCTGATACTGAACCACTCTTTAAACGATAGAGTGTTTTTTGCCGTGGTAAAATATCGAAGATGATACCTCTTTCTGTATCTATTGGTTGAAAAATAACCCAATCGCCTGTACATGGATATTCCGAAGACTCCCGGCCATACATCATATTTCCGGTAAGTTCACAAATGTAGCGTCCATGTTCGGAAACTACTTCATAGCATGTTTTATGAGCAGTTGAGATGCGACCATGGGAAAAATTTTTATAAGAGGATACCTGTTTTTGTTGGAGCAAAGAGTCGTTCCAACCATATTGTGATAAATTATACATTTTGCTGATACTTTTAATGTTTTGAAAACAGAAGGTGGTTCTGTAAGCCAGAACAACCTCCTGTGTGAATCATCAGATTTTCTTTCCGATATAGAAAACATAACCATAAAAATCCTTATACTTATAGTATAGTTCGGTTTCATAGCGTTCCCATGCAATATATTCTTCGGCAGCTTTGTTTCCTTTATATTTTTCGAGGAACTTCTCCTGTACTACTGCTAAAGGTTCATAGAAATGTTCTGTCCAGCAGTTTTCAGGCAAGATAAAGCACGCAACCACAATATATCCTGCTTTCTGCATTTGGGCTGCTTTATTGGGAATCGTATCTATTTCCGGGTAAATGCCCATCCAGAAATCATTGATTTCCTTAGGGCGTTCATCTGTAAACCATGAGTTTTCAGAAACAACAAGGTAACCACCGGTCTTTAGATACTTATGCCACAGGTTTATTCCCCGCTCAAAGCCAATGTTATAAATAGCACCTTCCGACCAAATCAGGTCTAATTCCTCTTTTTTAAATGGGAGGTCGTCCATTGAGCCGATAATCCCATGCATTCTGTCTTGAAGATTCTGTTTCAAGGCATTACAATTGAATTGGTCGATAAATCCCGGGAACAGGTCAAGACCTGTAATATGCCCCGGTGCATGTTGAGCCAAAACCATCGTCTGACCGCCTGTACCGCAACCAATGTCTGCAATAAGGGATCTGTCGGTAAGGTTATCTACAAACCCCAAAGCTTTCAGCGTGACTTCAGGACTCCCTGGTCCCTGACGTTCTATATTTGAGAAGTACTCACAGATTAAGTTAATATCGAAATCGTGTATGGATTTATTATTGTCGTTACTCATGATGTTTAAAAATAATTGAAGAACCATTTACATAAATTCTTTGCAAAGGCTCAAAATGTTATTGATACTATATAAATAAAAATAATCCTGACAAGGACATGTCAGAAACAAATAGGGCGATAATCAAGGAGTATTCTCCTGTGATTATCTACATTACAATATCCGAAGTAATATTAAACATCCAATAATTTAGATTTACAAAAGTAATAATTATTTGTTGAAAACTTATGTTTGTGAGGGCATTTAATAAAAGTCAGCCATTTCCCTGATCGACTGAAAGAAATCCGGGAAAGTAAGAACTTGAGAAGAGTTCCAGAAAATAGTGCTGATGTAGAGAGCTTACTTACTTTTACATATTGGCTCAATAGCCTGACGTGACTTTTGCTGACACCAGATGGCGAATACCTTATAACCTTTCAATAGAACCTGTTTTGGACATTTTTATCATTTAGTTGCGCGAAATGGAAATGGGATTGTGAAGAAAAGTGAGGTTCCAACAACGAAACAATGAAATGTACAGACTTATGTGAAAAGGAGTGAGCCGGTTATCGGCTTCGATTATTTCGAAAAGAGAGGTTAAGCGCTTGATGCAATTCATGCATAACCTATTGTTTTATTTAAAAATGAATAACTGCTGTTTGCGGGATTGGAGCATTTTCTGAATGTCGGTACAATATCTTAGGATTTTAGTCTTCGCACCAAACATAAATTTCTACATAGAAATCATTATCATCATGCCGATACTCAACCGATTGAATAGTACCACGGATCCCAGACCAACATTGGGCTGATTGCTTTATCTCCATTAGTTCAGTTGGTTTTAAGATATCGCCTATGTTGACCCATTCGTTTAGTCTGGGAATAAATGGAAGCGAGGTCCATTGTTCTGTATCTTTTGTCTCAGTAGAAAATATGAGTTTTGTTTTCATTGAGTTATTATTTGATTTTTTGTGAATAATGGAACTATTTTGTTTTTTGAATATCAGGCTGCACATTTTTTGCAGTACAGCCTGATATGATTATTACAATATCAATACCCCGGTAGTTGCTATTTTTTTAATTTATATCTACACATTGGCATATTGAATATTTTCCGGTTTCTTTGAAAACTTGCTTTTAATTTTTTCTTTTAAATTTTCAAAAGTCATATAAACTGAAGGAACTACAACCAAAGTCAATAGCAGCGAGCTTGTTAAACCGCCTATGATAACCCATGCCATGCCATTTTTACTTTCGGATGAAGCTCCGGATGCCAGCGCAATAGGTAACATCCCGAAAATCATAGCGAACGTTGTCATAAGAATCGGGCGCAAGCGTTCTTTCCCGGCTTCCATCAATGCATCTCTTGTTTTGAGACCTTTTTCGCGTAATTGATTTGTAAAGTCAACCAGCAGAATTGCGTTTTTGGCCACCAACCCCATAAGCATTATCATGCCTATCATAGAGAAAATATTCAAATAATTACCGGTAAGGGCAAGAGCCAAAAATGCTCCAATAACTGCCATAGACAAAGAGAAAAGAACTACAAACGGGTGCAAATATGAATTGTACAATGCAACCATAACCAGATAAACCAAAATAATGGCGAATAATATAGCCGATAACAAACTGCCAAAAGCATCGGACTGCATTTTCATTTGCCCGGCATAGTCGATTGAAATCTCATCGCTATGTATCTTTTCACTTATAGCCTGCTTAATTTCGTTTCCAACAGTACCAACAGGGCGACCGGTGACAGCAGCTTTTACAGTAAGCGACGAGATACGGTCGTACCGTTCGAGCTTATTGGGCCCCAATGTCTGATGAACTGAAGCAAAACTTTGCAACTCAATGGTTTTTCCCTGGTTATTTAAAAACGTTAAGGCATTGATATCCTCGATAGTTTTTCGATTATACTGGTCGAAACGCAAATTGATATCAAACTCCTTGTCGCGTTCAGAAAACTGCAGATCGCTGTTGCCTGCAAAAGCTAAACGTAAGGTATTGGCTACATCGTAAACCGAAAGTCCTAACATCGACATCTTTTCTCTGTTGAGCGCAATCCGCATCTCTGGCTTGCTCTTATCTACAGAGAGCTTAATATCTTGTGTACCCTGAACGGTTTTCATTATATCCATAATGCTATCGGCCATTTTGTACAGATTGGCAACTTCAGGACCACGCAGCAAAACCTGAATAGGAGCATCATCCGCATTGCCCATCATTGAAACGGGGGCAACGGTAACCTTCACTCCTGGAATTTTTACTATTTCCTGCTTAATCATGTTCGAATATTCAGCATTTCCCATTTTACGTTCCTCTTTAGGAATCAGGTTGACGGTTATCTCACTCTTGTATTGCTCGCTGTTGCCCGAACCGCCGGGCATTGCCGTACTCGAATAACCTACATTTGAGAAAACCTTTACCACTTCAGGCTTGCTGAACAGCAAATCTTCAACCTTTTGAGTAACCAAATTGGTTTTATATAAGGTGTTTTGCGGATCGGTCTCGAGTTTTATCATGAATTCGCCACGGTCGCTATCGGGTATAAATTC
>Ga0116171_10002130_pt1 | contig 19059 bp, 21 predicted proteins | sample AD_JPNHW2_MetaG_FD_89798 | JGI IMG/M metagenome (GOLD analysis project Ga0116171, IMG submission 89798) | Active sludge microbial communities of municipal wastewater-treating anaerobic digesters from Japan - AD_JPNHW2_MetaG | ecosystem: Engineered > Bioreactor > Anaerobic > Digestate | place... | reverse complement strand
GGTCATGCCCTCATTGCAGATGCTCTTTACCTTGGCCTTGAGAATACCATCCAGCTGTATAAAAGGCAATTAGAAGGAAAGTAAGCATGAGACTTTTTTACAGGAAATATGGATCAGGAGTGCCATTAATAATATTGCATGGCCTTTACGGTTCATCCGATAACTGGATAACAATCGCAAAAAGCATCAGCAGCCTCTTCACCGTTTACCTGCCCGACCAGAGAAACCATGGAGAGTCACCGCACTCAGAGCATCACGATTACGAGGCTATGAGCAGCGATCTCTATGAATTCGCCACCGAAAACAACCTTAAGAAGTTCTACCTTGCCGGCCACAGCATGGGCGGTAAAACGGCAATCCGTTTTGCCATGCGCTGGCCCGAAATGATCATGGGGCTTGTAATTGCCGATATCACACCTTTTGGCACCAGTGTACTTAATTCCGGCTCCTATACCGAGCACATAAACATACTCAGCACTATAACAAAAATAGATATCTCGGCTGCAAAGACCAGAAGCGACATCGAGAAGATGCTTGAACCTGATATTCCGTCGGCCAGGACCAGGGCATTGCTTCTAAAAAATGTCCGACGTAATTCAGCAGGTGGTTTTGAATGGAAAATAAATAACAGGGCTCTTTATGACAACCTCGATACTATTACCGGAAATATTGTAACCGGCATTTCCGCCAATGAGCCAATTACAGGTTTTCCGGTTCTCTTCCTGAAGGGAGAGAATTCCGCATACCTGCCCGATGCTGACATTAAACCGATAAAGCAACTGTTTCCTGCAGCTGAATTCATGGTTATTAAAAATGCCGGTCACTGGCTTCATACAGACAATCCGGAGGCAGTTACCGCTGTGTTGATGAGCCTCCCCGATAAATAATATTTTTCAAGTCCTGACCGGGGCTCCTGGAGTTATATCCCGTAAACAGAATCAGATGACTGTTACTGACTCGATTCTGTCATCAGGAATTCCAGGCAGGTTCATGAATCTGAGTAATATTCTTGCTATAGCCAGCACGTCTTTTTCACAATAACGGACTATCCGTGGCAGGTCTTTTTCGCCATAATAAATACCTGCCACCATGCTTCCGTCGATATCATCCTTTGGTGTAGGTATACCCAGGGTTGAAGTAAGCAGGTCGAGTGAGGTATAATTTTTAAAATCGCCGAATTTCCACAGCTCCATAGTATCGAGGTGCTTTACCTCCCAGGGTTTTTTACCTGCGTTATCGAGTATTTCAGGTATAACTAAACTGTTGATGATCATCCTCCTGGCTATATAGGGGAAGTCAAACTCACGTCCGTTATGTGCGCATAGCATGGTTTCTTTACGTGTGGTGCAGAATTTCCGGAGCATAACGGAGAATTCCCCGAGGAGCATCTTCTCGTCATCGTTATGAAATGATTTCAGCCTGAACCTGAAAGGATCCTTTTCCTTTATAAAGCCGACAGAAATGCAAATGATCCTGCCAAATTCGGCATAGATGCCTGCGCGTTCATATACTTCTCCGGCTGCCTGTTCCGGCTGCCTGAAAAGCTTTGATTTTTTCTCCCACAGCATCCTTGTCCGCTCATCAAGGTCAGTGTATGACGGCGACTGAGGAACTGTTTCTATATCGAGAAAAAGTACATCTTCGATCTTAACGTTTCCCAGCATTTTTCATTTTTTGATTTTTCTTTAAGTGCTTTTCGATTATTGAGATCAGGACTTCGATACCCACCTGGTTCTCTCCACCACCAGGGATAATGATATCGGCATATCTTTTTGATGGTTCAATAAACTGAAGATGTGATGGTTTAACGGTATCATGGTATCTCTCAAGCACTTTCAGAACCGACCTTCCTCTTTCCACGATATCGCGTTGTATGACCCTGCCAAGCCTGTCGTCGGCATCTGCATCGACAAACACTTTTATGTCGAGCATCCTGCGCAATCCCGGATCAGCCAGGATAAGAATGCCCTCGACGATCACGACCCTCGCGGGTTTTATCGGGATTGTCTCCTTCGATCTCACGCAGGTGAGATATGAATAAATTGGCATTTTAACCGGTTTGCCTTTTTTGAGGTGGTTGAGATGATCGATCAGCAGTGTGAACTCAACTGAATCGGGGTGATCGAAATTTATTTTCTGCCGCTCAGCAAGAGGAATAGTGCTGTTATCCCTGTAATATGAGTCTTGCGGCATAACCACAACTTCTCCTTCAGGAAGTACATCCATCAGCTTATTGACAACTGTTGTTTTTCCCGATCCTGTGCCTCCTGCGATACCGACAATGAGCATTTATTTGTATTTTTGCGTTCTACAGCTACCAAAAGTAATGAAAAGTTATAATGTCTGAACTCTATCCACTCAAATTTGAACCAATACTTAAAGAAAAGCCATGGGGCGGCACCTCCCTGGTAAACCGCTATTTCAAGAAAGCTGATCCTGTTGTGAAATACGGGGAAAGCTGGGAAATATCAGCTGTTTCGGAAAATGTTTCAGTGGTAAGCAACGGTTTCCTGGCAGGAAACAACCTTCAGGAGCTGATCGAAGTTTATATGGGCGATCTTACGGGTGATGCAGTTTATGACAAGTTCGGAGTTGAATTCCCTCTTCTTATTAAACTAGTCGATGCAAGAGAAGACCTTTCAGTCCAGGTGCATCCGGGAAATGAGCTGGCCAGGGAAAGGCACAAGGCATACGGTAAGACGGAAATGTGGTATATTCTCGAGAGTGAAAAGGATTCGAGGATATTCACAGGTTTCAGGGAACCCGTCGACAAAAAGCAATATCTCGAAGCGCTCGATGCCGGCGATCCTGCTTCTATCATGAACATAGAGTATCCTGAACCCGGAGATGTTTTTTTCACACCTGCCGGTAGAATTCATGCCATAGGAAGAGGTATTATCCTTGCCGAGATACAGCAGACCTCCGATATTACCTACAGGATATTCGACTGGAACCGGAAGGATGCCGACGGTAAGGAAAGGCAGCTGCACACCGACCTGGCTCTCGATGCAATCGATTTCAATGCCGCAGGAAAAAAACTTATCAGGATTAACCCTGTACTGAACAAGACAGAAAACCTGGTAAACTGCGAATTTTTTATTACCAACCTCATTACTTTCAATGAGAATATAAGCAAGGATTATACCCTTATTGATTCCTTTATTATATATTTATGCCTTGAGGGAGAGTTTCTGATACGCTGGGAGGGAAACTCCGAAGCTGTTATCAGGGGCGAATGTGTCCTTCTTCCGGCTATGATAAAGGAAGTCGATCTGGAACCTGCTCCTGAAGCAAAACTGCTGGAGATTTTTATAAACGACGACATAATTAAAAATAAACCAAAATAACTGACATCATGAAGAAAATAATTATTCCACTCTTAATCACATTAATAGTAGTGGCATTCGGCTGCAAGGGGAAAGGACCGGGAAAGAGAGATACAGGTGCTTCTGCCGACACTTCAACTGTAGCCGATACCGGTTTCACAGGCATAAAAAAAATGATGAGCGGACAATATGTTGTCAGCGAAATCACTTTTAAAAACGGCGTTCGCGATGGATTAATGAAAACCTTTTATACCGACGGAAGGGTACGTACAACTTTCTGGTATGAAAAGGGCCTGAAACAGGATTCTGCAAGATGGTACTACGAAGCAGGCCAGCTGTTCCGTACTACTCCTTTCAAGAATGACACTATGGATGGAATACAGAAGCAATTCTACAGGACGGGAAAGATAAGAGCCAAGATCGGCTACAGTAAAGGTATGCGTACTCCATTTTTCCAGGAATTCGATGCTAATGGCAAGCTGTTGGGCGGGTATCCGGAAATTGTGGCAGATATCAGGGATGAATACAATACTAAAGGTACATACACGATAGATCTCTCGCTTTCTGACAAGAGCAAAAAAGTAATCTTCTATCGTGGCGAATATACCGATGGCCGCCTCGACACCACAAAGGTAAAAGTGATAACAAAGGACACCGGTACTGCAAGTATTATACTTAAAAAAGGTACAACAGAAGACGCTTCATCTGTTAATGTCATTGCAAGCATTCTGACACCCATGGCCAACAGACGCCTGGTGAGCAAGAAGTTCGATCTCCCCTATAACGACCTGAAATAACCGGCAAAATGATAATCCGGTCGGCAGCATTTGTAAAGAGCAGTACAGCACTTAAGCAATGCCCTGTTGCAGCTGAACCGGAATTTGGTTTTATCGGGCGGTCCAATGTCGGGAAATCGTCGCTGATCAATATGTTAACAGGCTTCTCCAGACTGGCTAAGACCTCGGGAGAACCCGGAAAAACAAAGACAATAAACCATTTCCTGATTAACGGGAAATGGTTTCTTGTTGACCTGCCTGGCTATGGTTATGCAAAAGTACCCGCAAAGATCCGCGACAAATGGGTACAATCATCCAGGGAATATATTCTGGGACGTGAAAACCTTCTGTGCCTTTTTGTACTTCTCGACGCAAGGCTCAAACCTCAGAGATCTGATCTTGATTTCATGGAGTTCCTGGGAATTAACGGTGTTCCTTTTGCCAGGGTCTTTACCAAGAGCGACAAGCTGACAGAATTTTTACTGCAAAAAGCAATAGGCAGCTATGATGCTGAAATGCTTAAAAAATGGGAATCATTGCCGCCAACCTATATCTCCTCTGCTGTAAAAAAGAGAGGAAGGGAAGAGATACTTGATTTTATTGAAGAAACTATCAACAACTTTTCAAACAGGGTCTGATATCGTAAGGATTAATTAATTTTGCACATGACAATCACTCTTAAATAAGCAAAAACGAATTACAATGTACGGGAAAGCTCCAATGAAACTCTTTTCCTGCAGGGCTTCAAAGCAGCTCGCCGAAAAGATCGCAGAGAGCCTTGGTATGGAATTAGGCAAAAGCTCTGTAACAAATTTTTCCGATGGCGAATTTCAGCCATGCTTTGATGAATCGGTACGAGGCGATATGGTTTTCATAGTGCAATCAACAAATCCTCCTGCCGAAAACCTTCTCGAGCTGCTCCTGATGATCGACGCAGCAAAAAGGGCTTCGGCATACAAAGTAATTGCAGTAATACCTTACTACGGATATGCCAGGCAGGACAGAAAAGACAGGCCCCGCGTATCGATAGGATCCAAGCTCACTGCCGACCTGCTCAGCGCCGCCGGCGTCGACAGGATAATTACCATGGACCTGCATGCCGACCAGATACAGGGTTTCTTCAATGTGCCGGTCGACCACCTTTACAGTTCAGCCCTCTTTGCACCATATATCGAAAAACTAAAACTCGAGAACCTTACCGTCTCTGCACCCGATATGGGCGGATCGAAAAGAGCAAACGCCTATTCGCGTCACCTCCAGTCCGAAATGGTATTATGCTATAAACTGCGCAAAAAACCAAATGTGATCGAGGAAATGTCAATCATTGGCGAAGTTGAAGGAAGAAACGTCGTTATCGTTGACGATATGGTCGATACCGCGGGAACGCTGGTTCTCGCTGCCGATATGATGATGGAAAGAGGCGCAAAAAGCATAAGGGCGTTCGCCACACACCCAATTCTCTCAGGCAACTCGGTGGAAAGAATAAATAAATCAGCAATTAAGGAACTCGTCGTTACTGACTCTGTGCCCCTTACTATTCAGTCCGGAAAAATAAAGGTCCTCTCTATCGCTGAAATATTCGCCGGTACTATCAAGGCAGTCAACGAAAATGAGTCGATCAGCACACATTTTGTATTCTGATTCATTTCATATATCTTTGCAGTCCGAATTTTTTAATTGTCGAACGTGTGATGGGGTTCCGTATAGCGGAATTTAGTAGCACAATAACATAATTTAAAATGAAGACTATTGAGATCAAGGGTATCCTGAGAAAGGACCTGGGTAAAAAAAGTACAAAAAAAATCAGGAAAGAACAGGGAGTGCCCTGCGTAATCTATGGCAAGGAAAAAAACATTCATTTTCACGCTCCGGAGCTAAGCTTCAAGAATCTCGTCTATACTCATGAAGCACACCTTGTAAAGGTGGATGTCGAAGGAGAGATCTTTAATGCTGTTCTCCATGATATGCAGTTTCATCCTGTTACCGATAAGATAATTCATGCCGATTTTGTTCAGATCTTCGAAAACAAACCGGTGATCATAGACATTCCTGTAACTGTTACCGGCGATGCAGAAGGTGTTAAGGCTGGCGGTAAACTTATAGTAAAAAGAAGACACCTCAGGGTTAAAGGATTTGCCAGGGATCTGCCTGAAGAGCTGGTCGTCGATGTTACTGACCTTAAAATCGCACATTCAATTAAGGTCGGAGAGCTGAAATATGACAATATCGAATTGTTAGATCCCAAGATTACAACAGTCGTTACCGTTGCTACTTCACGTGTTGCTCTCAAGACTGAAGAGGAAGAAGCTGCTGAAGCTGCTGCTGCCGCTGCTGCTGCCGGTGAAGGTGGTGAGGCTGCTGCCGCTGCTCCTGCCGCCGGTGAAAAGGGCAAAGAGAAAGAAAAAGACAAAGAGAAAGAGAAGAAGTAATTGCTAATGCATAACAATCAGGCACAATGAAATATCTCATAGTCGGCCTGGGAAATATAGGTGACGACTATTCTGATACACGTCACAATATAGGTTTTACTGTGTTGGATGCCCTTGCCGGGGCATCCAACACTTTTTTTACAGATAAACGCTACGGAAGCGTGGCTCCCGCAAGATACAGGGGAAGAGATATCATCCTCCTGAAACCTTCAACATATATGAACCTCAGCGGGAACGCCGTCAGGTACTGGATGGACAGGGAAAAAATACCGGCACCCAACCTTCTTGTTGTCGTCGACGACATAGCCCTTCCGCTGGGAAGCTTCAGGATGAGACCTAAAGGAAGCGATGGCGGCCATAACGGCCTTGCACATATAACCTCGGTAATCGGTACTGATGTATATACAAGACTGAGGATAGGTATCGGAAATAATTTCAGAAAAGGGAGCCAGGTAAACTACGTCCTGGGTCAATGGAATGACGAAGAAAAGAAGATATTGAACGAAAGGATCCCTGTCATAAACGAGATGATCCTTTCTTTTGTTCTTACAGGCACCGAACTGACAATGACTGCTTACAACAAACTGGGGAAAATGCCGAAATCAGATGACTGAAACAGGGAGTGTGCGGATAGATAAGTTCCTCTGGGCAGTCAGGTTATACAAAACCAGGAGCCTGGCATCAGATGCCTGCCGGATGGGACGTGTGCTTGTCAGTAATACACAGGTGAAACCATCAAGGTCTGTTTCTGCAGGTGAAATGGTCACTGTAAAAAAGCCTCCGGCAACCTTCACATACAGGATAAAATCGGTAACTGAAAACCGTCTCCCCGCAAAGCTGGTGGGTGAGTTCCTCGATGATCTGACACCGGAAAATGAGAAAATAAAAATCTCTGTAAGCAGGTCATTATCTACAGGCTACAGACAGAAAGGACTCGGCCGCCCTACAAAAAAAGAGAGACGCACCATCGACAAATGGCAGGATGGTCAGACCATTATATAGATGGTGGTATAAAGACTTAAAACGCTGTTAAAATCCCTTAAAATAAACCTGCAGTTCTGTTGGAGAATGCATTTTTAATAACTTGTGCCAGCTTTTTAATACCTGGAAGCCACAAGGCTGAAAATTTCCGTTAATGGGCAAGGAAAATATCGAAAAATACTCAGGCAGCTATGCTTTGCTGAAAAAAATCTGCGGGTTCTGGCATAACAATGTGTTCTACAGGAAAGTAATTGTACTGGGCCGCGATAATATTGATCCTGAACGCCCTCTCATCTTTGCGCCCAATCATCAGAACGCCCTCATGGATGCACTCGCTGTGCTCTTTACTATGAAAGGCCAGCCAATCTTCCTGGCAAGAGCTGATATATTTAAGAAGAAATTTATAGCAAACATTCTGTATTTCCTGAAGATGCTCCCTGTATACAGGATCAGGGATGGATTCAGGAGCGTTGTCGGAAATGATGAGATCTTCGATAAAACCATCGACGTACTCAGAAACAAGCGTGGCCTTGTGGTCCTTCCCGAAGGCAACCACGACGGACACAGACGGCTGCGGCAGCTGAAAAAAGGGATCTGCCGGATAGCCTTCCAGTCGGAAGAAGCATCCGATTTTAAACTGAATATTGCCATAATACCTGTCGGACTTGAATTTACACATTATACAAGGTACAGGCAGGTTCTTACCGTAATTTACGGCAAACCCATCGAAGTCTCGGAATATCATGAAAGCTACAGGAAAAATCCCGAGATCGCACTTAACGAATTGCGCAGCCGGCTTTCAGACGAGATGAAGAAAATCATTGTTCACATAGAATCGGAAGAAGACTATGAGGCTATCGATGAGCTCCGTACAATAGTCAATGGCCGTTACAGCGACAAGATCCGGCTGCCGAAACTTTTCAGGGACAGGATGCTGATAGAAAAAATAAACCGGCTGAAGATCAAAGACCTCCCTCTTTACAGGAAGATTTGCGAACTCAGCCTCTTCGTTAAAAAGAAAACCGAAGAACTGAAAACCGACTACAGGTTCCTGGCCAAAAAACGTCATCCGCTTCACTGGCATTTAGCCGGATTACTTGGATTAGCTTTAACTTTCCCCCTATTCCTTTATGGAAACTTATTTAACCTGACGTTTCTCCAGATACCCAACATGCAGAGCCAGAAAATCAAAGATATTCAGTTCCGCTCATCTGTAAAATATGGTATCTCAGTCGGGATCGCATTGATTCTTACACCGATTATCCTCATCCTTCTGCTGATCTTCATCCCAATATGGTGGATTGCACTTCTGATCTTTATTTCAATTCCGCTTACAGGTCTTTTTGCGTGGACCTATTACCTGCTTGCACGAAGGATCAATGGCGGTTTCAGGATAAGAAAACTTATCAGAACAAATAACGATGAGTATTTCAGGCTCAAGAAAGATTATGATGAACTGGTAAGCCTGGTAGCAAGTCTGTAGGGATGCACAAAAAAGACATTTTCTATAACAAAAGGATATGGATCACGGGAGCCTCTTCCGGAATCGGCGAAGCGTTGGTTTATGAGCTGTCAGAAAGAGGTGCTCATCTTATCATTTCATCAAATGACATACCCGGTCTCGAAAGAGTAAAAAACGCCTGCCTTGCCAAGTCTCCGGACATCAGGTCGGTACCCTTTGATCTTGCAGATACCTCAGCGATCAATTCATTAGTAGAAAAACAATTGCAGGATACCGGGGGCATCGATTTCCTCTTCAATATAGGTGGTATAAGCCAGAGAGCAAGGATTGAAGATACCCCGTTGTGGCTCGACAGGAAGATCTTCGAAATAAATTATTTCGGGACCATTGCCCTGACTAAGGCCATATTGCCATACATGATACAGCAGAAATCAGGGCATATTGCGGCAACCAGCAGCATTTCAGGACGATTTGGCTTTCCGCTCCGTTCAGCTTATTCTGCATCCAAACAGGCATTGCACGGCTTCTTCGAAACCCTGTATCTCGAAAACAAGGAAAACAATATTAGAACATCGGTCATTATACCCGGCAGAGTGCGAACAAACATCTCCATACATGCACTTGACGGTGAAGGAAGAGAACATGGTAAAATGGACAGCGGACAGGCTGACGGTATAACTCCGCAGAAAGCTGTTAAACAGATATTAAAAGGTATCGCCCTTAACCGGCGGGAGATACTGGTCGGCGGCAGTGAACTTACGATGCTGTATATCAGAAGAATCTGGCCATGGCTTTTTTTCAGGATCGGGGATAAAATAAAATCGACATAAAAAGATCACAGAAATGAAGGGATATGTTATCGGCGGAATACAACAGGTTGGGATTGGTGTCAGAGACCTGTCTGAAGCCTGGAAGTGGTATATTGAGAATTTCGGCATGGACTGCAGAATTTTTGAAGATGAAGCCGAAGCGAAGCTCATGCTCCCCTACACAGGAGGAAAACCCAGGAGCAGGCATGCCGTACTGGCAATAAACCTCCAGGGCGGAGGCGGATTCGAGATATGGCAGTACAAAGGCAGAGAACCGCTAAGCCCTGAAGAGGAGATCAGGCTCGGCGACCTGGGGATAATAGCAGGAAAGATGAAGGTCAGGAATATCGGGAAATCCTTTGAGTATTTCAGAAATAGCGGAGCAGCAGTATCATCAGCGCCTATGGTTGATCCCACGGGAGGAAAGAGCTTCTTCGTAAAAGATCCTTTCGGAAACATCTTCCAGATGGTGGAAGCGGGAAACTGGTTCCTGGACGAAAAGAAATTATCAGGCGGATCATACGGAGTGATTATAGGAGTTTCAGATATCGAAAAGGCTAAGGTTGTCTATTCCGATATACTTGGTTATGACCAGACTGTATATGATAAGACAGGTCATTTTACCGACCTGGATGGGCTTCGGGGAGGAGAAAAGGAATTGAGAAGAGTCCTTCTGAGAAGTTCACAGCCGCCGGCAGGGCCCTTCGGAAGGCTTTTTGGCAAAAGTGAAATAGAGCTGATCGCTTCGGTGAACCAGCCTGGCAGAAAGATCTTTGAAAACAGGTTCTGGGGCGACCTTGGATTTATTCACCTGTGTTATGATATCCGTAATATCGATGAACTGAGAAACTACTGCGCATCAAAAGGATTCGCTTTTACTGTCGACAGCATGAAAAGCCATGAGGGCAACAGCTTCGATATGGGAGAAGCTGCCGGTCATTTTGCATATATCGCAGACCCCGACGGAACACTTATCGAATTTGTGGAAACACACCGCATCCCGCTGCTTAAAAAGCTGGGCTGGTACCTCAACCTGAGAAACAGGGATCCGCATAAATCCCTTCCCTTGTGGATGCTGAAGACATTAAGGTTCTCAAAAGTAAAAATGTAGTATTTCACGCCAGGAATCGCTGGTCGGCAGGTATTTACTTTACATCATCCTGGGTGAATTGCGCGATCAGCAGAAATCTTTAATTCCGGTTTTCTGATAATTCCTGTACAGTGCTGAGGACGCGCATTACGTTGCCTCCCCATATCTTTTCGATCTGGGACTTTGAATAGCCGCGGCGGAGAAGTTCAATAGTAATGTTCTTCATTTCGGCAACTGTCCTGCAGCCGTCAACACCTCCACCACCGTCAAAGTCCGTGCCTATTCCTACATGATCAATCCCTATTACCTGCACAACATGATCAATATGATCGACAACGTCGGGAACGGTGGCGAGGACCCTGTATTTATTATATATCTCCCATCTCTCCTCGCGGAATTTATTCTTAAGATCGTCAGGCAGTTTCCTGAAGTCGCCATATTTGTCTCTCAGCTCCTTTATCCTGGCTTCAAGTTCAGGATTTGGTTCAGGTGTCTTTACATAATTGCTGAGGATGCAGATCTGTATAACTCCTCCATTGGTCTTAAGAGCCTGGAGCATATCATCAGAAAGGTTCCTCGGGCTTGAACATAGCGAACGGCATGATGAATGAGACGCAATGACCGGGGCTTTAGACACACCTATAACATCGTAGAATGACTTGTCGGAAATATGTGACACGTCGACCATCATGCCCAGGCGGTTCATTTCCCTGACAACCTCTGCACCAAAGGCTGAGAGACCGTTGTTTTCAGCTCCGGCCGGATCTGTAGAGGAATCACAAATATCATTATTACCTGAATGACAGAGAGTTATATAACGTGCACCCATATCGTAGTATGCTTTGATGAGTGAGAGGTCTTTGCCAATGGCATAACCATTCTCAATACCTATGAAAGCAGAAAGTTTCCCGTTCTTCTTAAGCCTGTAAGCATCACCAGGGGTGACGGCTATTTCAGCCATAGTATTATTCGCTGATACATTTTCATGTATTGCATTCAGGATGGCAAGTGTTTCTTTATGAACGGCTGAATATGCAGAGTCATTTCGTGGTCCCTGTGCCAGGTAGGCGGCGAAGAATTCAGCATCGAGACCTCCCTCCTTCATCCTGGGGAAATCGACACAACCTTTTTCATGCCTGGTCCCCAAGTCGAAGTTTTCCTCCATCAGGCTCATCGGGGTATCGCAATGTGTATCGACGGTAAGTATTTCGCGATGCAATTTATCGGCCTGCTTTATCAGACGTTCTTCAGTTGAAGCACAGCCTGAAGAAAGGATAACAGCAATTGACAGGTATAGAATTTTTCTCATATTCCGGTCGGTTTTAATGATGCAATATAAGAAATGTTAAGTGTGGTCTATTCCAGAAAAAATCTGATTTAACACTAATTAACTTAAGAAAGCTGAAATATCTGTTTCAGGCCCGGACTGGTTGCCAGGCAGTAAAAAAAAGCCCCTGACGTTTACAGTCAGGGGCAGCCATGAAAAGAATGGAAAAATTGCTTTTGGACAGTAAAAGCTTCTTTAAAGTTTTACAACTTTATATACGTTTGAAAGTTTTCCTTTTGTTAGCTTAAGATAATAAAAACCTGCGGGTATATCCTGAACATTAAACTGGTGTTCCACCGAGGTTGCTTCAATAACGAACGACTTGAAGACCTTGCCTTGTGAATTTATTAACACAACATTGACCTCCTTATCGAGAGGTTCCTGGAACCTGATGTTTATATTGTCGCTGACAGGATTTGGAAATACCTTAACAGTAACAAGGGCCTCTATATTTTCCTCTATTGATGTTACAATAACCTGATATTGAAACCCATGAGTGAGAATAAGCGTGGGTGTGGTAAAATTAGGAATGATAGTTTCGCCCAGCGTCCAGCTTATGGATATGCCTGCAGCAGTATTATAACCGCCTGCACTGGCAATAACATCCTGCTTATTCTGCGAAGAAGCGGATAATGCAATAAAAATTGCGATAAGTGTGAAAATGGAGCGCTTCATGGTCTGTGAGTTTTATTTTAACTAAAACTTATTGTAAAAATATACTAAAATCAAACAAAAAGCAATAATATTTTGTTCATTTTCACCAGCGCCTGAAAAAAATGGATGAACTGATGGTTTAGTGTGGTAAACATACCAAATTATCAATAATGTCACTCACCAGGTAAGAGAATATCATTTCTTCCGCTATTTTTGTGTTTCTCAGAAAAATGTCAGAAAGAATAAAGATCCGGCACTGGCTTATCATAGCTCTACTATCCATAATCTGGGGCACCAGCTATATTCTGATGAAAAAGGGCCTGGAATATTTTTCGATATACCAGATCGGTTCACTCAGGATCATCATCACTGCTGTATGCCTCTTGCCTGTTTCAATCAGACACCTTGCTCTGGTAAACCGGAAAAACATCGTGTCAATCGCGGTAATAGGTCTCTTTGGCAGCGGTATCCCTGCATTTCTCTTTCCCCTTGCCCAGACAAGGATCGACAGTTCCCTGGCTGGTATGCTTAACAGCCTCAGCCCGGCGTTTACCCTTATCTTCGGAATTATACTCTACAGGAAGAAAGTCATTAAATCGCAGGTTGCCGGTGTTTTTCTGGGTCTTATCGGTGCTGCAGGACTGCTCTACAGCGGATCATTCACTTTTAATTTTTATGGCCTTTTTGTGGTCCTTGCCACAATTCTTTACGGGATCAGCTCCAACGAGGTGAGCAGGGTGCAAAATATAAACGGAATAAAGATCACGGCCCTCGCCTTCTTCTTCCTTCTTCCCATGGGTATAACAACTCTCCTGATAACCGGACTTCACCCGGTAAACAACGATGAAGAGTGGATTAAGGGACTCTTCTATATTGCTGTTCTTTCAGTTGCCGGAAGTGCCTTAGCCCTGGCTCTTTTTTATTACCTCATCAGGGAGACATCTCCTGTTTTTGCATCAATGACTACCTACCTGATCCCCATTGTTGCAACACTCTGGGGCATACTCGATGGAGAACGTCTTCTTCCTTCAATGCTGGTGTCAGTCCTGATAATCCTGGCAGGCGTATACCTGATAAACAGGCCATCTTTCAGGGAAAAGATCAAAAGAATGATGCAGAATATGCAACTCTTGTAAGATTATCTTGTCATTATAACCAGGTAAGTGAACAAGGTGGATTATCCGGATAATAGTATTTCCTCTCCTGTAATTGAAGAATGCAGGAAAGGAAACAGTAAGGCTCAGTATGCTGTTTACAGGCAGTATTCAAAAGCCATGTTCAACCTGGCATGCCGAATGTTGAATAGCCGCGAGGATGCTGAAGATATTCTGCAGGAATCGTTCCTCGACTGCTTCAGGAACATCGGATCGTTCAGGTTTGAGTCAACTTTTGGAGCCTGGCTTAAAAGCATTGTTATCAATAAATGTATCAACCATTTGAGAAAAAGAACCGCTGATCTTATACTTTGCGATAATCTTCCTGCAGTTGCCTGTGAGGAAGAGGAGGAGATTCATTATGATACAAAAAAAATATTTCGCGCCATTGAACAGATTCCTGACGGCTACCGGATCATTCTCACACTTTACCTGCTTGAAGGATATGATCATGGCGAGATCGCACAGATCCTGGGAATAACGGAATCAACATCGAAATCGCAGTATTCACGGGCAAAAGAGAAACTAAGAACTTTGCTGAAAAACAAATAACAAGATGGACAAACTTGAAGACTTCATCAGAAACAACAGGAAAGAGCTCGATATTTACTCTCCTCCGCCATCGGTTTGGAAGAACATAAGAAGCAACCTCGGCCGGAAGAGATCTGCTTTCTACAAGTGGTCAGCTGCTGCCGCGGCACTGGTAATAGTCTTTATCACAGCTGCTTTCCTCTATAAATACCGGGCTGGAAATGTACCTGCCTTCGGAAAGGATCCGGGTCTGATCTCTATTAAAGGTAATAAGCGGCTGCTCGAAACAGAATTATATTATAACAACCTGGCCAATGACCTTTTTAATAAGGCTGAGCCACTCCTCACAGGCCATCCCGACATCAGGGAAGAACTATATCTCGACCTTTCACAGATCGACAGTCTATGCCGCGACATTAAGCAGGATCTTAATGACAATATTGACAACCAGGAGGTTATCGAAGCGCTTATAAATAATTACAGGATCAGGATCGAGATTCTTCAGAATATGCTTGAGACCCTGCGAAAGGAGAATAATGCTGTTACAAATGATGAAAGCCATGAACTCTAAACTATTCCGTATTTTGCTTATTCCGCTGTGTGCCACAGGAATCGTTTCAGGACAAACATTCAGTGAAAAAAAGATTGTTGAGAAATCTTTCCCGGCCAATGGAACTGTTACTCTCGAAGTAAACAACAAATACGGAACAATCCATATTACCTCGTGGGATAAGGATTCGGTGGCAATAAAAGCCGAGATCGATGCCAACTCGCAAAAGGCTGACAGGTTAAAGAAGATCATGGACGGAATCGATATTGACATCTCAGAAAACAGTTACATGATTGGGGTTGAAACGGAATTTGACCTGAACTTCAACATGTTATTTGAAAGTTTTAAGGGAATGACAAACAACCTGATCCCCTATGACTCCAGGATACAGGTGAATTATTATATCAGCGCCCCCGATTATCTTAACATGAGGATCATAAACAGGTACGGCGATGTTTATATGGAAAACAATTCCGGGAAATTCGAACTTGAGCTGGCTAACGGTTCGTTTAAGGCAAATTCCCTGAAACTTGAAAGCAACCTTGTTCTGACATTCTGCGACGCGACAATAAACAAGATAACTGAAGGAAAGATAGAAGCCTCTTTTTCAGAGATCGTTGTCGGAGAGGCCGATGATCTTACCATAAACTCATCATCATCACGAATCGATGTGGAAAAAGCGCACCGTCTCACCACCGACTCCCGGCGTGACAAATTCTTTATCGATGAGGTTGAAGCACTGCAGGGCAGCTCTTATTTTACCGATTTCAGGATCGATGAGCTGAACAATGAATTGAAGATGGCTTCAAAATACGGAAGTATAAGAGTATCACGGATCAACAGGACTGTTGAAAAAATAGACATCTACTCCGGATACCTGGATATTAACCTGACTCTCGATCATGAAATGTCATATTCGCTGCAGATAAAACATACCAACACCGTTATGGTGCTTCCGGAAGATAAATCGGGGATAAAAACAGAAACACTCGATGAAGAGAAAAAGGAATATTTCACCAAAGGCACTATCGGAGCCAGTCCCGTGAAAACTGACTTAAAGATTGATGCTGTCAGGGGAAATATTTTCATAAGATAGAGAACAACGAGGCAACCTGTCGGATTTTATTCTGTCCTTAATGGAAAACACCGACTAATTAAAACAGGATAAAAATGAAATTGAGATTAACTTTTCTGGCGTCAATCGCTGTAACGATAAGCCTTTCGTCATGCCTCGATGATCTTTTTTGCGTCAATGGTAACGGAATTGCAGAGGTGGAGCGCAGACGAATAACGTCATTCACTTCGATCCGCAATGAAACATCTTTTGATGTCATTTATAAAAAAGCCGACAGCACCAGCCTCAGCATAAAAGCCGAGCAGAATATCCTTAAATATATCGAAACGAATGTCTACGACGGCTGCCTGGAGATAGAAACCAGCCCAGGCAGCGTCTGCCTCGACTATAACATAAAACCTGTGATCAGCATTTCATCACCCGGCCTCTCCGGGGCATTCCTGGCAGGATCAGGAGAAATAACTGCCGACACGCTGGCAGGCGAGACAGTGACTGTCACAGTCAGCGGATCGGGTAACCTGAGTGTTAAAAGAATCACTTCGGACGACAGCCAGATAAGATTATCGGGTTCAGGCGACCTGGAAATAGCTGAGATGCTAACCAGAAATGCCGATTTTACCGTTTCTGGGTCAGGAAATATAACTGTAACCGGCAGCAGCGATACAGAGAGCCTCAGGATATCCGGAAGCGGCAATATCCAGGCAGGCAATTTCGAGGTAAACACCGCTTCTGTAATAATTTCAGGCTCAGGCAATGCATATACCAATATAGAAGTCTACCTTTATGGATTACTATCCGGTAGCGGCAATATATACCTTACAGGAGATCCTGAGATAGATCAGAAAATAACAGGATCGGGAAGAATAATAAAACGTAAATAAAATGAAAAGAACAATCATTATTTCTTTACTGGCTTTTCTTGTGTCGACGATGGCTTACACCCAGGAGGAGGGTGAACTTCAGTACTACAAGGAAAAAGAGATCAAAACACTGCTCGGAAAAGAGAGACACAGGGGAAAATACGGGGCAATCTCCATGGGTATTTCCGGCGTTGATGGCAGAACAACTCTTCTTTTCGGGCAGAAAGTGACATGGCTCCCCGTAAACATGCTCGGCATAGGGATGGGATTGAATGAATTTATCAGCGAGTATCGTCACGATGATGTTTCAGGCAGGGATATTTATCTTACAGGCGGTTTCGGAGGTATGTACATCGAACCAATAATTCTGCCCCGGATGCCTGTACATGCCTCTTTCCCGGTGCTACTGGGCTTCGGTGGATTATCGCAATTGTATGGCGATGACGATTTTATGATTACCGATATGTTCCAGGAATTCCAGACATTCCTGGTAATTGAACCCGGCGCAGAAATAGAGCTTAATCTTACGAAATCGTTCCGTCTGGCAGCCGGTATAACCTACAGGTTTACAACACCATTTGAAATCAGAAGCCCCGGCTCATATACTACCGACATAGAATCTTTAAGATCGCTAAGCTTCAAACTGATGTTCAAATTCGGGAGATTCTAATTATTCTTCCTGAATATCTCCACACCCTCATCGAGCCAATTCCTGTATTCATCAATGTTCATATTTGAGGGCATTGGCTTGTTGAGGGGATTTCCTTCATGATCGGCGATCACATAAAGCGGAAGTGCATTTGTCTTATACCTCGAGATCTCAAGATCCTCGTTCTGCTTGCCTATTGTTTTTTTCTGTTTACCGTCAAGCGCCGAGATGTACCATTCACTTTCCGGAAGCTGGGTCCTGTCATCGACATACAGTGATATAATGACGAAGTTATCCCTGAGCCGCTGGAGCACCGCCGGATCAGACCATACCTTAGCCTCCATAAGCTTGCAGTTGGCACATGCATGTCCCTTGAAATCGATCAAGACCGGTTTTCCCTGTGCCTTCGCACATTCAAGACCCTGCTTAAAATCGAAATAACCTGTCAGTCCCAGAGGAAATTCGAACTTATCACCATGCCTGGGCTCACTGCAGGGGCTGCCCGGTAATGTTACTCCTGGTGCCGGCAGAGTGGAAGGATTTAACGCCGGCTTATTGCTGAACCACGATGTTTCCTGTGAAGGCAGCAGGGAGGAAAGTCCTTTCAGGGGGGCGCCAAGCAGGCCGGTTGCCAGGTATACTACAAAACTAAACACGGCAACGATCAGGAAAAACCTGAAGACCCCGATATAAGGAAGGTCGCTGTCGTGGGAAAACTTTATTTTTCCCATAAGATATAAGCCAAGCAATGCAAATAATACTATCCAGATTGCCAGGTAAAGGTCTCTTGTAAATATGTTGAGATTATAAACAGAGTCAACTGTCATTATGAACTTCATGCTGAATGCGAGCATAATGAAAGCCAGCACCACCTTTACAGAGTTAAGCCAGCCGCCCGATTTTGGCATTTTATTCAATATCGAGGGGAAAAGGGCAAAAAGTGTAAACGGCAGCGCGAATGCCAGGCCGAAACCAAACATTCCTGCGACTGGCCTTAGAACATCGCCGCTGGCTGCTTCGACCAGCAGAGCTCCCACAATGGGTCCTGTGCATGAAAATGAGACGATGACTGTTGTAAGACCCATGAAGAAAGCAGCCAGTAAACCACCTTTATCGACCTTTGAGTCGGCTCCCGAGACCCATCTGTTAGGAAGCACTATCTCAAAAGCTCCCAGGAATGATATGCCGAAAAGAATAAATAGTGCGAAAAATATAACATTGGGTATCCAGTGTGTGCTCAAGGTATTTGCGAAACCTGCTCCGGCACTGGTAAGAGAAACGATAATCCCGAGGGATGTATATATAATGATGATCGATATTCCGAAAATTATCGCGTTTGCTACTGATTTCTTCCTGTTCTGAGAATCCCTTGAGAAGAAAGCAACG
>Ga0116171_10002129_pt1 | contig 19061 bp, 12 predicted proteins | sample AD_JPNHW2_MetaG_FD_89798 | JGI IMG/M metagenome (GOLD analysis project Ga0116171, IMG submission 89798) | Active sludge microbial communities of municipal wastewater-treating anaerobic digesters from Japan - AD_JPNHW2_MetaG | ecosystem: Engineered > Bioreactor > Anaerobic > Digestate | place... | reverse complement strand
TGAAGAAAGGCGCGAAAAAATTGCCGCCTCGTTCGCGAAATCAACAAACCCGCTGTGGCTGCTGGTCAGACTGGCAACTGTGAAATTGAGGTATTTAAGGTCGGCCCGGCGGTCATTGGTTTCTATGCGTGTCGATAATGCATCAAGCACTGGCAGATAGGGCAGGCAAAGGCTGATACTGCCAAGTTCAAGACTGGCATGGGCATCATACAGGGGCTTGTCGGCAGCGCAGGCGAATCTGGCAAGCAGTGAACCGCTCAAGCGGTTTTCGTTCTTGAGAAAACTTGCGGTCATTTCGCTGAGCTGGCTTAGCTGAATGACGCCGGTGAGGCCACGTATCTTTTCGGGCAGGCTGACTGCCTTGCGTGCCAGAACCCACTCAAGATTTAACCGGTCGCGCTGTCGGCCATCGTAGAAATTAATCTTTCTGCCACGGGTGCCAAGGTTATCAACTGCAAAATTGAAGTTCTGATTCAGGGCATCGAAACTGACGGTGAAGTTGCCGTTCTCTTTCATGGTGGTTACCTGAAACTTCAGCCAGTCTGACTTCTCTGGAATAGATATTCTTAAGAGATGCGAATTGAAGGTTTTTGCCGAATGTTTTCGCAGCGACAGGTCAATGCCGCTGAACTGGGTAGTGGCAGCCGGCAGCCTGATGAGCCGGGCGGCGAATTCATCTTTGATTAACCTGTCAGGGGCCGGTACCAGAATTGAAAGGTTATGAATCACAATGTCTTCGAGGTATTGATCGGCTAGAATCTGTGCCTTATCGCGTTGCTGCCAGCGGTTTTCGCTGGCGACCGGAGGTGTTGCGCCGGCAGAACTCATGCGGGTGGCGTCAGCAGGGGTTGAGAAATCCCAGACTCCCCTGCCCTTTTCGTTTCTGCTGATGGTCAGAATTGGACTTTCGACATGCAGTTTCTGAAGAACGAGACGACCGAGCAGAATATCGAAGAGAGAATATTTAAGTGAAGCCCTGGGAACGGTTAATAAGGTTCCGGCGGTTTCAAAATGCGGGTTCTGAATGAGTATATTTTCGAGATCGATGCCACGCAGCAGATTGCCCGATATTCTGCCAACCTGAAGATTGAAGCGGCCCTGCGTCAGGTTGGGGATAATACCCTGTTTTATGTGGCCTTCGATAAGGTCTGAATTCAGGCGAAAAAAGTTAAAAAAGAAAACCGACGCCAGAACAAAAAAAGCGAAAGCCGCGAACATCAGAAGTCGTCGCAGCCATTTTCTAAAAACACGACGATGCCCACCGCCATCGCGGTGCTGCTGTCGACGTTTCTCAAGTTCCTGTGCCAGGCTCTCAAGCCTCTGTGAATTCTGATCTGTCATTACAGAAATTCTACCATACTCCGACAAAAAATCTATTTTCTTGATTAACATCAGCAAGTTTTTTTCCCGGAATAAATTTGCGGCACGATCAGGCCGGGGCGCAACTGCTGTGGTATTTAAGGCAACTTGATTTTTGTTTGGGTTACGGCTACACTTAGCGCCATGTTTAAACCCGACCAGATTATTGGCCGACATTACAAAATTTTGTCGCAACTGGGCGCCGGGGGAATGGGAGCCGTTTATCGAGCTCTCGATATTAACCTTGGGCGCGAAGTAGCAGTCAAATTTCTTCTATCTGAGATCGCCAAAGAAGAAGAAGTGGTTAAGCGCTTTCTGAATGAGGGTCGGATCATCGCCACGATAAACCACCCTGCGGTCATCAGTGTTTATGCCTCTGACGTAGAAGAAGGCAGCGGCATACCTTTTCTGGTAATGGAATTCGTCGATGGCAAGAATCTGGCGAGCTTTAAAGAGATACTGATCAATGAACCGGTCGCCCTGATCAACCATTTTATTCAATTGTTCAGCGGCATTCACGCCTGTCATCAAAAGGGCATTATTCATCGAGACCTTAAGCCTGAAAACGTTATCATCAACCGTGAAGGTCAGCTGAAAATTCTTGATTTTGGCATCGCAAAAACGGCAACAAAGCAGACCAGAACCGGCATGGCCATGGGCACACCGCATTATATGTCACCCGAACAATGCCTTGGCAAGCAGGATATCACTGCAAAAACCGATGTCTACGCTGCCGGAATTATGCTCTACGAAATGCTGCTTGGCAAATTGCCCTTCAATCTTGATGGGCACGCTGATGACCCAGCCCTGGCAATTGCTCTGATGCATCTCAACGATGTTCCCGACTTTTCAGGCTTTGCAAAGATCAATGAAGGCGAAAGATTCAAGGCGCTGATCGAAAAAATGCTGGCCAAAAAGCCCGCCGACCGCCCTGAAATCCCAGAGATACTCGAAACTCTCAAGCAGATTCTCAATCGCTTGCGCAACAGCCAGTCAGAAACCCCAGACACCAATGAGGGCACCGGCAAAAGTGATGTAATCGGCGAAATTTACCAGATTCAGAAAGAGATTGGCACCGGCGGTATGGGCAAAGTCTACCGCGCCCTTGATACCTCGTTAAACCGTGTAGTCGCAATCAAGGTGCTGCATGACCAGTCTTCAAGTGACCACAGCCTTGTAGACCGATTCATCCAGGAAGGCCAGACTCTCGCAACCGTCGGGCATCGCAACGTCATGGGCATTTATGCTTCGGCCCGCGATAAAAGCACGAAGCGCCCCTTTCTGGTCATGGAATACATCGAAGGGAAACCTCTGGCACAGCTGAAAAATGCAGTCCAGAAAGATTGTCGCCAGTCGGTTCCCATCATGCTGCAACTGGCCGAAGGCATCGCGGCATGCCACGAAAAAGGCATTATCCACCGCGATCTCAAACCGTCAAATATCATAGTCACCCCTGAAGGAATTGTTAAGATTCTTGATTTCGGCATTGCCAAGACTCAGACTCACCTGACGAAAACCGGTATGACGATGGGCACGCCCGAATACATGTCCCCCGAGCAATGCACCGGCAGCAAAAATATCTCGGGCAAATCCGATATTTATTCGCTTGGCATCATCTTCTGGGAACTGATCTTCGGTTCTGTACCCTATAAAGCCGAAAACGCCCAGAATCCTGAACGCTCGATAGCATTAAAACATATCGAAGGCACCCTGCCGGCTCAGGTTGCCATTCCAGATGTCACACTGATTCCCATAATCGGGCTGGTCAGAAAAATGCTCGACAAAGATCCGACCGCCCGCCCTGAAGAACCAGTAATTATCGACACCCTCGAAGGCTATCTTCAGGAGCACGCTCCCGAAAGCGTTGCCAGATCGCTCACCGGCCGGCGTTCGGCTTCGCGGTCAGGCATATCATCTCTTTCAGGTCTAGTCCAGGATGCCCCCCAAACTGCGGGTGGGTTCAAAAAATACGTCATGCCGGCAATTGCGGTGCTTCTGGTGGGTGGCGGCATTGCTGCCTTAAAATATGGCCTTCCGGCCGGCAACACTCTTCAGAACCGCGAAAGCGCTATTAACGAGCTGATCAGAAATGGGCAATATAACGAAGCGCGGCAAAGTCTTGATGAGTTCTCGCAGAGCGCCGAGGGTCGCGAAAAGGCCGGGCCGCTTAAAGCAGCCCTGAGTCAGGCTCTGATGAACAGTTCTGCTGATGCCGAGCGCAAACTTGATTTTCAGATGGCGATCGACCTTTGCGGTCAAGCCGTTGCGCTCGACCCTGGCAACCCGCGCGGCACGCTGACGCTGGCCCGGCTGCAACAGGAAAAGGAGAAATATGACCGACAACGTGAAAAAGTCGAAAAGCTCAGCCACCGTGCGCTTGAGCTGTTGCAGACAATTGAACCAGCCTCTGGAACCAGTGAATTGTCAGGCATAGTCACCGAATTAAATGAGGCAGGCATGGCGAGCACGAGTGCCGAGATTGTCACCACCTGGAAAACCAGTTTTTTAAACCGTGGTGAAGCGACCCTGCAAGATAATCCCCAGCGGTCGCTGGCCTATTTTAATGACTTGCAGCGCTATTTTCCTGATGATCTGCGCAACCTGGAACTTACGGCGCGGGCTGCCAGCCAGACACGCCTTCTTGAGCAGCAGTTGACGCAGGCGACGATGCTGAATACTTTAAAAACAGCTCTAGAAGCAGCGATTGCCGGGTATATGCCAGGCCAGAAACCCGACATGATCACCCAGCAGATTGAAAAGGTCAAGCAACTCGGTGACGAACAAGCTGCCAATCAGTTTTGCCGCAAACTCGCTGATAAAATTGCCGCCGAAGCCGACAACCTTATCGTTAATAACCCGCAGAAGGCTCTTGAACTGTTCAATGCCGCACGGGCCGTCTGCCCTGAAATAACTGGCCTGGATACGCGAAGTAAGCTGGCTGAAGAAAGCCTGAAAACCATGCAGTCAAACGAAGATCTTAAAAAGGAACAGGAAGCTCTTTCACTCCAGATCAAAACAGCTGTTGATGGCCTGGTGCCCCCGGCAGATGCCGCGCCGGTTCTCGAAATGATCTCGCGCCTGAATTCTATGCCGGGCGGTTCAGAAGGCGCTGAGAAAAACCGCGAAGCCCTTTACCAGAAATATTTTTCCTTTGTCTCTGACCAGCTCGAAAAGAACCCTGAACAAGCAGAGCAGGTCGTAAAAATCTGTATGCAGATCAAACCCGACGCCACTGGTCTCAAAGAACTTGAGACCCGGATTCAACAGCAAATCGTCGTTGAAGCAGGCAAAAAAGCCGCCGAAGCCGAAAAAGCAGTGCAGCAGAAGCACGAAAAGGCCAAGAGTGACATTTTCGCCTCGATCAAAAAGGCCCGGTTGCCAGAAGATGTTAAAAACATTCGAAAAGCCATCAAAGAGCTGGCGAGTGATTTCTCAGACAGTGAGAATGCCGGCAAGCTTGAACAACACCTGCTGACCCGCTGCCGCGAAGAATTGAAAAAACTTGAACAGTCAGCCCCCGACAAGGCTTTGATCGTTGTAACCGGCCTGAAACAATCTATGGCTGATCTACCTGATTTCGTCAAAGAACTGAGCGGCAGTGAAAATGTTCTGGCCGAAAAGGCTGAACAGTTCAAGAAGGCCGCCGAAGAAAAAGCCAAAGCTGAAGAGGCCGCCAAAAAAGAAGCCGAAGAAAAAGCAAAACTCGAAGCGGAACAGAAAGCCAAAGATGCCGCTGAAGCTCAGGCCAAGGCCAAAATTGAGGCAGAGGCCCAGGCGGCCGCAAAAGCCGAAGCTGAAGCAAAGGCACTAGCCGAAGCCAAGGCAAAAGGCGAAGAAGAAGCCAAGGCCAGGCTGGCAGCCGAGCAAAAAGCCAAAGAAGAAGCAGAAGCACTTGCCCGCGCCGATGCTGCGGCCAAAGCAGCTAAAGAACTCACGGTCGGCCCTTCCGGAAACTATAAAACAATTGCCGATGCCCTCAAGGCAGCAAAAGACGGAGCGACTATCACCGTTCAACCCGGCAATTACAATGAATCTCTGAGTATCAATTCAGGGGTTACCATCGCAGGCACCTCTGCATCGAGCTGCACAGTTACCAGCAGCAAGGGCTCAACTTTAACGCTTGCCGGCAGTTGCAAGATCAGCGGTCTGACCATCACCAACAGTTCATCTTCTTCAACGCCTACCGTAAAGATCAGCGGCGGTTCACCGGCGGTGAGCAATTGCGTTCTTGCCAACAGTTCGCCTTCAAGCGCCCCGAATTTTGTTGCCGCCATCGAAGTAACGTCTGGCAGTCCGGCGATTTCCAATAACCAGATCACCGGGTCAAAGGGCATGGGCATCACCGTCTATGGGGGCAGCCCCTCTATAAGCGGCAATACCATCAGCGGCTGTGCCATTTATGGGATGTGGTTCAGCGGCAATTCGAACGCCAGGGTGCAACAGAACACCATCAGGAAATGCGGCAAATCAGGGATCGGCATTAAAGCCAGTGCAGCGCCATCTATCACCAATAATACGATCAGCGACAACGGTGAAAATGGCATGCTGATCTACGCCGACGGTGCCGGAAAAATTGAAAATAACAGGATCAGCGAAAACAACCTTTCCGGAATAGAAGTCTGGGATGCCCGGCCGCAGTCGATCAACGGCAATACTTTTGAGCGGAACCGCAAAGACGCGTTGCTTATCAGAGGCAAGAAAGCATCAGTCCGCCTCGGAACCAACCAGTTCAACGGCAACCAGGGTGAAGACGTGAAAAATTCAGGCGGACAGGTAATTCCGTTCTGAAAAAAATAGAGGAGCAACTAATGAAAAAGATCAGAAATTTCTCAACAATGGCGATTCTGCTGGTATTTGTCAGCCTTTCCTGCGCCTGGGGCGATGCACAGACTTTTACCCGGCTTTTCAGTTATGACCCGCACCCACTGTCGGCAGAGTTTCCGCAGCCTTTTATGCATAATGGTGAGTCTCTCAAACACCAGGTAGTATTTCAGGAAACCTGGAAAACCGTTAAAGACAAAGATGTTCTTCAGACAATCAAGTTCACTTTGCAGGCAGTCAAAGGGGCAGAAGTTGTTGGTGAAGCATCGACTGAAGTCTTTACACTGAAAAAGATTTCTAAAGGCCAGAAAATCGGCGAAGCCAGACTTGGTGAAACCCTTATGACCGCCACCATAGATGAATTCGAAAAGTCAGGTGCAGGAATAACTGACCTGACCGTAACTTTTAAGCTCGAACAATCAGGAACAGCTGATAACAAGCCAGTTCAGGCTGCAAAACCTGATGCAGCTGCATCTGAGGCAGTTAAAATTTCCCCGCCGGTGATTCCAGATACGGCACCCGTTAATGCCCCTGTTGTAAAATCAGCCGCCGGTCTGTATTTTTGCGAAGCACTAGTCGCTAAAGCCGCGGCATTACCTGCTGCAAATGCCGCTGCCCGTCTAAGTCTGTTAAAAAAAGCTCTTGCTGCCGCCCCCGCTGCCGCAACCTCTGCTGAAGCCGCGGCTTTTCATGCCCGGGTCAGCAGCCAAATCAGTGATCTTGAGAAACAAAATCCGGCAGCCGTTACCTCGGGCGAACCCGTCAAACCAGCTCTTACGAACGAAGCTGGCACCCCGGCAGTTATTGTTCCGGTGACTCCTCCCGCCATTACTGATCAGAAGGCGAACGTCAGCGGCTCAGCCGTTTCAACGGTAGATCCTGCGGCACGTGAACTCTATAAGAGCGCCAAAGACTTTTTTGCTCAGGATAAAGGCCCCGAAGGCCGCGAAGCACTTCGCAAATCCCTTGAAATAGCTCCAGATTATCAGGATGCCCTTATGCTTCTTGGTGACAATGCCTACGGCAATCGCAAATATGCCCGGGCCAAAGAAGCTTATGAAAAGCTCCTCAATTTGAACGAAAAAAATTCGGAGGCGCTGCTGAAGTATTTCAAGGCCGGTTATTATCTTGGCGAAGGCTCTGATACCATTCTTCGCCTGGCCGAAATCAAAAACAAATATCCTGCTGACAATGGCATTAAAATGTCAGTGGCCGAAGCATATTTTCAACTTGGCGATCTGGTCAACGCTGAAGCGGTATGCAATGAGATTCTCAGCGCGGCTCCCACGAATTCCCGCGCCAAAGATCTTATGCAAAAAATAACCACCAGGATAAAATGACAACAAACCACGCCACCGACAGCATTGCCCAGGGGGCTTTTCTTGTCTGTGAACGTCTGCTGAACTTCGGGGCCCTTCTTGGCCTGCTCTACATCGCCATGGAACCATCTTTGGGTTCCATGGCGTTTTTCGTGAGCTTTTCAAATTTTACTGACCAGCTGTTTTTCTATCTGTATTTTTTGCACCTCCTGTTTGCTGCAATCCATCTGAGAAGCATCGGAAAATTCTGTTCCGGGCATTTTTTCGATCTGATCTTTTTCGGGCCACTTTTTCTGTTGAATTTCAGGGGCATGCAGTCAACTCACATTCTGCTGATCAGGCAGGGTCTCACCCTATTCTCGCACTATCTGCGTTCCTACACCCTGGGGCACCTGGCCGACTCAATTGCCAAGAGGCCGGCCCGACTGGTTTTTACGAGTTTTTTCGGGGTAATTGTACTCGGTGCTTTCATACTGGTTCTGCCTATTTCTGTGGCGCCCGGGCAGGAGCCTTCATTGCTGTCATCTTTGTTCACTTCTACCTCAGCGGTTTGTGTTACCGGGCTGGCCGTTGAAGACACGGGCCGCTATTTTTCGGTTTTTGGGCAGGTTGCCCTGCTGGTTTTGATTCAGATCGGCGGTCTGGGCCTGATGACCATGTCGGCCGGGATTTCTCTGATGGCCGGCAAGCGCATGGGCATGACCCACACCTCGATGATGCAGGAAATGTTGGACGTCTCTGACCTTTCGAGTCTGAGAAACGCTTTAAAAGATATTTTTCGCTGGGCATTTCTGATCGAGCTGGCCGGGGCCTGCATTCTTGGTATCAGGGTCTATATGGTTTCTCAATGTTCGGTCGCCGACGCAGTCTATTCAGGGATTTTTCATTCAATTTCGGCGTTCTGCAACGCCGGTTTTTCGATTTATTCAGACAATCTGGTTGGCTTCAATGGTGACCCGATAATCAACTTTACGATCATGGGTCTAATAATTACCGGTGGGCTTGGCTTTATGGTGCTTAGTTCTCTTAATCTTTATTGCTGCGGCGCCAGAAACCACCGTCTTAACACGCACGCCTGGCTGGTAATTGTGGTCAGTTTAATTTTGATACTCGTCGGGGCTGTGGTCATCTTTTTTCTCGAGCACGAATCGCCATGCATGAGTTCTTTGCCGCTCGGCGACAAATTAATGGCCGCACTTTTTCAATCAGTTTCGACGCGCACCGCCGGTTTTAATACCATTGATTTTACCTCTTTAAAAACCAGCACCCTCTTTTTCATGTCGTTTCTGATGTTTATCGGTGCCTCACCTGGTTCGACGGGTGGCGGCATCAAAACAACGACTTTTGCCACCCTCTGTATGTTTGTGGTAGCGAAACTGCGTGGCCAGTCACAGGTAAGCATTCGAGGCCGGCGAATTCCTGACGAAACCATTCTAAAGGCATTCCTGATCGTCGCCATTTCAACGGTTCTGGTAGCAGTTTTCGTTTTTCTGTTGATCTTGACCGAAGATCATCAGCTGATTCAGCTGATTTTCGAAGCTATCTCGGCATTCGCAACCGTTGGTTTGTCAACCGGCATAACTCCGATTTTATCGATACCCGGAAAGCTTCTAATCGTTGCCCTGATGTTCATCGGGCGCATTGGCCCTTTGACCATGGCTCTTTCAATCACAGCACAAGAAACCCGCATCAACATTCAATACCCTGAAACCAGGGTTCTGGTCGGCTGACAGGAGGCACTCATGCAATACGCAGTAATAGGTCTGGGAAGATTCGGCTCAAAGCTCGCCACATCGATTTTTGCCCGGGGGGGCGAAGTAATGGCGATAGATATCGCCCCTGAAGCGGTTGATGCCATCAAAGACCATGTCAGTCAGGGTGTTATCTGTGACTGTACTAATGAAAAAGCGATGCGCGAACTTGGAGTTCAAGATCTTGATGTTGCCATTGTCGCGGTTGGCGATGACATCCAAACCAGCATAATGGTGACGGCGATCCTCAAAAGGCTCGGGGTACACCGCATTTTGTCGCGTTCCCTGAGCAAAATGCAGGGCCAGATACTCTCAGAAGTTGGCGCCCACGAAGTATTCTCGCTCGAGGAACAGATGGGCGAGCAGATAGCAGACAGGCTTATTTCCCCGCACATTATCGAAAGCATCAAGCTCAGCTCAGGGCACTCACTTATTGAAATTGAACCCCCGGCGAGTTTTCTCGGCAAAAGCCTCAAGGAACTGTCATTGCGTGCCAATTTCGGGGTGAATGTCATCGCGGTAAAGACCCGGCAGCCAGCCATCAACGAGAAGGGTGAAAATATCGTCAAGGTGGTGCTCAACGACCTGCCGTCGCCCGACGAAAAAATCACCAACAACGACATTCTCGTTCTGATTGGTAAAGACGAGAAAATCAGACAGATATCTGAACTCGACGCCCAGGAGGCCTGACATGATGCGCATCTCAATGGATAAAAGGTTCAAAATCGGCACGGCCTTTAACATCTGCCTGCTGACTTTTATCGGCTTTTTTGCCGTATACCATATTTATATTTTTGATTTAACCGTTAAAAGCAATCTCGAGAACGACATTCACCAGTTTCTGACTACCGAAAAAAACGTAAGAGAATGCCTTTCGATCAGACAGAGAGCGACAGAATTGCCCTCTGGTGGCGTCGGGGGGCTCAATGAAGTCTCTACCACAGTGTTGAAGTTCAGAGATGACAGCCTGCAATTTTTTAACCGGATGTCAATTCTTATTGATGGCGAGGGAAATCTCATCGATAATCTTGCGCAGCAGGCGCGTCTGTTGGCTGGCCCTGAAACAGCTTCAGCAGAATTCAACATCAGACGTCAGGAATTTCTCGTTAATCTTCAGAAACTGACCACTGAAATGTTGTTGCTGCGCAATCGGCATTTAACGATTCTTACCGCAAAAAAAGACGGGATCTCACAAACCAGCAGAATGTTTCAGAACCGCATCGCGCTGGTAGTAGTTATTACAGCTATTGCCGCTTTTATCGTTCTCTTCTTTTTATCGCATCAGATCAAGCTTCCGACCCGAAAAATCATTGAAATCATCAGAAAGGTTCGCGACGGCGACTATGCAATTCCGGTGCGCTCTCAGACCGGAAACGAAGTTGATCAGATCATCGCCGGGTTGTCGAGCATGGCTGAAAACCTGCGAGTTCGCGACCAGCTCAAACTTGACAAAATTCAGCTAGAAAAGAAACGCTTCGCGGCTTTGACCAATTTTATCAATGTTCCTCTGCTGATGGTTAACTCAGAAAAGAAGGTTGCCTTCGCAAACGATGAGCTGCTGACCATGTTCAAGCTTAACTGGGATGAAATATATGAAGTGGATTTCTCCCAGACCCCCATCCCGATTGAGCTTCGTAACAAACTCAGCACTCTCATGGCTGAAAAAAAATGGGTCGAGAATGAACAATGCGACATCATCGGCGAGAACTACGCTTTTGATTTGCATTTGAGCCTGATTCCGGTTAAATCTGCCGATAACACCACCCTCTCGGTAATCATCATTCTCGGGCGCATTGATGCCCGCAAGCGCGGCACCGCCATTGCCGCAAAAATCTGAGCCTAACATCTGCGTTTAATCAGGCTTGCATTTGCCTGAAGTTATGCTATATTTGTAATGACACTATTTTCGGAGCATAATAATGGATAAATTTTTGCAGCTGCTGGAATCCTGCTGGACTGTTCTGGCTCAGATGTCTCCTTATCTGCTGCTGGGCTTTATTATTTCGGGCATACTGTCGGTTCTGATTTCGCCGCGTCTGGTAGAAAAACACCTCGGAACCGGCCGGTTCAGCTCAGTTTTCAAAGCCAGTCTGCTGGGCGTTCCTCTGCCGCTGTGCTCTTGCGGGGTAATCCCGGTGGCTGCTTCACTGCGACAGCATGGGGCCAGCAAGGGAGCCACCACAGCGTTTCTTATTTCAACTCCCCAGACCGGGGTCGATTCGATCATGGCCACCTGGGGCCTTCTAGGCCCTGTTTTTGCAATTTTTCGGCCACTGGCAGCTTTATTAACCGGTATTGTCGGCGGGTTGCTGGTTTCATTCACTGACCAGGCTGATAATTCAAAAGCCAACGCGACAGCAGCAGCACAACCCGAGTCGGCTCTCGAATCGCTACCTTCCCAGTCTATTGCCGCCAAGTTTCGGGCTGCTTTAGCATACGCATTCGTTACCCTGCCCGGCGACATCTCTCAAGCGCTGGTAATCGGGGTTTTGATCTCGGGCGTCATTTCGACCTTTATCTCTGGCCCCTGGCTCAGCGATTATATCGGCAACTATTACCTGACGATGCTGTTGATGGCTGTGATAGGTATTCCCCTGTATGTCTGTTCGACGGCTTCCATACCGATAGCTCTTGCCTTTATCGGCATGGGCGTTACCCCGGGCGCCGCTTTTGTTTTTTTGATTTCTGGCCCTGCGACCAATGCCGCAGCGATTTCTGTTATCTGGAAACTTCTCGGTAGGGCTTCAGCCATAATTTATCTTGTTACTATTTTTGTAGGCTCGATGGCGGGCGGCCTGCTGCTCGACCTTGTCGATCAGAAATTCGCTCAGGCAGGTCTCGGAAATATGGTTCCAGCTTGCCATACCGAGTTAAGCAGTCTTGAAACAGGCAGTGCCATATTTATGCTTGCCATCATCGCTTATGCCTGGTATCGCAGCCGCAAGGGCCCGGCCTGCTGTTCGGCCTGCCAGTCTTCGGTGGCGAGTTCTGCCGACCTCACTCTGATCGTCGAAGGCATGAGTTGCAATAAATGTGCAGAGGCGGTGCAAAGGGCGATTCTTGAAATTGGTGGTATCAGTTCGGCAACCGTTCTGCTGAATGAAAAGCGGGCATATATCAGCGGGCACGCGGTAAACCCTGAAGTTGTCGTCGATGCTATTAAAGGGCTGGGGTATTCGGCAAAAAAAGTTTTTTAGGTTGTTTTTCCCGGAAAATTCAGGGTTTTCAGCAATAGCCTATGCACGGGGTATTGACCTTGGCAACAATGTAGTTTAGAATCCATGCATGACTTCAAAAACACTATTTTTCAAGCCAGTGCTTTTTCTTCTTGTTGCGTTCTTTCTGTGCTCTGCAGCCAGTGAAGGCTCTTATCTTGATGTCTCGCGCATCGTAAAAATTGGGCTGACTACCCTGGGTCGTCCGCAGAATTTTACTATTGAGCCAAGCACCGGCTATATTGAAATTTTCGATGGCACCCGCAACCATGCGATTTATTCGGGTAAAGCAACCAGCGTTCAGCTGAGTCTGCTTAAAGAAGGCAAAACCCGTCTCAGTATCGATGATCGCAAAACTCTCTATTTTACTGATAACGAGCTCCTTTTTTCGACAGTTGGCCGTGTGCCGATCAACCTTAAAATAAAAAGCGGCAATGGCAAAAGTCATGCTTACCGTGGCACCCTGGCGATAGCGCCCGAGCGTGGCGGGCTCATCTGCGTCAACCTCGTCGATATTGAAGACTATCTCAAATCAGTGGTTCCCTGCGAAATTTCCGTAAAAGCGCCTGACGCTGCCCAGGAAGCCCAAACAATTGCCGCCCGAACCTACGCGGTGAGGCACATTGATCGCCATGGCCGCGACAACCGCTATCAAGTCTGCGACACCGTTCACTGCCAGGTCTATACCGGTCTGCTTCGAGAGACCCAGTTGTCTTCGAAGGCCGTCAGAAAAACCGAAGGGCAGATTCTTTCGTTCGCCAAGGCTCCGGCTAATACGGTTTACCATTCAAGCTGCGGCGGTTATCTCATCAGCAGCAAAGCAGCCTGGTCAGGCAGTGAAATCCCCTATCTTGTCGGTCATTATGATGGGCCTCAGGGCGAAGATCCCTTTTGTTCCTATGGCAATCGCTACCGTCAGAACAAACCAACCGGTCGCTACCCGAAGCCAGACCCCCAGCTTAAACCCAAACCCCTGCCCTGGAACGCCCGCAAACTCGTCGGCAAAAATTACGGTCATCGGGTTGGAATGTGCCAGGACGGCGCCATCGGTATGGCACTTTCAGGTTACAGCGCCCGGCAGATTCTCGCCTTCTACTACCCCGGAACCAAACTCGAAGTACTTGCCTATGCGGGCCCGGGCATCGAAGTTCTGCCCGAACCACCGCAAAAACCAGTTGTGGTCGCAGCGCTTCCCGAGCCTGAACCGGAAGCCAAACGAGAACCAGCCACCCAGAAGAACCTGTTGCCGCTTGAGGGGCCAATCAACCCGACTCAGATCAGCGCTCTGGTTCGCAAAAACACACCAGCCGAAACCAGAAAAAGCAATATTCTTGCCACTCTCAAGGAAATATCGACTATAAGAGCCGACAACACAGCCCTCGGCATCAGAAAAGTATTCTGGACTCCAAACGACCCTGGCTTGTCACGCAATCGCAATATTTTTTAATCATGATCCGCGAAATATTCCTTGAAAATTTTTTGTTCATGCAGAAAGCAGAGCTTGCTTTTTCGCCAGGCCTGAATGTCATCACTGGCGAAACAGGTGCCGGCAAAAGCGTTCTGCTCGAAGCTGTCAAGCTGCTGTTAGGCAAAAAAGCCCGCACCGGGCTGGTTCTTTCCGGGCAAAGCAGCGCAAAAATCCAGGCTGAATTTGATATTACCGGGCGTGAAACACTGGCAGCCGTGCTTGACGAGGCTGGTTTCAAAAATGAAGAAGATCCCCATAGCCTCTCAATCTCACGCACTTTTAAAGATGAAGGCACTGGCCGGGTGCTGGTTAACGGCATTCTGACCACCGCAGCCTTTTTAAAGCAGATCGGGCCCCACCTCATGGAAATCCATGGGCAAAACGAACACCAGACCCTGTTGCTTCCTGATGTTCAGAAACAGTTACTCGACCGCACCGGCAATCAACAACACCACAAAAACCTGGTAGAGTTGCGGCAAGTTCATCGTGAACGCCAGAAGCTCACCGAAAAAATGCTCGATCTCGAGAATCGCCAGCAACAATCGACGACCCGCATTGCCGAATTGCAGAATGCTATTCAAGAGCTTTCAGCCTTGAATCTCTCAGACCCTGAAGAAGAAAATCAGCTGAAAGAAGACCTGAAAAGACTGAGTAACTCTGAGCAGATAATCACCTGTCTGCAGACTGCCACAGGTCTTTTAACAGGCAGCGATGAGCAGACCGGGGCAACTATGCAATGCTATCGCACTCTTGAGCAGCTTAAAAAAATAGCAGGTTTCGACAACCGCTTTGAAGAATTCTTTCAGCGCAGCAGCAACCTCTACTACGAATTAAAGGCGCTCGAAAAAGATCTTGAAGCAATGGCCGAGAGTACCGACCTTGACCCCGAGCGACTGCAAAAAGTTCAAGAGCGTCTGACCGCCATCTCAAGAGCCTGTCGCAAATATTCAAGTGATTTTGCGGGCCTCTTTGCCATAAAAGACAGAATCAGCAATGAACTTGAAGAACTGCTGGCGCCAGACCAGACTCGCGACCGCCTTAAAAAAGAATTTGCGGCCATCGACCGCCAGTTTCAGGAACTATCAACCAAGGTCAGTCGCGAGCGGCAAAAGCTTACCGAAAGTCTCAACAAAAAAGTTTCCAGTGAAATGGCCAGCCTGGGCTTCAACGCGGCTGTCTTCAAGGCAGAACTGACAGCACTGGTTAACCCCGGTGCGGCAGGTGCTGAGAGCGTTGAATTCAATGTTTCTCTCAATCCGGGTTCGCCGGGCGGGGCTTTGCGAAAAATCGCCTCTGGCGGTGAGCTATCGCGGGTTGCCCTGGCAATTAAAAAGGTTCTGGCCAGCAGCGATGAGCTGCCGACCCTGGTTTTTGACGAAATCGACGCAGGTATTGGCGGAAAAACTGCCGAAGCAGTAGCCGAGAGTCTGCGCAGTCTGGCCCTGAACAAACAGGTAATCCTGGTGACCCACCTGCATCAGATCGCCAAAGAAGGCAATCATCATTTTATGGTGAGCAAAACCGTCAAAAACGAAAAAACGCTGGTTGCCATCTGCCGGGTCGAAAATAACGACCGGGTCGAAGAAATAGCGCGAATGCTTGGGCAGACTGACATACAGGGGCTTGAATTTGCACGCAACCTGCTCGAAAAACGTGCGGCAGCCTGATCAACGAAAATCGCGGTAGGGCACGCCATTGATACCGGGTTGATCACTCGCAGAATGCACCACAAGCGCTCCGTCTGACGCAATACTGCATTGCCAGTCAAAGGTTCCGGTCATTGGGTCAGAGTAAGGGCGGCGCAAAAACCTTCGCCCTTCGGCATCAGATAACAATTCTTGCAGGTCGACGGGCGGGCGGTTATGGCAGCGTTCAAATTTATTAACTGCTCTTCTGAACTCGCCAAGTTTAAAGCGCAGGTCATCTTCGCGGCTTCTTCTGACTTCGAGGTCGGCACGGGGCATAACCACTGACAGACCGATTGCGAGAAGAACAATGCTGACAGTCAACACCAGCAGCGAAACCCCAGCCCGTTCAGAAATCGGCATAACTTATTCCATCGAGGCTTTGACCTTCTGCGCCAGACTTTATATCATAGACATCATTCTGACCGGCTTCAGAAGGTACCACCACCCAGGTATCACTCTTTTCAGTAAAAGGATCAGGGGGGATATTTCGGATGTAGCCATCTCTGACCAGTGCATCAAGGTTTTCAGGCCATTTTTCGTGATCTTTGTAGTAATTGTTCAAGGTGGTGCGAAAAGTATGCAGACTGTTTTTAAGAGCGGTTTCACGGGCACGCAGAATCGTTTTGCCATAGATCGGCACCACAGTAGCGTATAAAACGCCGATAATGGCAACGACAACGCTCATTTCGACCAACGTAAAACCTCTTCGGCCGCGGTTATTAATCATATCTTACCCCCTGGTGCCCCTGTAGAAATCGAGAAAGTCATCGCCGGCGGTGCGTTCAAGGTCATTCTTGAGATAGAGCTTTTGAACTACCTGGGCAAAGAGCTGGCTGCCAGGGCCAGCGCTCATGATATTTGGTTCGAGCTGCGAAACTTTACCCTTTTGAATGATGCTCATGGCGGTGCTGTTAACTACGAGCGTCTCATGAACCGGCACTACCCGCTTGCCGCCCATGTCGGCAATCAATGCCTGCGAACAGATGCCTTGCAGGGTTTCAGCGAGAACCTGGCAGACGTATTCCCGGTCAGGTTCAGGAAACGAAAAAATAAATTTTTCGAGAGTGCTGACGATGCCGAGGGTCTGCATGCTGAGAATGACGAAATGCCCGCCAGCCACGTATTCAATGATGTTTCTGAAGGGTATCTCGCGCTTCAGATCGCCGATAACAAGCACATCGACATCCATGCGCTTGGCAAAATTGATGCCCTGTTCGATTTGATTGATATCTTTGCGGAACTGACGCTGCGAAATGCGGCAGCGTTTCGGTTCGAAGTTGAACTCGATGGGATCTTCGATAATCAGCACATGGCGGGGGTGCAGCTGGTTAATGCGCTCAACCATGGCGGCCAGAGAGGTTGAGATGCCAGATCTGGCGGGGCCTGCGATGATAAACATGCCTTTGCGGGCATCGATAATCGGGGTGAGAGCATCAGGGAACCTGATTTCTTCGAGGGTTGGTATTTTGCTGCTGATAATTTTGATCAGGGCGACGGGTTTTTGCTGCGAGTGAAAAAGAGTCAGGCGGAAATTGCAGGGTGGTCGCCCGAAAAAATTGGCTTCATACGAGCTGAGTCGGGCGAATTTCTGGCGATCATCTTCGTTGAGAAGATCTTTGATCATGGTGGTCATGTCGTCTTCGTGCAGCACAGGCATGTCCATGTGCCGCAGAAACTTGTTGCGACGCATCAAGGGTCTGGCACCGACTTTCAGGTGCAGTTCGGTGCCGCCGGCGGTTTTAACTTTTTCGATCATTTTGCGGATATCCATACTGCAGGCCCCTTTAACTATTGATCCGCGATTTATCGATCGCGTATTCAGAACCGACTTTCTGGCTGATGATGCGTTTTCTCACCAGGTGAGCCAGCTGGGAATCGAAGGTTTTCATGCCGGCGATTTCACCCTGACCCTGCAGAGCACGAAACATGCTCATATTATTGTTACGAACCAGAGCCTTCATCTGCGGGGTATTGATCATGATATCAAAGATGGCCACCCGACCGGTTTTATCTTCGCGCGGAATCAGCCGCTGACTGACGATCATTTTCAACTGGGCGGCAATTCTGGCACGCAGTGCTTCGCGCCCGGCCGGTTCGCGGCAGTTGATCAACCGATCGAGAATCTGCTGGCAATCGCCGCCTTCGGTAGAACCGATAACCATGCAACCCGATTCACAGAGGGTGAGTGCTTGATCCATGGCGTCAGAGTAATTGATTGAGTCTGAGACCACGACATCAGGATCGACGCGATATGCTTCGCACATTCCGTTATAAAAGTTTGAGATATCGACTGGGATACTGCGCTGAATGAAGGCGGCTTTTTCGTCGGTAAAAACGAATTCTACCGGGTTTTCGATGGTAAAAATGCTTTTTTCAAAATGCTTGTTGATAAAATTAAGCATGGCGGCTATGGTGGTGGTTTTTCCCTCACCCGATGGGCTGCCTACCAGCACCAGCCCGGAAGGTTGCGAGATCACCCGGCGAATTCCCTCAGCGAAGCCAAGTTCATCGAGTTCGAAGAATTTTTCGTTTAGAAATCGGATGGCGATGGCGAATTTTCCCTTGTCGAGAAACACGGAAAAGCGCAGTCGCCCTACAGTTTCAACATTTTCGGCATAGGTGACCTGGCGTTGTTTGCCGAGAATTTCGCGGGCTTTTGGGGTACTGGTTTCAAGAATTATTTTTTTAATCTGATCTTCGTTGAGCTGAATCGAATCGAGTTTTTCGATCTGGCCATGCAGGCGGTAAAAAACTGGTTGGTCGGGGTAAAGATGCAGATCTGAAGCACCTTTAACCTTAACCAGCTGACAAACTTTTAATAATTCTGACATTTTGAACCTCTATTTATTAAATACGCTGCAGCAGTTCGATAACGTTTTTTAGCACCTGACTGTCTGCCGGAAGGGTTTTGCGGAGAGTTTCGAGAATCAGCCTGGCCTTTTCGGTCTCACCAACCGAATAATAGCAGAGCGCCAGATGATACGACGACGACAGATCGCGAGGGTTAGCCTGCAGACCAAGATTCAGCGCCTCGATTGCCTCGGCGTATTTCTTCTGGTTGAAGTAGGCAAGCCCGAGAGCACCATATACCCTGATGACGTTCTTTTTGTCGTCAGTTTTCAGATGTTTTTTGAGCCTGTCGTAGCAAGCTGCCAGTTTTTGCCATTCTTTGCGCCTGAAATAAATCTGCCCAAGCAGAATGCCAGCTTCGACATGCCCCTGATTCAACTGAATGATTTTTTCGAGGATTTCCTGGGCACGTGCCACTTCGCCGAGGTTGTAGAGGGCGCTGGCCAGATAAAACCCCGCATCGAAATCTTTTGGACGGGTCTTAAATATTTTTTCGAATACTTCACGGGCACGGTTGTAATTACGGTTGTCAATGAAGCCGATTCCGGCACGCATCTGATTATCGATGGTGTTTTCGTTCTCTGAATCGG
>Ga0116171_10002128_pt1 | contig 19063 bp, 13 predicted proteins | sample AD_JPNHW2_MetaG_FD_89798 | JGI IMG/M metagenome (GOLD analysis project Ga0116171, IMG submission 89798) | Active sludge microbial communities of municipal wastewater-treating anaerobic digesters from Japan - AD_JPNHW2_MetaG | ecosystem: Engineered > Bioreactor > Anaerobic > Digestate | place... | reverse complement strand
CAGTATCTTCTTCATTGTCTCAGCATTCCTGGCGGGCTATCGCATGCAGAAAACCCCTTATAATCGGAATTTTCAGACTTTGAGATTCTGCTTCAGCTAGCCTGCAAAGTCAATACCCGGCCGCGACATTTTGCTGCTTCAAGCCACTGCTTGCCGCATCAGGGATTAACCCCCGGTACTGGCATTTTCTCTCATTTTGCGTTGCCGAAGGCTTCGGCGGGAAACCAGTGGGTGGTATTGTTGGCAATTTTGACCAGCATCAGCATAACAGGAACTTCAACAAGCACGCCGACGATTGTGGCCAGGGCGACTGGCGATGTGGGGCCGAACAGAGCAATAGCAACGGCGACCGACAATTCGAAAAAGTTTGAAGCGCCGATCATGCCCGCGGGGGCCGCCACATTATGCGGGAGTTTCAGCCATTTGCAGGCCAAATAGGCGATGAAGAAAATCAAAAACGTCTGAATGGTCAGGGGAATTGCTATCAACAGTATGTGAAGCGGGTTATTGATAATGACGTCGCCCTGAAATGAAAAAATGATTACCAGCGTCAGCAGCAGTCCGGCGATGGTAATGTTATTGAATTTGGGCAAAAAGGTGTCGTTGAGGTAAGCGAGGCCGTGCTGCTTTATAACATGCATGCGGGTAACAACCCCAAAAACGAGCGGAATTACTACAAACAGCACAACCGACAGAAAAAGAGTCATCCAGGGAACAGATATGCCGGTTACCCCCAGAAGAAACGCGACTATGGGGGTAAAGGCGATGAGAATTATAAGATCATTCGTAGCAACCTGAACGACCGTGTATGCCGCGTTGCCATTAGTAAGATAACTCCAGACAAACACCATGGCTGTGCATGGTGCGGCACCCAGAAGTACAGCGCCGGCCAGATAGTCCTTGGCAAGATTCTCAGGGATAATCGACTTAAACACAACGTAGAAAAAGAATGCGGCAATGCCATACATGGTAAAAGGCTTGATCAGCCAGTTAGTGACCCAGGTAACAAACAACCCTTTCGGGTTTTTGCCGATATCTTTAACACTCTGAAAATCAACCTTCATCATCATCGGATAAATCATTACCCAGATCAAAACCGCAATCGGCACCGAAACATTGGCATATTCGAGTGTACTAAGAAACCTGGGTATGAACGCCAGATATTTGCCAATGGCAATGCCCACAGCCATGCATAGAACTACCCACAGGGTAAGATATTTTTCAAAAAAGCCAATGCTGGGTTTCATATCTTCGGTCATTTTTCAAAACCTCCAGGTGCTTAACAGACTATTGATAGGATGTGCAGACGGTTAAGGCAATTTTCGTTTTAAGCGCATCATATATTGCTACACACAAAAGTGTCTGGCAATAAGAAAAACTCCAGCTTGATTTCAGGGTTTGACGGCCATGATATTTGCAGAACAAACAAAGTCTTCTGCGCCTTTAAACCAGTCTTTGATGAAATTGCGACTTTCTGGTTTAATCTCGATTCTGACGCTTTCGAATCCAACAGTTTTCAGAAGAGCTTCCAGTTCGCTGAGAGTTGCGGCTCCTGCGATACAACCGCAATAGGCGTCGAGATTATCGCGAAGTTCTTTGTTGAGCGGTTTGAAGGCTACAACGTCAGACACGGCAATACGGCCCTTGCTACGCAGAACCCTGAATGCTTCTCTGAAAACGCTTTCCTTGTCGGGGGAAAGGTTGATCACGCAATTGGATATGATTACATCAACACTGTTGTCGGCAAGCGGCAGATGCTCGATCTCGCCTAATCTGAAGTCAACATTGCTGTAGCCACTGTTAACGGCATTCTTTCTGGCTTTGCTGACCATTTCGGGGGTCATATCCACTCCGATCACCATTCCGGTTGGGCCGACCGCCTTTGCAGCCAGAAAACAGTCGAAACCGCCGCCGGCACCAAGATCGAGAACGTTTTCGCCAGGTTTAAGGCTGGCGATCGCCTGCGGATTTCCGCAGCCAAGACCAAGATTGGCCCCATCTGGCACAGAAGACAATTCATCAGCTGAATAGCCAAGCTTTTCAGAGTCAATCTGGGCTATCTGTGGCTGGCAGCAGCCGCCGGTTGAAGCGCTGCAGCATGAATCGCCCGATTTGGCAATGCTGCCATAACGCTGGCTTACTTGCGAGCGAATTTCATCATCTTTGAGAATTTTAATTTCCATACAATTACCTCGGTCTATCAGTTTATCAATATTCTTAACGAACCCATCAATATGGATTTAACTGCTCAATAAGGTTTGATGCCGTAAATGTGAATCAGGCTGTAATAAAAACCGACTACGATAAAGATCGTGCCGGTGGCGGTTCTAACGTAAAATTCGATCTGGTTGAGGCTGTTGAAAGCCTTTCCGAGCCATTTGCTGCTGAAAGCGATAAGAAACGCAAAAACTACCACCGGAATTGCAGTGCCAATGCCGTAGAGAGCTGGCAGGAACAGTGAAGAATTGTTGCTTACTGCGAGTGGAATCAGGGCGCCAAAAAACAGGCCGGCTGAGACCGGGCAAAATGACAGGGCAAAGAGAACTCCGAGCGGGAATGCGTATAACGCGCCGTGTTTTGCGGCCTTCTGCTGGATTCCCTCGCCGGCCATCTGAATGCTTAAGCCCGTGCCAATAAGCCCCAGTAGAATCATTCCAAGCAAAATCAGCAGGGGGCCGAGAATCTCGTTAAGATACTTCTGGAGAAATCTTGAGAGTTCACCGCTGGCGAGAACACCCGATGAAAGCAGGGCGCCGAGGGCGAGATAAGTCATGGTTCGGCCGGCGGTGTATAAAAGCCCTGAAAACAGGATGGCAGTTTTACTGTGGAGCTGTCTGCCAATGAATGAAATTGCGGCGACGTTCGAAGCCAGGGGGCATGGGCTGATAGCCGTTAGAATGCCGAGCCAGGCCGCAGTCGTTATGCTTACCCAGGTCATTTGTTGTCTCCATTGATTTTGGCAAGGGCTTTTCTGACCGCATCTGAAACATAAGCATCAAACTCGGCGGGCTTTTCAAGCAGCGGCCAGACGTCGTCAAGACGGTTAAATTCAAGGATTTCATCTCCCTGAACTATGGTAACAACAACACAGCTGGCGGCAACGTCAAACTTTTTCGCCAGAGCTTCGTTTATCTGGAAATTAACTGCTTCCCAGAGAATTTTTTTGCTGGCCCAGGCATCGGCAAAATCGCGCTCGACCAGCTGTTTGGCTCTGCTCTCAATGCTGTTGCAGGTAACGCAGCGAAAGGTGGCGTGCATATAAAAAATCTTAACCAGCCGGTCGGAAGAGATTGCGCCACCATTACTGGCGGCAACCATATTGCCGTCGAGGTTTTTACTGGCAACGCTGTGTTTGCCCAGTGCAAAGCCGATTGATATCAGCACAAAGGCCAGCAGCAGGTTGGTTATTAACCTTTTATTCTTTTCGCTTAATTGCATATTTGCATGAACTCACTGATGTGTTTCTACTGCGAAACTTCAGACACCAGCCGTGTTTCGTTCGATTTCTGTAGAGGTTTGGCTCATTCGCCTTTTGCGGTCTCTGAGGCGTTTGCAGGCGTTGCTGGTTCAAACGTGGGTGTTTCGCTGGCAATAGAGGGCATAAGAATGCCGAGTTCAGCCCATTTGGCAAGCACATCCTTTTCAGAAATAAAGCCGGTATTGCGGAACACTTCTTTATTCTCGCTGTCGAAAAAAACCTGAGTTGGTATTGACTGAATTGCATGACTTCTGGCACGATCCTGGTTTTCAGGTACCCAGACATCGACAAATTCAGTTATAAATTTGTCTGCGTGGTTCGTCGCCAGAGACTCAAGAACTGGTTCCATCGCTTTGCATGCCTGGCATTGTTTTGAGCCGAAGTCGATAATGCGCGGCAGTTTGCGACTGGTTGAATCAGATGCCAGGGTTGCAGAAGTTGATGCGGGTATTATAGCGACTGTTTCGCTGACCGGCGTTGCAGGTTGGGCCGGGGTCACCGCTTCTTCAGCAGCAATTCCGCTGTTGGCCCAAAGAATCACGCAGGCGGCCAGTAACACTGCCTTGCCTTTGCCGGCCGGCCTGGCCGAATTCAGGATGCTCACAATGTTTGTTTCAGACATGCATCTGTCTCCTTATTTGAGATGTTTTTTGATCTCTTCGACGCCAGGCACCTTGCCGGAAAATTTAACCTTGCCGTCTACGGCCATGGCCGGGGTGATCATCACGCCAAAACCCATTATTTCGTTAATGTCAGTCACCTTGACCAGTTCGTAGGTCAGGCCAAGTTCTTTGGCCGCCTGCTCGGCTTCAGCAGCCAGTTTGTGACATTTCGGGCAACCAGTACCGAGAATCTGAATTTTCATATAACCTCCGTTTTATCCGTAAAATGCACCAAAAACTATTCCCGCAAATGCTGAAAACAGCACCACCAGACTAACAAATGCAACTGTTTTTCTGATGCCCAGAACTGTATTGATAACCAGCATGCTCGGCAGGCTCAGTGCCGGGCCAGCCAGCAGCAGCGCCAACGCCGGGCCTTTTCCCATGCCACTGCCGATCAACCCTTGCAGAATCGGAACTTCTGTAAGGGTTGCAAAATACATAAAAGCACCGATCAGAGATGCAAAAAGGTTGGCGGCCAGAGAATTCCCGCCGACCATGCCTGCGATCCATTCAGAAGGAATCAGGCCTTCGTAACCTACGCGCCCAAGCAGTGCGCCTGCGACGATGACTCCGCCGAGCAGCAGCGGTAGAATCTGTTTGGCAAAATCGTAAGACGATGAAAACCAGTCACCAAGCTCACCTTCATCAGTACTGGTGAAAATGGTCAGGCCAAGAGTTCCGGCAGTAAAAGCTATGAGTGGTTCTGCCGGGTACATGTAGCCGAGAGCGGCTGCGATAAGAGCGGTTAATGCGGCTTTCCAGGCTTTTAACCCGAACCAGGCAACCAGAATTACGCCAAGAAGAATTGCAAAGCCGCTGGTAATAGCCCATTTTGCAGCATAAATGCTTGCCCAGAGACCTTCTGAAGATTGAGGCTTGCCCCAGTTCGCAAAAACCAGAATAAAGACCATAGAGGCAAAATACAGGGAATCCTGCCAGAGCGCTCTTTTTGTTTCGGATTCTGGCATCGCCATCTGCGCGGCAATTTTTGCCTCTTCTTCCTTGCGAAAAAGCAAATGCATCGACAGACCGATTAAGATGCTGAGAAAAATTGCCCCAAACGCACGGGCAATGCCAAGTTCAGGGCCGAGAATCCGCGCGGTCAGGACGATGGCAAGCACGTTGATTGCCGGGCCAGAATAGAGAAACGCGCAGGCGGGGCCAAGACCGGCACCCATTTTATAAATTCCCGAAAAAAGCGGCAAAATAGTGCATGAACAGACGGCCAGAATCGTGCCAGATACGGCTGCGACGCCGTAGGCAAGAACCTTATTCGCTCTGGCGCCCAGATATTTCATTACTGAGGCCTGGCTGACGAATACACCGATGGCGCCGGCGATAAAGAATGCCGGAATCAGACAGAGCAACACGTGCTCCTGCGCGTACCATTTAACCAGGTGGAAGGCTTCAAGAACAGCGTTGTCGAAGCGCGGTGTTCCAACTGGCAGGTAGTAACAAATTAAAAATACGACGGTGATTGTGAGAAAGCTTTTCCATTCCTGTTTCCAGTAGTTCATCTTCAGGCCTCCGCTGTTTCTTTTGCTTTAAATAGGTCGGGGTTAATTTGCATGGCTTTCATACGGGCATTGGCAGCGACAGCCACGCCGATACAGTTGATAAAACCTGGCAGGCAGCGCATGCGCAGGCGGTAAAATACCTGCTGCCCCCGTTTTTCATCTTCGACCAGCCCGGCGTTTTTAAGAACCAGCAGGTGCTTCGACACCGTTGAAAAATCGGCCTGAACCGCATCGACAAACTCGCAGACGCATTTTTCAGCCTTGGCAAGTTCTTCGATGATGTACAGTCGGGTTGGGTGGGCAAGAGCCTTTAAAACTACGGTTTTTGCCTCAATCAGATGACGCTGCTGCTGGTTCACAAAGCACCTCAATTCGGTCTGGTTATTTGGCAATATAACCAAGCGCCCTGGTGGTGTCAAGAAGATATTTGGCTATTTTGCCAAATATCTTCTTGTGGCTTTGCGACCTGCGGCAAATTAAGATTCCAGTTGCTGGTTTAACCGCAGCAGCCCGGGGGGGGTGCAGATAGACCCGGATTTCCGTATTGCCTGATCAGTTCTTCAATATCAGCCGAACAGCAGGTCTTCTTCGGATTAAGCTGCCCGCACTGGCCGCCAGTGCAGGCACCGGTCATCTGTTGAACTTTTTTTAGAGAATCGGCTCCGGCGGTTATTGCCTTGACGATCGTTTCTTTATCAACGTTCTTGCAGTAACAGATGATTGAATTTGTCACGAAGACTCCTGATTCAAATGAATATTAAAAGATCATTCTGAGTCGAGAACCGAGATGCCTGGCAGGGTGAGGCGTTCGAGAAACTCAAGGCTGGCGCCGCCCCCGGTCGAAACGTGGGTCATCTGGTCGGCAACCCCGGCCACCTGAACCGCGGCAGCCGAATCGCCGCCGCCGATGATCACGGTTTTGCCGGCGCGGGCGAGGCGGGCCAGTTCGTGCGCCAGTCTGAGGGTGCCCTCTGAGCCTTCTTTAATTTCAAAGGCTCCGATTGGGCCGTTCCAGAGAATGGTTTTTGCTTCTTCGAGAATACTGATGGCATGCTTAATCGATTCTTCGCCGAGATCGAATGATTCCCAGCCTTCGCGGATGCTCGTGACATTGCGCTCGAGGTTTCCGACCTTCTGTTGAGCAAAATCGAAATTGTCGGTGGTGACGAAATCGCGGGGCAGAACAATTTTATTGCCGTATTTTTCCATGAGTTTACGGGCGGTTTCGAGCATCGATTCTTCAACCAGCGATTTCTGCACGTCGAAACCTGTGGCCTTGAGCAGCGTGTAACCGATGCCGCCACCGACGATCAGCTTGTCTATCTTTTGCAGAAGAGTTTCGATAATGCCGAGTTTGGTCGAGATTTTAGAACCGCCGGTGATGCCGACGAAGGGGCGCTGCGGGTTGCTTACAGCTGCTCCGAGATATTTGAGTTCTTTTTCGACCAGCAGGCCGGCCAGTTTGGTGGTTACATAGCGGGTGACACCGGTTATCGAAGCATGGCTGCGATGACTGGTGCCAAAAGCGTCGTTGACGAATACGCCGTCAGAGAGGCCGGCCAGGCCACGGGCGAAAACCGCGTCATTCTCTTTTTCGCCAATCGCGAAACGCAAATTTTCGATCAGGTTAACGCGGTTTTTAACAATGTCGTCTTTGGTTATGAGAACACCCGAGGACGCAATACTGTTTTCGTGAAAAACCATGCTTTTGAAGTGTTGGCGCAGATAATCAGCCACCGGCTTTATGCTATATTCGGTGTAGATTTCCTCGCGTGACTTGCCCTTTTTTTCCTGTTTGTCAGGTTCGCCGAAATGCGAGCATAAAACAGGAGTTGCGCCGACTTCGAGAAGATATCTGATAGTGGGCAGGGCCGCCTCGATTCTGGTGGCATCGGTTATCTGGCCCTTTTTGATCGGCACGTTGAGATCGAGCCTGACGAGAACGTTCCGGTTGCGAAACAGTTCTTTGGGCACACTGGTGATGATTTTCTTTTTGAAGCCGGTCTCTTTTTCGAGAATGGCGATCTTTTCGCGAATTATGCTTTCGACCTTGTCGGCGGCTTCGATGGGCGAAACAATGTTGCGCAGTGTCTCGAAAATGTTGTGAGTGCGGATAAAACTGTTGGAAAGGGGCACCGTGCCTCGATAAACATAGCCGCTGTTGGCGTCAATGGTTACCAGTTCACCTTCTTTAAGGGTTACGTCGCCTTCGGGGCTTTTGAAGGTGACGCACCTCTGTTCGAGATTGATCACGGCATTCGAGCAGCCAACGATGCAGGGCTTGTTGAGGGTGATTGAAGTTATGGCGGCATGCGAAGTTCGCCCCGGGAACACCGTGACAATGCCGTGGGAATTATTGATGATATAGAAGTCAGAAGGCTTGGTATTCAGGGCAAAATAGATGATGTTTTCGCGGTGTGCCTTTATTTCTTCGAGTTTTTCGAGGGTCAGAACCAGGGTTCCCCATGTGATGCCGGGGTTGATGGGCACGCCCTCGCTGACCGGCGGTTTCCATTCTCTGAACTCTTCTTCGACACGCGGCACCGATATGAATGCGTTGGTGGCGCACATGCGATCCAGGCGTTTTCTGAATTCATCGAGGCTGATGATGCCCCTTTTCATCATGTCGGTATCAACGACCAGCTTGGCGTAAGTGCTGATACTGGCCCGTCTGGTCTGCAGAAGATACAGGTGGTTATCTTCAACCGTGAATTCTATGTCGAGGTCATGTTTGAGTTCTTTTTCGAGAATACGCTTATAGCGGTTCAGCTCATCTTTTATTGCTGGCGGTATTGCTGCGATGGTGCGGGTGATGATATTACCCATGACCACGTCTTCGCCCTGGGTCATTTCGCGATATTCGCCAAACAGTTCATCGTGGCCGTTGATTGGGTTGCGGGTGAACATGACACCGCTCAGGCAGTTCTGGTTTTTGTTGCCGAACACCATCTGTTGAATGGTAACTGCGGTGCCATAAACGACTTCGATCGAAAGTTCCTTGAGATAGTCTCTGACGCTCTTTGAGCGGCTTGACGCAAAAACAAGTTCTATGCATTTCACCAGTTGTTCGAACGCATCGCACAGAAACTTTTCGCCGAGTTGTTCGCGAACCCGGGCCTCGGCAATGCTGATCGCCGTTTCAATACTGGCATCGTTGTCGGGTTCCGGAATAATTTCGAGCGCCATCAGCGTGTTTCTGAGAAATCGCAGATAAACGCTGTGCGAAAAATTGGCGCCGAACCTTGCTTCAAGCTGTTTAAGAACCGCCGGGGTTATACCGACGTTGAGAATCGTCGACATCGAACCGGGCATGGAAATGGTAGTGCCCGACCTTACTGAGACCAGCAGAGGTTTTTCGGAATCGCCGAGCTGGTTGCCGGTTTGCTCTTCGAGTTGCCCGAGATACTTTTTGATGGCAGAGCGAAAGCCTTCTCTGTCGAGTTTTTCGTTAAAAATTTCGCGGCAGATCGGCAACCCGAGAATGAAAGCCGGTGGAACTTTAACCCCCAGGTTGCTCATGTCGATGATGCCGTTTCCCTTGCCGCCAAGATGCGGGCGCACCGCGTCAGGTGCCGGCGACCAGGTGGTGGCAATATAGGCTGCGTAATCGCCGTTCACCGCCGGCATTTCGCTGAGGCGGTATTTGCCATACAGGCTGTTTTCGGCGTTTTTGCTGGCCAGTTCACGGTTGAGAAAGCTGATGATTTTTTCAAGAAACTCATTAACAGCGTGAAATTCGGTGGTGCGGATAAAATTGTTGAAAAAGCGGTCTTTGATGGGTGCCAGGCTTGAAGTCGGCACTTTATAGGCTTCAAGCACGTAGTTCAGCATCTGTCCGAGGCGATAGAAGATGTGTTTCTGCATGAACTGCTGCAATTCGATTGAGATATTCTGCATCGAACGCTTGGCGATCAGAATATCCAGGGTTTCCATGCCGTAGATTTCTTGCAGGTCTTTGATCATTCTCTCGTTGCTTTCGGGGATAATGCCTTTCTGATTGAGCAGGCCGATCAGTTCTCTTACCAGAGCGACACATTCCTTGATGTTGGCGAAAGTGACCGTCTCGTAATGGTTGTTGGTGAGGTCGTTGGTGAAAATGAACACCAGTCTGCCGATGTCGAGGTCAAGATTGATGAAGTCATACAGTTCAATGCGCTTCTCAAAATAAGACTTCTTGAGCAACATCTTGAAACTGGCAAGGCGCTTCAGGCAATCGACAAGATTGAGAGTGTTGGCGATGTACTTCGCGTTGCAGATTTCGAGAAAGGTTTCCATTTCCTTTTTAAGAAAGCACTTCTCGAACAGGCCGAGATTTTTCTTGAGACTTCTTTTGAACGTGGTGATATCACCGTTTTCGTAGTCCCAGAGATATGAAAGTTTCGCATACATTTCTTCGGCAAGAGCTATGAACTTCGGATCTTCTTTTGCCGGGTCGAAGCGGCCGGCCAGCGCCATATACCCAGCCTGCTTCAGCGGTTCGGCATTGTTTTTGTTGACCAGTTCAAGATAGGGTTTGATGTAGCGGCTGAGAATGCGCGGCGAAAGTTTGCGGTGCACTTCCTTGCGCAGGTCGCCGGCAAACGAAAGCATCGGGTCGCTGCCGTTGCGCCCTTCCTCAAAATATTCAGCGGCACTACGGATATCGCCAATCAGATCACCACCACCGCGTCTGACCGGCAGTTTTTTCATCACTTCTCTGAAATAATAAATGTACTCGTTGGAGGGGGATTGCATGCCGTTGAGAGTGGTAATTGTTTCTTCGTTCAGGCGCTGGTAGATCGTCTCAATATTTTCTTTGTTATCTCTCTGATCCGTGATTTTTTCTTCTTTATCGAGAAGCCTGATGTTTACGAGTACTGCAATTACAATGTCTATCTTCTTTTCGATGTCTGGCTCTTCACGCGAGGCAACCAGTTTGCCGATGATCTGGTCCCAGGTGTTGAGCGGCAGCATGCCATGCTCGACGGCGGTTATCCCATATTCTTTTTCAGTCATTCATTCCCTCCCGGATCTGTCTATATTTAACTGAATAACATTTTTTTCGGGGAGTGTCTATTGATACCAACCGCTGCCGGTGAACGGGAAAAAATAAACCGCCCGGCTGATGCAAGGGGCATTGGTCGGGCGGCAACATTTATTTTCAACGATTATTGATAACTGCAGAATTAAAGCCGGTTTTACTGACTTCTTACGGAGAATAAGTAACCCGGCTGATAGCTGCGCCGGTGAAGTAAGTTGGTTTCATTTATGCAGGATTCAATAATTTGTTTCAGTCAACGGTGATTGACTTGCTGACGTTTTTGGGTACGTCCGGGTGAACTCCGTGGTTGGCGATTTCAAGACGGTCCATGCATTCCATTTTTTTCAGGCTCATCTTGAAAGCGAGCATCTGCAAGACCACCGTAATCGAAAAAATCGGCAGAATCTTCGAACTGGTGCGCGGAATAGTTATATAGCCATGTTTGTAGGGGAATGCCGAGGATGGGGTCACTGAAACGGCTTCGCGCAGTTCGTTGTTGTCTTCGGCGATCAGATAGACGTTGGCGCCGCGGATTTTGTGGGTGTTGATCTGGGAGATGGTCAGGTTGATATCGCGTTCGCGCGGGGTGGTGATAAAAATCAGGGGGTAGTTGTCATAGAGGCTTTCGAAGACGTTGAAGCGCTTGAAAACTTCGTCGAAAATTTCCTTTTCGTCGTCACTGAGGTAAGTCGGCTGCATGTCTTTGAAGGCGTATTCACTGATCGCCTTGAACATTCTCAGTACGCCGCGCGGTTTGAGCGGTTCGCCTTTTTTGCTCTCGAGAACGAAGTTGAGCACTTCTTCGAGTCGCTTCATCAGTTCGCCGATCGAGTCTAGCCCGAAAATGGAATTCAGGCCAAGAATGGTGTTGGGGCCATGCTTGAATTCAGAACCCTCAAAGCCTTCGGTGTGGTTCAGCACGATTTCCCTGATTTTCAGGGCGCCCTCTTTGGCAATGCCGAGAATGCGGGTGGCGAGAATGTGCATGCTCGGCTTGAGATAGAGCTGCCCGGCAATCATCTCGGTTTCCTGCTGGGTGGTATTAAGCGTCAGTTCGATGAGTTCAGGTATTTTTTTCATTTCTTCGAAGTGAAAAGTGGCCGGCAGACCATCGCCGATCTTGTGGTCACAGTCTTTTTCGAGGCGTGCCTTGACTTCTACGGCGAGGGCGTAGAGCACCAGCAGCTGATTAAGAAAGCTCTTGGTGGCTGGTACCGCGATTTCGGGGCCGCAGAAGAGGGGCACGTAGAGATGGGACTTTTCGAGCGCCAGCGTCGAATTGGTGTTATTGAGAATGCAGACGCGCTTTGCCTGCGGATAAACCTCTTCAAGAAAGTTGAAAACATCAATCAGGTCTTTGGTTTCGCCGCTCTGGCTGATGCCGATGATCACATCATTCTGGCCCAGCGAACGGGTGCATTGCGCCCTGAATTCACCAGGCAGCAGCGGGGTTACCGATATGCCGGCGATTTCGTTGAAGAAGAGTGGGGCGGTTTTGGCGGCATGAAACGAGGTTCCGCAGGCAAGAATATAGATCGAATCGCCGTTATTGCGTGCTTTAACGATAATATCGACGAACTCACGCATGCGTTCTTCAAGCAGTCTGATATTTTCGAGTTCAAAAATGCCATCGATCAGCTTCAGCAGCCCAGGATTGCCGGCACTGCCTTCTTCGTCGAGCCGGCGAATATCTTCGAGCAGTGAAGCGAATGCAGATTCAAGATCGAGGGGCATCTGCGGGTCGAAACTTTTCTGCAGGGCATCGAGTTGCTTGACCGGTGCTGAATTCAACAGTTCGCGGGCCTGCCTGGCAAAAGCCACTGGTTCGGTAACCAGGGCGAGGGCCTGCACCTGCTCGCTGACTCTCGCGTAGCAGTCGGCGTGGGTCGGCAGGTTTCCCTTGAGAAGTCTTATTATATAATTGCCGCCAGCAAACAGGCTTATCAACTTGGCTGAGTTTGTGCTTTGGCTGTAGATTTCCTGTTCCATAAAATAACGATAAGGGTGTTGCAGGCGGGTTTCTTCGACCCGTAACAGGCTGCGCTGGCTCTGAAATTCAAGTTCGTGGCCATCGCGGGTGTCATACATTCTGAAATCGCTGCTGTCAAAGATGGCAAACTGCTTTTCTCTGATCGGAATAAGCACCTTGGTGAGCTGCAGAACCGATGCCAGATCAGAAGATGCGATGACGAATTCGTTGAGATCAGGGTTCTGCCCGCGGCCGATATACAGGCTGCTGCCTGCCTTTATCGCCACGGTGCGGCGTGCGACCGGGTCAACGATGACGGCTGCGAAAGAACCGGTGGTCTTTTTGCAGGCTTTGACAACGGCGTTTTTAAGGGCTTCGTATCTGACGTGCAGGTCTTTTTCGTCTTTGAATTTAAGCTCTTCGGCGAAATAGTGCTCAACGGTATGCACCAGCATTTCGCCGTCGTTATTGCTGACTACCTGGTGCCCGAGTGAGGTCAGCCACTCTTTTAGCTGCATACAGTTGGTTATATTGCCGTTGTGAGCGCCATAAATATGGGTGTGGCACTTAACATCGTGCGGCTGAGCGTTTTCGCGGGTCACAACCCCAAAAGTCGCCCAGCGCACCTGGCCGCAGAAAATCTGGCCGGCGAGCTTGTCGATGCCAAGCTCGTAGACAACCTTGCTCGGAGCGCCTACATCTTTGTTCAGGGTAATGTTGCCCGCTGCATCTTGAATAACGGCGCCGGTCGAGTCGTAACCCCGGTATTCAAGCATTTTCAACAGTTGGCAGGCGGTTTGCCCCATTTTTTCAGAATCTTTCGCGAGAATGAGCCCCAGCACACCACACATAAAAGTTCCCTTTCAATTTCCGCAGCACTTAAGAGGTTGCGCAAAACTTTGCATTTTGAGAATTTCTGTTACGTTATACCACGCCTGCCAAAATTTAAAAAATCTTCTGCCGCCATATTTTTTCAGCACCAGCAGGAAGCCTCCCTGGTGCACTTTTGCCGTTCATATCACCGGCGCGGCCATCAGTCTTGGCAATCAATCTTAATCACGTCAAAGCGGCTATATAAAGAGGGTATTGAGTGTTTCACACCAATTCGACGGTGTGGTCTGCCAGGCGGGTTGCCATGTTTCGCGCTGCAGCAGAAGCTCTGCATCAGCTGATTTTTCATCAGTTGAATTTTCGCTGGTTTACTTGCTGAGGTCTAAATGTTATCTGTTGTATAAATCTGGCAATCGCACCGGTGCCTCTGCGACCGGGCAGAATTTGAGGGAAAATGTACCGCGAAAACCTTGCTGACTTTGTTAATCTGTGCCGTCTCGAACGGGTGCCGCTGACTACTGAGGCCCAGGATCGACTGCTGCGTGCAATTCGCTACGCCCTGTTCAACCAGAAATACGAAGAACTGCAAGCACTCTTCATGGCCTGCGGTATGGGCGAGAGCGAGATCATCGCCCGCAAACGCTTTTATCTTAAATTCGCGGCTCTGGTCGGGCGGCTGACGGTACTGATGCCACCGTTGCACAAGTTTCTTATGCTTGATTATGTCGCAGAAGACATGATAGATGGCGGAGACCCGGATCTGCTGGCCGCCGGAACCCGCCTGCAGAACATTCTTGCTTTCGCGAAGTCAGGTGCCGCAGATGTCAAGGGGCAGGTTCTCATGCCTGCCATCACGGTTTTTCCGGTGGCGCGGCTCGCTTTTTACCAACAAAACCCCGCTGAATTTATCATCGATTTCATTGAGCCATGCTGGGAATACGATTCAGACCGCTTTTACGGTCTGGCGGCCGCCGTCGAATTTTTGTCACTCGAGGCGGCAGACCGGCTTGAAATCGGGCCAATTCTGATGAAATCGCTTGGGGAGTTTGCTGCTCCTTGTGACTTTTTTGCCGCTTTCAATGCCACCACCGTCAACCTGCTCAAGAAATCAGGTTTTGCAGACTGGGCTGACCTGTTTTTGCAGGTTTTCAAGCCACTGGGCAACGCGTCGGCGATTCAAGAAAAGTATTCGTCACCAGAACAGCCGCCCAAAACCCATCTGGTCGCCGAAAGTGCTTTCGGCCCGTTGTCGCTTGAGGCAATTTCAAAAGCCTGGCAAATCAACGGTCTTGACGAAGCTTTGGCCCTTGCAAAGCAGCGCCTGCAGATGACTCCCGATGATCCATTCGCGTGCGGCATGCTTGGAGACATGTTTCTGGCCAAAATGAATGTTCCGCTCGCTCTCGCCTGCCTCAGCCGCGCTTTTCATCGTGCTCCCGACGCTCCGGTTGTGGTGTTTACCCTGGCCAGAGCCTTTCTGGCCGGGTATTTTTCTGAGCAGGTTGACCTCTGTCGGCAGTATCTGCAAAAACTGCCTGCTTACCAGGCCGCCCCGCAAAACTTTATGTTCGGGGTCGAGCTTTTTCTGAAATGTGACGAGCCTGGCACCAGAGTGGCAGTTAATGGCCGCGAACTTGGTGAATGCCCGCTGCAGATTCGCAACGTCAGACCCGGCAGCGCCCAACTGGCCTGGAAACTCAAAGATGGCAGCGAAAAGATTCACCAGGTTGATCTTGTGGATGCTACGGTTGCCAAGTTCAGATATCACCCGGTGGCGGGCAATATCAGCGACGAAATCAGCCGTGATGGCTCGATAATCGTTTATACACCAACCGGCGCCCGCGAACTCAGAGATATGATTCCAGAGTTTCTGGTCACTGACCTTAAAATGCTGCCCGATCCGACTATTGCCCAATGCCTCGCCGGCTGACCGTTCGGCTTATAAGATAATAAAAATTTCCAACAGAGTACGCTTTAACTCAATTTCTGCGATTTTTTGCAGAGATCTCGTATCTTGGCGTTCAACGATCAATGCCGCAGGTTTAACTGGTTCTGGCAGCTCTTTTAAATCCCGAAGATTTCTGACAGGGTTTTTACGGGTTCGCCTGCTTTTTTTTCGCTGCCTGTTATACTGATTAAATGCTTGAAATAGTTGGGAAACCTGAGAAGCATGCGACTCTTCTGTTCTTTGAGTGCAAAGCCTTCTGCGGTGACCCATTTTTCGATGTCTGGCAGGTGCAAAGCTCCCCATGGCACGAGAATAAGATTGTGTTTCGTCAGGTTCTGCTTCAGGTGTTCGATCAGGCAGTGGTTGCGTTTGGCAATCAGATCTTTCATCAGTTCACGCGAAGTGTCGCTGTCAGAGAGTTTAAGGTAGAGCATCAACAGGTTGGCCATGTTCAGGCCGTCTTTTGCATAAACCTTGCCGATCGAGTTCAGTATATCAACCGTTTCGGGGGCAAAATCAGCGGCGTCGAGGTCGGCCCTGACAATTTCTACGCCGTCTGGCATTTCTTTGGGGCTAAACTTGTCGCGCTGGTTGTCGATGCCAAGCTTTGCCGCGAGATTTGCGTAATCAAGAGGTTGTGCCAGCAGTTTCTTCTCGTCAGAAACACCTTCCATCAGCATCAGTGCAGCTTTACCGCGCAGGCCGTCTTTAATGTTCTGATAGAAGCCAGGCTCGGCCACATGCGACATGCCAAGCAGGCGCAACTCACTGTCGTTTCTGGTGAAGTATTTCTCGGTAGAATGAATGCCGGTAGGCTTAAGGGCAATGTAGCCGCCGGTAAGAGCTTCAAGGTCTGCCGCCCGGAAAACCAGAACGATGGCGATGGCAAGCAACGGGTTGACCGCTTTGCCGGTTTCGCTGGCTTCACTGGCCAGAAGAGGCTGCAACCCGGTAACTGTCGATGCAAAAATGAACAACACGAGCAGCAGCAATATTTTTTTCTTCATGGGTGCTCCATATCAGGCTGATTCTGAATGATAAGATACCTTTTAACCGAACCCGCGGTCAATCAGTTGGTTGCATATTCAGGGCAAACGCTTACTTAACTATCTCTGGATGCAAGTTTCGACAGGTCAGGCGATTGCATAAGTGACTCTTGTCGAGCATCCCATAGCTCCCTGCAAAAGATGCCGCTAAGACCGCTGTTTGAGAGAAACTTCTTCAATCGTTAATTAATGGTCTTCGGTGGTTGACGTGCTTGGGAATGGTATAGTACTATCACTCAGACAGCTGGATTTTTCAGTTGTCTGAGCATGTTGCCTGTATTTTTGTTCGCTCTGCAAGATACGTTCTCAGGAAATATGCTTGTAACCGGGCTGGTTTATGCCAGTTTGCCGGTAAACATGAATTATATAGTCGGGGAAGCCTGCTCGGAGGATACAATGAAACTTTTAAACTCTCGCTGGTTGCATTTTCTGGTTGCGGTGATCTCGGTCATCGCTTTGCTGATCGTCGGTTGCGGCGGGGGAGTATCTTCAGACAGCCCCTCTGTTCCAGATGTCAAGGTGAGAACTTTGACCGGCACAGTCATGCTTCCGACTGATCTGGCCTCAGAAAGAACGAGCCTGCGTGAAGCCGCCGGTCTGCTGCCTGCATGGGGCGCAAAGGTCTGGATAGAAGGCCACAGCGAGATCAACCCTGAATACACAGATGCATCGGGCAGTTACACTTTTAAGGGCGTGCCCGCAGATGTCAGATATGTCGTCGCCAAAACCACCGTGAATGGCAAGACTCTTAAACAGCGAGTGTCGGTCAGCGTTGACGGCAGCACTGCCAATACTACCGCCCCGAATGTCAATCTTGAAGAAGCCGTGACCGTTCTCACAGGCGTTTTGAGAGACTCTTCCAATAATTTTCTTCCTCTGGGCACTGAATTAACCCTTTGGGGTGAACCTTTTCAGGTCGGCGTCGATGGCACTTTTACGACGCTTCCCTTGCCGATAAGCGTTACCCAGGCCGAGATTTTTGTAAAAGTTTTCGGAACTTCCACATTCTCAAGCTTCAATGGCCCGTTTATTGCCGGCACTACCCCGGCATTCGTCGAACAGACAGTTCTGACACCCAGTTCTGAAAATCATGCCCCCTCTGGCGTTCTTTCATCAGAAAACGCCGCCGGCGTCAAAACAGTCAGCTGTCTGACCGGCGACCGCATGATGTTCAACCTGACGCCATTCGACCCCGATTCCGCCGATCTTCCTGACCTGACAATCCTCTGGGAACAATCGAAAGGCGCTCTGCAGATTGCACCCGATAAAAAATCCGCCACCTGGACCGCCATGGACAGCTACGGCGTCGCTACCATCAGCGTCACCCTGACTGACCCGAAGGGCGCATCCGGAAAAGTCAGCCTGCGCATGCTCGTTAATGTGCAGACTATGGATGAAGCAGATAACAAATCGCCGGTAGTTTTAAGCCGCACCCCGTTACCGGGCGCCACAGGTATCGCCATGGACAGCAGAATTATCGTCGTCTTCGATGAAGCTCTGCTGCCTTCTTCAGCGCCAGCAACCGCCATAACCGTTGCGAACTCAGGAGTAACCGTGCCAGGTGCCGCTGCCCTTTCGACAGATCGCAAAACGATAACCTGGGCGCCTGCTTCGAATCTTCCAGGTAATAAGACTCTCAACGTCACGTTAGCAGCTTCAATTGCCGATATTTTTGGCAATACCATCGGAACCCAGCCGGCATGGTCGTTCTCGACTGTATCGCGCCCCTATGTAACCGTTACACCGCTTTTAACCAACGACACAACGCCGCTGGTCAGCGGTACTGTCGATACCACGCCGGCCGCTATGCAGGTAGTGGTCAAGGGCAGAACCTATTCCCCTGAAATCAGAGGGACCGCCTGGACCGTTCAGGTCACCGACACCCTTGTTGATGGCAGTTACGATGTGCTTGCCTCAGCAACCAATTTGTCTGGAATCAACGGCAGTGACACAACGAAGAATGAGTTACAGATCGATACCATTGCCCCGACTGCCGAACTCAGCGGTCTGCCCGTTGCGGTTACCAACCAGACGCAGACTTCGATTACCGTTGGCGGCGCCGGGGTTGTCAGTTATAAGTATGTTCTCGATAGCGGTGCGGTCAGCACCGTAAAACCGATAACCGAGAAGATTGCCCTGACCGGCATTGCCAATGGCCCCCACCTTCTTTCGGTCATGGGCCTCGATGGCGCAGGGAACTGGCAGACGACTGCAAATGCCACGACCCACAGCTGGCGGGTTGATACTTCGGTTAAAGTCGCAGTGTTAACCAACCTTCCACCGGCCCTGACCAACCAGACTACGGTCAGCATCACCGTCGGCGGCGCCGGGGTCACCAGATACAAATACAGTCTCGACAATGGCGCCTGGTCAGCTGAATTTGTCGCCAGTGAGACTGCGAATATCTCTTTGACCGGCCTGGTCTCTGGTTCGCATACCCTCAAGGTAATTGGCGGCGACGATATCGGTAACTGGCAGGCTACCAGCAGCGCCACCACCTTTACCTGGGTCGTTGATACCAATGTTAAGGTTGCCGTTCTTTCGCAAACCCCGACTAATCCGAGTAACCAGAAGACTGCTTCGATAGTT
>Ga0116171_10002127_pt1 | contig 19063 bp, 19 predicted proteins | sample AD_JPNHW2_MetaG_FD_89798 | JGI IMG/M metagenome (GOLD analysis project Ga0116171, IMG submission 89798) | Active sludge microbial communities of municipal wastewater-treating anaerobic digesters from Japan - AD_JPNHW2_MetaG | ecosystem: Engineered > Bioreactor > Anaerobic > Digestate | place... | reverse complement strand
TCGTGCACGAGAAAGAGGACACGAGCATCAAGGATTATTTCATTTTTGGGGCGCTCGTGCTGCTCTGCGCTGAACTCTGGCTCAGGTACGGCAGGGGGCGGATCATCCAATGAAGGCATACCGTGCAGGTATCATCCTGCTCCTTTTTGTTGCACTGCTGGTCCCGGCGACCATTGCCGCCGGCATCACGATAAGTTCGGACCAGACAGACTATTATTTCGGGCTCAACGAGATCGCAGAGATTGCCCTCCCGGTCTCAAACACGTATTCCGATGCGGTTGACGGAACGCTGAAATTTACCACGGTCGAGCAGTTGCAAAGTTCCGGGACGGTCATGACGAGCACCAAGAACCGGGTCTACACGACAACGCTCCCGTCCGGGAATTCATTTCTCAACATCAGCGCAGGCACATCGGACGTTCCAAAGTCGGTAAAAATCCAGGTCGCCTTCCAGTACACGAATCCCTCCTCCACCGAAGTGACCCTGCCGGAAATTATCGTCCACTTCGTGCAGAACCCCTCGCAGTCTTCATCGGGACAACAGAAGCAGGTTACGAGCACGAGCGGCGCGGCGTCATCGGGTTTTGGAACAAGTTCCGTCCAGATCGTACAGCAGTCGGTATCAGTCCAGCAGCAGGCCGGCCGGGACTCGTCGTCATCGCAGTCTTTACCCTCATCCCAGTCCGCACTCCAGAACAGCCAGATGTCGCAGGACACTGCTGCTCTTAAGGAACAGCTCCAGCGCGAGGCAGCAGAAAAAGAGAAGAACCAGGATGAGTTTAACGAGCGGCTCGCGGCCGATCCGTTGCTCTCGCAGGCAAACAAAACCCTTGCAGCGGACGGATTCACCCGTCAGTCCATGAACGCAAACCCGACAGCAGGCGATACAGGTACCTTTTCGATGCTCTACCAAAACGCAGCCGGGGATCAGGTGAACCTGCAGGGAATCATGTCGGGAGGGACGGTACCCTTCGTAACCGAACAGTCAGCCGCGGCAGTCAACGTGACCGCATCGCTGATCACGAACGCCACCTACCAGTCATTAACCGGTGAGCTTATGGGGAACGGATACGGGAGAAACCAGACGCTCATGAACGTGACCCTTTCCGGGGCGACGGTCAACATCACGTATCTCTCAGAAAAGGGATCACCGGCGTACGTGAATGCAACCGTCGACAACGGGAACGTGACGCAGATCTCGCTTGCGATGGAACAAGGGAAAGTAAACTATCTCCTCATTGGTTCTGTCGTGGCACTTGCGATCATCCTTGCGATCTGTGTATGGTGGGTGTACCGGCGCCTGAAAGTGCGAACAAAGATCCTGCCGCCAGAACGATTACCACTCCGCCCGGCCCCTGTGCTGCTTGATCACCGGCAGGAAGCCCTGCGGCTGCTTGCCGAAGCAGAAGCGGCCTTTGGCCGCCATGATTACCGTGACGCCTACGGTCTTGCCGGCCGGGCCACCCGGATTTTCCTCTCGTACGAGCTTGGGGACCGGCGCGAACTCACAAACGCCGAACTCGGACCGGTGCTTGCTGCGTCAAAAGACGCGGGGCAGCCGGATGCGATCATGGTACTGCTCGAACGGTGCAGCGATGTGGAGTTTGCCAAAGGAATACCGGAGGCCGGGGAATTCTCCGCGATGGTCCGGCAGATCCGGACGATGGTAGAAAAGAAGAGGTAACGACCACCGATCCGGCACCGGATATGTAAGGATCCTCATTTTTTTTTAAAGCGCCGTAACCAGGTTACCGGCACAACCGGTTTTCACCCGGCAATGGCATCAACGGGAGCTAATTTTCACTGCATAATTATCCGGTTGTACCTGATTTGGTCACGCACTTTCCCAAACCATTTTTAAATTATCATCCTGGTATCCAGAAAGCATTTATTACAAAATGTAAAACATAAGATACGTGGTGTTCGTACGGGAAGTACAAACACCTGCAGGAAAAACATACCGGAGATCCAGAATGAAAACCCCAAAAATCTACTATGCAGCACTCATGGCATTTTGTGCCCTTACCCTGGTAATCGGCAGCGCAGGCGCAATGGGGTGGCACTAAAAACCGGGGAATCTGCCGGCTCCGGCTGCAGAGTCTCCATAGAATTAAAATAAAGGAGATGATATCCCTAAAAGAGACATGATTTAATTTACATTTCCTCTTAATTGCCCGATCAGGGCAGAATGTCACAAGTACCTCTTCACAAGAACCAGCAATCCAACAGGAATCCATCATCATACAGGGGAGAAACACCCCCACCTCTTTTTTTGCACTCCTTTGCAAAAGTACAGTTGTGTAAGGGGACCGTGCCTGTTCTCCCAAATCGCAGCCTTGTGCTCGCGATGATGTCCGTATTACCTTCCCGAAGATTATCGCTCTATAGGGGTACCCCTGGTGGGGCAGAGATAATACCGGTGAAAAAACACTCGTGAAAAAGCGCCAGAACATGTTAAGAGAGATAGTTTTGAGGATTAAAAAAGAACCAAAAAGTATTACATCAGGCCAAGGCTGCGGAGATCCGCGAGGATCTTCACCACGGCCTTATTTGCGTCTTCAGGTACCTTGCCTCCGGTGATAATGAGTTTTCCTGAGCCAAAGAGAAGAACGACGACCTTGGGGTCTTCGAGACGGTAGACAAGACCCGGGAACTGTTCGGGTTCGTACTCTATCCGGTCAAGGTTAAACCCGACAGCGATTTTGTTTAAGTTAATCGGGACCGCAAGATCGGCAGAGGTGACAATGTTCTGGACCTTATAGGTGAGTTTTTTGGGAATATCAATATTGAAACTGCGGAGCAGGTTTCCGAGAATAATAAGTCCTTTTGAAAGGTTGTCGATGCTTTTTGCACCGGTCAGCACTACTTTTCCCGAACCAAAGACAAGCGCGGCGATCTTGGGATTCTGCATACGCAGTACAACACCGGGGAACCGTTTCTTGTTATATTCTGCACCCTCGATCTTGGATGCAAGTTCCGGCAGGTCGAGGTAATCCGTCACTTTTGCGGAAGCAACGATGTTTTCTATCTTAAGAGAATCCTCTGGTTTGACCTTCATGGCATTCATCACCTTTTCGTTCACGATCTCTTTTATGCCGGAGATATCGTTTTTAGTCTATCCCCATTTATAAAGCATATAAAGAAAGGCAATCACCATATAAAAATGCATCGGGTTAAACGGCGGGGTGGATATATAAATCGGGCCACACGCCGGATCCGTTTTTTTTCTAACCCGGATATCATGACTGTCCGTCAGAAAAATTCCCGTTCTGGCAGATCTGTGTCCGGCACGGGAGCTTGCGATCACGTGTCAAAAAAATATAAAAAAAAGGGATGTACTTGTGGCCCGGTACCTGCCTCACTCGTCAAGGGTTGAGATATCCCCCGGATCCATGCCCATCTCTTTTGCCTTGAGAATGCGCCGGACAATTTTGCCGCTCCGGGTTTTGGGGAGCGAGTCCGTGAACTCGATCTCCGAAGGCATGGCAATGGGCCCGAGCGTGATCCGCACATGGTAGATCAGTTCTTTTTTCAATTTTTCGCTCGGGGTATGGCCGACACGGAGCGTGACAAACGCCTTGATCGTGTTCCCCTTGAGTGGATCGGGCTTTCCGATCACGGCGGCTTCCGCAACTGCCTTGTGGGAGACAAGTGCGCTCTCGACCTCGGCCGTGCCAATGTTGTGGCCGGAGACAATGATAAGGTCGTCGGATCTGCCAATCACCATGATGTACCCATCCTCACGCTTTATTGCAAGGTCGCCCACCATGTAACACCCGGGAATAGTCTCCCAGTACTTGCGGTACCGTTCGTCGTTGTTCCAGATCGTCCGCATCATTGCAGGCCAGGGCTGCCGGATCACGAGAAATCCGCTCTTACCCGGTTCGACACTTTTACCGTCCTTGTCTGCCACATCCGCCACAACGCCGGGGATGGACTTGCCAACGTAGCCCGGCCGCATAGGTTCGCCGAGAACCGTGGTTACCATGTGCATACCGGTCTCGGTCTGCCACCAGGTATCCACGATGGGACATTTATCCCTCCCGATCACGTGGTAGAACCACTCGAACGCTTCCGGGTTGAGTGGCTCGCCGACCGATCCAAGCACCCGCAGGGAACTCAGGTTGTACTTGTCGGGCCATTCCCGCCCGAGTTTCATAAACATACGGATTGCGGTCGGGGCGGTGTACAGGATGTTGACACCGTACTCCTCGACAATCTTCCACCAGATCCCGGGATCCGGGTAATCGGGTGTGCTCTCCGTGATAAGGACTGTGGCGCCGACCGAAAGCGGCCCGTAGATCACGTAGGAATGGCCAGTGATCCAGCCCGGGTCTGCGGTACACCAGTAGACATCGTGCTCCTTGATGTCAAAAATATACTTGGTCGTGTAGTATGCCCCGACCATGTACCCCCCGCAGGTATGGACAATCCCCTTCGGGGCGCCGGTCGTCCCGCTCGTGTACAGGATAAAGAGCGGGTCTTCCGCATCCATGACCTCTGCAGGACAGTTGGCATCCACGTCAGCCATCACATCGTAGAAATCGATCTCCATCTCGCTGTGGATTTCAACCGGGGTGCGTTGTTCACGGCGCAGGATAATAAGGTGTTCAACCGTCGGGGCGTCAATAATTGCCTCTTCGATTACGTGCTTGAGCGGGATTGCCTTCCCCCGCCGGATCGCCATATCGGCCGTGATCACAATCTTCGCGCCGGCACCTACGATTCGCTGGTTGAGGGCTGCTGCCCCGTATCCCCCGAATACCACGGAATGGATAGCACCGATCCGGGTGCAGGCGAGCATGGCGATTACCTGTTCAGGAATAACCGGCATGTAGATACAGACCCGGTCACCTTTTACCACGCCGAGTTTTTTCAAACCGTTTGCAAATCTCTGTACTTCCCGGTACAATTGCCGATAGGTAAAAACCCGCTCCTCGTTGTAGTGTTCGCCTTTCCAGATCAGCGCCACCTTGTTGCGCCGATCGCCCAGCACGTGCCGGTCAAGGCAGTTGTAGGTAATGTTGGTCTTGCCGTTGACGAACCATTTTGCATACGGGTAATTCCACTCGCTGACTTTATCATAGGGTTTGAACCAGTGGAGTTGCTTTGCAATGTTATCCCAGAATTTATCCGGGTTTTTGACAAATTCATTGTAGGTCCAGGTGTAATCCCCCATCCAGCTGTGCACGCGATAGGAAGGATCCGGTGTGTAGTATTTTGGTTCCTGTCCGGAATCTGCGCTCTCATCCATAATGTTCCTCTAATCTACATTATCAATAATGATGAATTAAAGTTAATCTTTGTGGTCAGAATTGTCAAAATCGTTCAAATACCTGTCCGTTTGCCCTATCTCGCGCATTGCTTACATTTCAGTACATTTAAATGAAGCATCGCCAAATTTCTTATTATATCAATGAATCCTGTTATGCACCTGTGTCCAGTTCCTGGACCTTTCTTTTCTGCATGCCAGATACAGTCTGTGGAGAAAAGAACGATGCAAAATCTCCGTAATCCATGAAACGAGGTGAACATTGTGACCCAGAAGATGCTGTCTGAAGCTGAAGGATACGACATTTTACGGAAATACGAGATCCCGGTCCCTGAATACCAGATCGTGAAAAATGGCGAGGATGCAGCCACCGCGGCTGAGAAGATGGGATGCCCGGTGGTCATGAAGATCATCTCCCCGCAGATCGTCCACAAAAGCGACGCGGGCGGTGTGATGGTCGGTATCGGCAGCAAAAAAGCAGCCCTTGGTGCGTTTACGAAAATCATCGACAACGCGAAGACCTACAATGCCGAGGCAGAGATCGACGGGGTGATGGTCGAGCAGCAGGCAGAACCCGGCCTCGAGCTCATCATCGGCGGGAGAACTGACCCGGCCTTTGGGAAAGTGATTACGTTTGGGATGGGCGGTACGATGGTCGAACTCATGAAGGATGTGACCCTGCGTATCCTCCCGGTGACCGAAGATGAAATCCGGCAGATGATTCACGAGATCAACGCGTACCCGCTCATCGCCGGCTACCGGGGATCAAAACCCCGGGATGAGGAAACCCTTGTTCGAATCATCGGGAATGTCTGCCGCTTCTTTTCGGAGAATGAGCATATCGTTGAGTTCGATGTCAACCCGCTCAGGCTGTACGAGTCCGGTGCCTGTGCAGTCGATGCCCGCGTGATTGTTTCGGATACTGTGCAGGAAGTGGTGAAAAAAGAGCGCATCCCGGTACCAATAGAATATTTCACCCCGCGATCGATCGCCGTGATCGGCGCTTCGCAGGACTCGTCCAAGATGGGGTACGCCGTCATGCATAATCTCCTGCATTTCCCGGGACAACTCTACCCGGTCAACAACAAGCGTTCGGAGATCCAGGGGCTCAAGGCATACCCCACCATCTCTGCCATCCCTGCCCCGGTAGATATGGCAGTTGTCACGGTTCCTGCCCTCCATGTACCATCAGTAGTTGAAGAGTGCGGTGCTAAGGGTGTTCCGATGGTCATCATCGTCACTGCCGGGTTTAAGGAAATGGGACCTGAGGGCAAGGCGCTTGAGGACCGGGTCGTGGCCATCGCGAAGGGGCATCACACGCGGCTCATCGGGCCCAACTGTCTTGGCATTATTGTTCCCCCACGGGGCATTGATACCACCTACGTCCACCAGTCACCAAAGCCCGGTAACATTGCGTTTCTCTCGCAGAGCGGTGCCATCATCAACACGGTCGTAGACTGGAGTCTTGCACAGAACCTCGGTTTCTCGAACGTTATCTCGGTCGGTAACCAGTGCGACCTTGATTTCCTCGATTACCTCCAGTACGTAGAGAAGGATCCGAAAACGAAAGCGATCATCATGTACATCGAGCAGATCAATGATGGCAAGGCATTCATGGAGGTTGTGTCGAAAGTGGCGCAGTCAAAGCCGGTCATCGCGATCAAGTCCGGGTCTTCCCGTCGGGGTTCAGCAGCCGCGTCATCACACACCGGCTCGCTCTCCGGTTCGTACGATGTTTACATGGAAGCGTTCCGCAAGTCTGGAGTTATTGCCGTACATACGTTGACCGGTGCATTCCTCGCAGCGCGAATGCTTGCCCACCCGAAGCGTTACCCGAAAGGGAAGCGTGCGGTTGTTATCACAAACGCCGGCGGGTTTGCCGTGCTCTCATCGGATTATGCGGAGCGGTACGGTATCGAGCTTGTTGACCTCCCCAAGAATGTCATCGATGAACTCAACGAGTTCCTCCCCGAGTTCTGGAACAAGGGGAACCCCATCGATCTCCTGGGCGATGCGACCGAGAAGCGGTTTGAGAAGACCTTTGATGTACTGACAAAACACGGGGACCTCTGGGATATCGCGTTTATTGTCCAGTTCCCCAACCTCGTTCTTACCTCCGAACAGCTGGCGCGGCAGATCCTGCGTTTCTCTGAAAAGACCGAAAACCGGCTCATCGCAACAATGCTCGGTGGGGATTCGATGAATGTGGGCCGGGAGATGTTAAAAGAGCACGACATCCCCAGTTTCGACGAACTTGATTTCACGTACCGGGTAGTAGGCCGTGTGCTCTGGCAGAAATTCCGGGTCAAGGCACCAGGACTGCTGTAAGAAGTTCAATAATTTTTTTACTTTTTTTAATTTGTTACTGTTCAGCCGGTTCTATGAGCACATATCGAGACGAAGGGCGTGTCTTTTTCCGTCCCTCTTTGCCGCGAACTAAAAGAAAAGAACGTTAATTTAGGATCCTCGCGCAGGTAGGGATCGATGTTTAAGGATTTCAAACGGGAATTACGGTGAGAGGCACCAAAATCCCCCATCTTTTCCTACAACCCCGTCACCCCGCCCCCGGGCTGATATTATTTGAGCGCTTGAAAGATGATGACACAAATCCCGAAAAGATCCGGTTGCTGGAATCGACCGGCAAGAGGTCGGATATCTGGTTCCGGGCGGGGGGGAGGACTCGTTTTGCCAGAACAGGAAACCTGATTATCTTTCTCGCATAAAGGATAGATCAGGCAACTCGAGAAACCGGAGAATGTTAGATGGAAGTCGAGGAACAGATCATCAGGGAATTACATCAGGTGCCACGCCAGCACTATCGTGAGATCCTTGATTTTATCCGGGAAAAAAAGAAAAAAGCCGGCAAAATAATTGGTGACACCGCACTTGCCAGCGAATCTTCCCTTAAAAAAGACTGGTTACGTCCCGAGGAAGATGAGGCATGGGCGGACTTGTAAACGGCGACGTTGTTGTCGTTTTGTTTCCTTTCTCTGATCTTAACAGCGCAAAGAAACGCCCGGCTCTTGTCCTTGCCACGCCGGATGGTGATGATGTTATCCTCTGCCAGATAACCAGCAGGCGGGTGTCCGATCGCCATGCAATTTTAATCGGCGAAGGCGATTTCTCGTCCGGGTCCCTCCGGCAGGAGAGCAATGTCCGGCCTGCCCGGATTTTTACAGCCGATACACGGATTGTCCAGTATGTCGCAGGTCACCTGAATGATGAAACGATGATGGCAATCGTTAACAGGGTCGTTGAAATCATCCGGGAATAACCCGGCCCGGTATCAGTACCTTCGATTCCGGATATTGACACACTGGTCTTTATACCTGATTTTCCGTTCACCAATTACGCACAACCGCCCGGCCCTGCCCCGGCACCCGGCCGCGAAAGGAGATGTGGCTTCCAGGGGTACCCCCTGGCAAGTGATGTACCCCCTCATGGGGGATGGCGTGGAAAAGAGTACACCCCCGGGCGGGGTATCTCCTCTTTTTGCGGAGCATCGTGCTGCAAATCACGACGAAATTCCCGGAGAAACCGGGCCAAGCATTTTTAAAAACGGGGAGGTACCTCCCGTGGGGGTACCTGGCTGTACAGGGGATACCCCCAAGTGGGGTGGGTGACATTGAGAGAAGGATGGGACCGGGTAACCTTCGCAATGTAACACATGCCCCCTCCCGTCATTACCTGCGAATGTATCCGTGCCATCAATACCAGAGATCAAATAACTCCTCCACCATCTCCGGTTCCCGGTCCGGGCCCGCCTCACCCGCCACGGCCGATCCAAACGCGCAAGAGAGTAAATATCATCCGTTCACATATCGTACTTCAAGGAATTACCATGCCCATCGTAATACTCAAAGTTCGCAAAGGCTGGACCACGGAACAGAAACGCAGGATCGTAAAAGAGTTCACGAACACCCTTGTCTCAACGCTGAAAATAGACCCGGCTCTCGTCACGATCATGATCGACGAACACAGTCTCGAAGACATCGGCCACGGCGGCGTGCTCCGGTGCGATGAGCACTAAAAAAAGCCGACAAAAATTTAAAATTTATTTTTCAACCGTTCTGGAGTGAAAAGGTTCCCGGGATTACCGCATCTGTCTCCCAGCCTTGCGCTCTTCGTACGATATCTGTGTGCTCCGGCCGGGAGTCAGTTCTCCTTTTTCGTCTTCTGCGCTCTGGAACCGCTCCTCAAGAGGGATCTGTGCACTCCTTCCCTCCGTCAGGGTACGATCTTCGTCCCGGGAACTCTGGAACCGTTCATCGAGCGAGATGCTTGCGCTTCTTCCCTTCGTGAGGGTCCGGTCATCTTCCCGGGAACTCCGGAACCGCTCGTCCAGAGGGATACTGGTGCTCCTGCCGGCGGAAAGTCCCTCCCGTCCGTCAGTCGCGCTCTGCCAGCGCTCGTCAAAGGGGATCCCGGCGCTCCGCTCGCGTGAGCCCGGCGGGCCCCGGGGGACGTCCCTCGGAGAATCAGCGTCGGTAATAAAATCAATAGCGGCATCATCCCGTGCATCCATGCGTGCCACCGGGCGCTGGCTCACTGAACGCATATCCGGGCGTCCCTGGACACGTGCCGCCGGCATTCCCGGGGGTATAGAACCGCTCTCCCCGGTGTGTCGCGGCCCGGTGTACGCAAACCGGCTCTGCCCGGGAGCGGAACCAGACCCGGCCCGGATCTTTGCCACCTCTTCGTCAATAGCCATGTCGATCTCGCGCTGGCTTTTTTCCGTAAACGTCAGGAACTGGAGGAAGGCCTCGGGCTCACGGAACACCGACGCACCGATCCCGTCGCAGACAAGCGTCCTCTCCGCTTCGCCGTACCAGCCGCCCGTGCGGATAGTAATCGCCCCGCCCCGGTGTTCAAAGGCATAGACCCGTTCGATACTCCCGTCACGCCCGAACGCGGTCTCGGCAACACCGTTTCCTTCAAATGAGTAGGTCTTCCCGACCGCCCCGTAATCCCCGCCTTCCCGCATCACGATCTGCCGTCCACCGGCCTCGTAGCGGAACGTCCGGGGAGGCCGCCCGAACGAGAACGTCTCTTCGATCATCCCGTAATTGTCGAACACGCACCGACGGAGGATCTTTCCCGGCTGTGCGGGATCGTTCTCTGTCATCAAGTTCTCGCCTGGCACAAACTTGTAGAGCCTGCGGAGGGATTCGTGATTGTCGTACACGCGGACTCCGCCCACGCCATAGCGGTACACCCTGATAATTTTCTCCCGCCTGGCCCCGTTAAATTCGGTAATAACCGATTCAGTCATGTGCACACCGTCCGGTCTGCCTGATTTTGTACCGTTATCTCTTCTGCGGATTAAATGGTTTGTCTATAAAAAAGGCCGGGGCGGTGCCGGAACAATTGTCCCGGTTCGTAACCTTCATTCACTCATACTGCAGATAATTATGATACTATGGCAGACGCATTTCCGGGAACTTCCCCCTTACCAGAACCGGTACCGACACCCGTGCCGGTGTCGGAACCACTTCCGGTGGCAGAGCCTGATCATCCCCTGATGGATCATGGCAGGACCCTCTATCTTGCCAAGTGGTCTACCCGGCTCTGGGCATGGCTTATCGATATGATCCTTGTGATACTTTTCTTAAACATTGTCCGGGGCATTCTCGAACCCTTCTGGCAGGTTCACACGATCTGGGATCTCGGGCACCTGGGACTTTTTGATTACGGGGTTGACATCCTCATCTTCTTTTTGTACTGGACCATCTGCGAGAGTTACAAGGGCCAGTCCATCGGAAAGATGGTAATGAATATCCGTGTCGTGAACCGCGACGGCACAAAGATCCACTGGGGCACGGCCGCCATTGAGAGCCTCGGCAAGGCGTTTCTTCCCGTTCTTGCCCTCGACTGCCTGATCGGGTGGCTTGCGATGCCGCAGACAAAACTCCGGGTTTTCAACCGGATCTCAAATACCCTCGTCATAAAAACCGACTACCGTGAGCCGGAAGGCATCCTGTACGTAAAGGACAAGGAATAATCCGGGTATTCCTGCCAGCGGATTTTTTTAGTTCCTTTTTTGCGAATAAGACCGGGGTCATCCTGGTGGTTACGTGACCTCTATTTTTGTCCAGCTGCCCGTCTGGAGTTTCCCCCATAAGCGAAAATCCGGCCAGGACCTTTCCGTTCGTGAAGTTTATAGACTCTGCCGCTGTACAGAAGCACTATGGCACTCGCATCAGAGCCGGTACGGGATATCGAGTCGATGTACCACAAAGAGGATGGCCGGGTACTGATCGAGATCAAGCTGACATCTGTTATCCAGCTCTTCAACTCCTTTGACCCTGCACCGTTTTACGAGAAAGAGATCGATACGGAAGCAGAACACTATATAGTCGATACGGTCCGGGATTTCCCGACAAAGACAAAATTTAAAATCCACATTTACCTGCCGCCCGCTCTTGTCGCAAGTGAAGAGGCAAAGAAGATTATCCCCGCCATCCACACTCATTTCCATTACCGGATGCTTGTTGCTGACCGCAAATTCCGGTCAAAATTCCGGTTTGGCCGGATCAGCCTCCTCATCGGGCTCGTGTTTCTGGCCGTCGCATTGGTTGCCCGCCAGATCGTTGCGACTATGAACAATCATTTTTTGGCCCAGCTCCTGTCCGACTCACTGTTGATCATCGGGTGGGCGGCGATGTGGGAACCGATCACCGTGCTGCTCTATGAGCTCTGGCCGATTATCCGGTCCAGGAAGATCTACGAGAAGATTAGTACAATGGAGATCGAGGTCCTGCCCCTGCCTGGATGACCGCCCCCAGATCTCTTGTTTTTACCGGGTCAGGCAGTCGGCAGGCGGCGCATGGGTGCTGCGTTTGCACCTTTGAGATTGCCGCCGGCAAAATCAAACCGGGTCCGGATACCCTCCGGCAGTTCCTGCTCGGATATAGGGGTAAAACCAAAAGAGGAATAAAAGGTGACAAGCGGCAGCGTGGAGTGCATGAAGAGCGTCTCTGTGCCGCACGCGGCAACAAGTGCCTGTACTGCTTTTTTTGCATAGCCCCTGTTCCGGTACTGGTCATCGACAAATACGCCATCAACTTCGAGACCATCCGGGTGCCGCCGGCAGCGGGCGACTGCGGCAAGTTCCCCCTCAACAAAAACCCCAAAGATCCGGTCGGTGTTCCGGTCGGCTTTCTGCTGGTGATATCCCAGCCATACCGTTTCTGCCCGGTCAAATTCCTTTGCCGACAGCTCGCGGGCCTCGACGTCAAGGTGGATATGGGGGTACCGGATGAGAAATGGACGTTGCACCCGGCCTGCCACAGCAGAAGCGATCCGGCCGAGCGGGATATTCGTGGCATAATCCCTGCTCCCGTACCGGGGTATCAGGATAAGGGAAACATCCTCTTTTTCTGCACATGCGGCAATCTCCCCGGCCGGGTCGCCGAACCGAACCACGGTTCGTACCCTGTGTGCAGGAATGTTCAGCGCAGACTTCAGTTCATCAAGTTGTGCGGTGGCGTGTGCGGTTTGTGTCCCGCGATCTTCACCCGGGACTGGTACGGGGAGTACGTGCAGGAGAATAACCTCTCTTACCAGCGGCAGGCCGGACAGGAATGCGAGAACATCGGCCGTGGGTTTTGAGAAATCGACCGGGCAGAGGATCTTATAAAAAATATTCTGGCAGTACTTCTCCAGGTTCTCCGTGTCCGGTGCATCTTCGCCCCGGAAGTGCAGGACGAGGACATCGGTCGTGCTCGTCCCAATCACACCTTTTGAGACGCTCCCGAGCACCAGCGTGCGGAGCAGGTTTTTTCCCCGGGCTGCCATCACGATAAGCGACGCCCGCTCCCGCGCGGCGGTGCCGGTGATCCCGCGCACGATATCCCCGTATTCGCTCTGCACCACGAGCGACCGGACCGGGACGCCAAGCGGGGCAAGGAAGCGTTCTTTTTTTTCGAGCATCTGTGCCTGTGGTACAGACGATTTGTCAGGCTCCCCGTCCAGCACGTTCAGGAGGACAATCTCCTCCATGCCGGGGATCTCCCCGATGCATTCCAGCACCCGGTCTGCATGACGTGAGAAATCAGTAGCAACAAGAACTCGTTTGAACATCTCTGCACCGTATGTCTCTCCCGGAGAGAATCAACGGGAGGTGTGTATGCGGGTGCGTTTTTGTTTCCCTCTACATAATTGTTGTGAAGTAAGGTGGTTTTCCGGTCCTTACAAAAAATCCAATAAAAAAACGTATCAGATCTGGTCGATCTGTGGCATGAGTTTCTGTTCAATCTGCTTCCTGCAGGTATCGCAGAAGATTTTCTTTTTCCCGTCAAGTTCATCGAGCGTGTCCGGGCAGAACATGATGCACTCGCGGTTGCGGCAATGGGCGAGGCCCAGCAGGTGGCCGACTTCGTGCGCCCCCTCCTTTACCAGCCGGTCGATCAGGTCATCGTCGTTTGCGTCAAGCCCGTAATACTCGTTCGTGAGCCGGGCCGTGGAGATCACTGCAACACCCGTAGATTCCCGTGCAAGGCCAAAAAGGGCGGAATGGCCGGGATTAAAAAGATCCTGGCTGACGACAAGAAGGATGGGATCTGAAATCCGGTGCTGGTGTTTGTAGGCAGCCAGATGGTCCAGCTCCACCTGTGCATCGATCTGTTTTCGCGCATTTACAAAACCCATAATACGCACCGGGTTTTCAACCACCCCGACAGGTAACCCGGTCACCGTCGCGATCGTCCGACCGACCGGCAGCTGGAGGCCTTCCGGAGAAAGTTGATCCCAAAAGATATGGAGCCGCATCGCTGAGTTCTATTGGATGGACGGCTATAAATTTATTGAGCACTGCGTCGGCGCATATATTGCAGCACACTATCACCATCCCGTCGAGATTGGTGTGGGAAAAAATCCTGATGCCGCGCGGTGTGTTCACGATGCGGGGATAAGCATACGGGCTATCGATATCCACCCGTGCCTGCTACCGGACTGGTTATCCTTTACCCGTGATGATATCTTTTCACCTGACCTGTCCTGCTATGCGGGCGCCGATGTCCTGTATGCTGTCCGCCCGGCAGAAGAGATGATCCCCCCGCTCGTCGCGCTGGCGAAAAAGCTTGACTGCGACCTTGTGGTTTATCATCTTGGTTTTGAATCCTACGGGGATGGCGGAAAGATTGTTGACTGCGGAGTACCGCTCCACTATTATTACCGGCGCAGTCAGAACCCATCAAAAAGTGTGGACTGATTATTGGCCACCGGTTTCTTATCGGGTGTATCCGGGGCAGGTGGGGTCGTTTGCACTTCCGGTGGCGTGTCGGGGACGGTCTTTGGAGATTTGGTCTCCGGGGGAGCGGCCGGATTATGCTCTTCGCTGGCAGTGCCGGTTTTTGTTTTCATGCCCTTTTTCTTCTGTTCCAGTTCCTTTTCACGTTCCGTCTTTGTTACTGACTTTACAATCTCCAGTGACCGGGCCCGGTCGTTTAAGAAAAAGTTGAGCCCGTCTGCGTCGAGCATCAGTTCGCGGGTGAATGTTTCTGGGGCGTTCTCCACAAGAAGAGCGATGGTGTCCAGGTACTTCTCGCGCAGGGTGGTCTGGGGAATCTGCATGGCGGCAGCAAGGCGCGAGAGCACGGTGTACCTGATCGCCTTTTGTTTTTTTGCCGTGGACATTTTCTGCCAGCGCTCTGGGGGCAGGATGCGGGTGTGGATGCCGTTTCCTCCTGCTGCATCGGCGACACCGAGAAGCATCACCGCTGTTGCATACCGCCAGAGCGTGTGATACTGGCGCCGGTAGGTATACCCGATATATTCATCGGCACGCGCAAGCGAGCGGTAGGCCTGTTCCACGGCAACGGGATCGGCAATAACATGCACGTTCCCCTCTACCCATTGCTCAATATTTTCCGGGGTATCATCGACATCCCATGATAGTCTCATCAGATCCTCATCAGGAGTCTTTGAGAATACCGCAGATACGAGTGAGAAGATCGAGACCCGGTCATCCTTCTGGGAGGTATGTACCTGGTCCCCCTCAAGCGATTCGCGGCCGATTGCCGAGGCATAGAGCATGTTCACGGCTGCCCGCATGTCCCCCCCGGCACTTTCGGCTATCTCGTGGATCGCTGTTTCCGAACAGGCGACTTTCTCGTTTGCACAGATATATTTGAGTCGGGGGGCGATGGACCGGGCCGGGAGTGCCCTGAACTGGACCGGCTCGCAGCGCACACGGAGCTCCGGGGCAAGGCCGTAAAGATCGTTTGCGATGAGAAGAATGGGCTGCCGGGCGTTTTTTATGCATTCGATAATTGCTTTTGCCCCGCCCCGATCGGAGGTTCCCTGCAGGTTGTCGGCCTCGTCCATCACGATAAGTTTCCGTGCTGACCCGGTCAGGCTTGCCGTGGTGCTACCCGCGCCGGCGATCCGTTCGATCACTGCGGCCGTTCTCTGATCGCTTGCATTGAGCTCGATCACATCCCAGTTCAAATCGCGGGCGAGCGCGTAGGCAGAGGACGTCTTTCCTATCCCGGGCTTGCCGTACAGGATGAGAGGTTTTGACCGGAATGTCCAGGTCCGGGCCCAGTCCGCCATCTGGCGGATCGCGGTGGTGTTGCCGACGATATCCGCAAGGTGTTCCGGACGGTATTTCTCAGCCCACTCCATACCAACAGAGTCGACCCCACATCAAATAAATTATCTCTGATGAGGCCACACATAGCGTACAGGATTTTATTTTCCGATATTTACCCGGGTGACAATAGTGGTTTCTGACCGTTCCACAACAAAGATTGCGCAAGTAGTCAGGGAATATGAAGGCGTAAGGAGGAAACATGCCATCGGAGAGATGGTCAAGGCACTCAGGATCGATGCGCCACATGTTGTCGCCTCGTTTGGTGAGGATGCGGCAGTCATTGAGCACAATGGTGAGGCGCTGCTCCTTGCCGCCGATGGCATCTGGAGCCGGCTCATGGAGGCCGACCCGTACTGGGCCGGGTACTGCTCGGTCCTTGTTAATGTCCATGATATTGCCGCTATGGGTGGGAAACCGATAGCGATGGTGGATGTATTCTCGATGCCGAAAAATACCCACATTCACGAGCAGGTGGTTAAAGGGATGCATGATGCGTCCGCTCAGTTCGGCGTGCCGATTGTAGGCGGGCATCTTCATCCCGATGCGCCGTATAGCGTGATCGATGTCTCGATCCTTGGTGCTGCCCGGCTTGACTCGATCATCTATTCCAACACTGCAAAGGAAGGTGATTGCATCCTCGCTGCCATCGATCTCGCCGGACGCGTTCACCCCTCCTGTGCGCTCAACTGGGATTCGGTCACTATGAAGTCTGCTGCACAGGTGCGTGCGCAGATTGCGCTTCTGGAAGAGATCGGGCGGGATCATCTCGTTACCTCGGGAAAAGATATCAGCAACCCCGGCCTTATCGGGACGATCGGGATGCTTTTAGAGGTAAGCGGGAAAGGGGCACAGCTCGATCTCGATCGTGTGCCAACGCCAGATCTTGCGGCGAACAATATGACGTTTGAACAGTGGGTAAAGATGTACCCCGGGATGGGTTTTGTCCTGACTGCGCGACAGGAACACACGAGCGAACTGATCCGGCGCTTTGCTGCTGTTGGCATGACCGCACAGGTCATCGGTACCGTAGATACTACGCGCCGGCTCAGGATCCGGTATGACGGAAACGAGGCAGAGGTCTTTGATTTTGCCGAGAACGGGATCACCTGCCTCTCCCCGGATGATGCGTCATGCAGGCCGCAGTAAAAACGATCGGGATCGGCATCGGTGCGGATGCAGAAAAGGTCATTGATAGCGCGTGCCGCGTACATTTCCCGTGCGATATTGTCTGCTATTTGCGGCCGGGCACTGCGAAAATCCCTCCCGGCCATCCACGTGTGCGGATGGCGGAGAGCGGGGCTCCTGAATCAGCGCTTGTTTCTGACCTGATGGCGGGCGTGATCGATGCGGCAGTCCGGGGCACACTGCCGGCAAACGCCACCCTGCAGGCGCTTAAAGTCGCCGCAGGAGTCGACCACCTCGAACGAATAGCGCTTCTGGAGACTGCGGGCGGGAAAAAATTCCTGTTTGCTCCCGTGGGAATTGATGAGGGGTGGACGGTCTCTGACAAGCTTGTGCTAATCCGCAAAGGCCGGGAGATTGCCCGCCGGTTCGGTCTTCCTGAGAAAGTGGGCGTCCTCTCGGGAGGCCGGTTCGGGGATGTCGGCCGGCATACCCTTGTGGACCGGAGCCTGGCTGATGCCGAACTTGTCGCAAAACTTGGCGATGCAGTGCACTACGAGATCCTTATCGAGGATGCGATCGAGTCCTGCGGCCTGATTATCGCACCGGATGGAATATCCGGCAACCTGGTCTTCCGTACGCTCGCCTTTCTTGGAGCCGGGCACGGACATGGGGCCCCGGTCGTAAATATCGATAGAATTTTTGTGGATACCTCGCGCGCCTCACCGGATTACACGAATGCGCTATTGCTCGCAGCATCATTGTTAGAATAAATTTTAATCGATTAAAGTGGCTTGTTTTCCAAAATAACCTGAAATTTGCTAATAAAAAATATTCTGCGAAATTCCGTGGCGCGTTTTGCCTGTACGGTTCGGCAAGCCTTCCGATATCATTTTAGTCAGCAAAATGAGGTATTTTCCCAAAAAGTTTTTATATCTACCAATATACTTTCTTGTTGAGGTAAGAAAAATGGCAGATTTACCAATCGCCGCAGTTGTACGCATTGCAAAGAAGAACGGAGCCGAAAGAGTGGGCAGCGATGCAGCTGAAGCCCTTGTGGTCAAGGCTGAAAAGTACATCGCCCAGCTCACCAAGGAATCAAACAAGCTTGCCGAGCATGCCGGAAGAAAGACCATCAAGAAAGAAGACGTTGATCTCGCGTCCAAGTCCAACTGATCAACTCTTTTTTCTTCCGGGCCTGCACTTCGTTCGGGATCGTTTTTGGCAGTCACTCATTGATGTGATGGATTTTTTAATGAGCTAAAAAAATTGTTCCTTAGTAAATCCTTATATCCTCTTGCTTCCGCTCGTAAACGACTGGCTGCCGTCTTCCCGGTTCGCGTGCTCGGAAAGCAGGCGTTGTATTTCGTCGTACACTTTCCCCTTGTCCTTTGCCCCGGTAAAGAGGATCCTCGTGCCATCAATGTCGTCCTTGAGGTAGGCTGCTTCGTCGTACACGATGAGCATGATCTGGTCATCCGGCCCGAAGAGATGCTCCTCGCAGTCCCCTTTCATGTACCGTTCGCGCTGCTCTTTTGTCGGCGCAGCATACTTGTTGTCGTACCGGAAAACACCCGTTCGAATCACCCCGTTGTTATCTTATAACCGACATAAGATAGATCTTTTTTAAGGAATAACATTTTTCAAAGTCCCAACAAAGTTAAGCCGGCAATCCTGATTATTTTCCCCAGTGACATTCAACAGACGGCAGTGAACCGTAAGAATCCAGGAGTCCCGACACGTGCCGGACCCGTCCTTGACAAAAAAAACCCTTTCATCGCAGGTCTGGCTGCAGGTTCTTGTTCGATTCTCCCCCGGTAAATATCTATGTACAAAATAGTTAAAAACTCGCGATTTTTTACTGCCAATAACCGGATGAAAGACAAGACCTACATAAAAAACAGAATGTTTTTAAAATAACGATGATGGCAATGCCCAAAATCAAAGGATGATTATCTCTTCTTTTTCATGATGAAGTGAAAAGCAACATAGACAATGCCGATGATGGCCGCAATAATAAGGGACAGGTAGACCGGTTGGGAGATGATGCCCGCAAGACCGGTCAGATTTTTCAC
>Ga0116171_10002126_pt1 | contig 19066 bp, 13 predicted proteins | sample AD_JPNHW2_MetaG_FD_89798 | JGI IMG/M metagenome (GOLD analysis project Ga0116171, IMG submission 89798) | Active sludge microbial communities of municipal wastewater-treating anaerobic digesters from Japan - AD_JPNHW2_MetaG | ecosystem: Engineered > Bioreactor > Anaerobic > Digestate | place... | reverse complement strand
GGTGATGCAATGCATGTTGAAGCATTTATAAAATCCCTTCATCGTAAAGAGAAACTTGGTATTGCCGAAAATCCTGAAACGCTTATTGAGAGATTGAAATTGATTGAAGAAATTAAATACGGTATTTCAGTTTTTGATTATAAAGATTCAGTATGAAATAATTTTAAGATTAATATCATTATCCTTCCCCCTCTTATCATGGGGAAGGTGCCAAAGGGCGGATGAGGAGGAGTAAAAATGGCTGAAATAATTGATGGTAAAAAAATCAGTAATGAAATCAGAGAAAAAATAAAGCTTAATGTGGAAGAGCTTAAGAAAAAATATAATGCAGTTCCGGGACTTGCTGTTGTTCTGGTAGGAGATGATCCTGCTTCAGCCGTTTATGTAAGAATGAAAGGGAAAGGGTGTGAAGAAGTCGGTATCCGTTCATTTCAGCATATACTTCCGGTGAGTACAACAAAAGAAGAACTTCTTTCTCTCATAGATGAGCTTAACCATGATAATAATGTTAGCGGAATACTTGTTCAGCTCCCGCTTCCGAAACATATACATGAGAATGATGTAATAAACGCAATCGATCCCGATAAGGATATTGATGGATTCCATCCTGTTAATACCGGTAAAATGGTTGCTGATCTGGACTGTTTTTATCCATGCACTCCTGCGGGAATTCAGGAGCTTATTTACAGATATGTGAAAGATCTGAAGGGAAAACATCTCGTCGTAGTAGGGCGAAGCAATATAGTCGGTAAACCTGTGGCAAACATGATGCTGCAGAAAAATGAGAGAGCAAATTGTGTAGTCACAGTCTGTCATACTGCAGCGCCGGATATTAGTGTTTACACAAAACAGGCTGATATACTTGTAGTTGCCGCGGGGAAAGCCCACACTTTAACCGGCGACATGGTTAAGGACGGAGTTGTAGTGATCGATGTCGGTGTAAACAGGATACCGGATCCGGCTGACAGCACAAAAACAAAAATTGTCGGTGATGTTGACTTCGAGAGCGTGGAGCCTAAAGCGTCCGCTATTACCCCGGTTCCCGGAGGAGTGGGCCCGATGACTATTGCTATGCTTCTGTTCAATACTGTAAAAGCGTTTGAGCTGCATAACAGGCATAAGTAACTTCTCGATAACTCAGGTAATTATTATTTATGCCGCACGGTGCGTGGCGGAAATGATTTTTAACAGTTCTGTATGCTTTATTTTCTTTTTATAATAATGACTGTCACGTCATCTGTAAGTTTATCGGTGCCGGTGAAATCATAAAAATCTTTTATAATTCTATTAAGGGTTTCTTCCGCATTTTCGTTATTGCTTTTAATCATTGCTTTTGCTATACCTATAATTCCGAATCTGCTGCTGTCAGGGCTTACAGCTTCAATTATTCCGTCAGAAAATATAACAAAAATATCTCCGCTTTCTGCTTTAAACTTGGCTGATTTATAAGAGAAACTCATTTCACTGACACCGAGAATTGATCCTTTGAAGTTTTTGTCTGAAGGATTTATTATTCTTACCTGGTCACTATCATTTTTTCTGAGCATCATATCCGGATGACCGGCGTTAACATATTCGATGCAGTCATCTTCAAACCGCAGCATTATCCCGGTCAGGAATTTGTCAGTATTTCCGATTTCACCGATAAGTTCATTATTGGCATTTTCAACAATCCGGCCAAGCCTCATATCTTTGTGCGCAAAGAAATTACGGTAAAATACAGATCTTGCAATCATGGTAATAAGTCCTGAAGAGATACCATGCCCTGAGACATCAAGTAAAATCATACCCTTCAGGTTGTCTTCTTCGAGGTAGAAATCATAAAGATCGCCTGAAACCATCGACATCGGCATAAATGCTGCAGCTATATCCCAGCCGGATATAGCTGCAGGTATTTCCGGGAAAATAGATTTCTGCACGTTAGCTGCCATTAACATATCAATTTCGGCAATGCGGCGTGTTTCGTTAAGCTCATTGTTAGCTGCGGTTAAATCCAGATTAGCTGCTTCAACACCTTCCATCGCGAGGAGCAGTTCCTCAGTACGGCTGGCGACTTTAGATTCAAGGTTATTCTTCAGATTGTTGAGATTCTGGTACATTACAGAGTTGCTTATTGATATCGACATTGATCTTTTAACGCTCTCAAGAAATACCGATTCATCCCTGTTCAGGTTCCGCAGGTTCATCCTCTCTCCCGAGAATGCTATTCCGACCATCTCATTGTTCCGTGCAAGCGGGAAAATGTAAGAACAGTTTAGTTCTTTAAAAATACCTGACATTTTTTCTATAATGGGGGAGTAGTATGGATTGGTATTCATCATATCCAGTTCCACATAACTGTCATCATCAACAAACCAGTCGTAGAGATCGCGGTTCATTTCATAGATATCTCCCTTCTGGTTTTTAAAAACCGGTCCATCATCCATGCGGATATAAAATTCGATATTTTTAAAATAGAGGTTAGCTGCAAGTACCGATGTGAAAAGTTCAATAAGGCTATCAATCGTTTTCAGAAATGAAATACTGTCGGCAAAATCAATGCCGGCCCTGATAAGGTTGGTTTTCTGTTTATTAAATAATCTGTCTATAACAGGCTTGATTCTTTTAAAGTAAAAATAGTTTATCAGAAACCATGCAACAAGAAAAAGAAATGAAGCTGCATTATTCATTTCATTCAGATGCGGTTTTATAAAGATAAAAATGAAAATGTTAGGAACCAGTATAAGTGAAGATAGAACCGCCCATATCAGTGAGAGGTGGAGTACACTTTTTATATCCATAAGCCTGTAGCGCAAAACACCATATGCAATCAGCGCCAGAGGAATAAACATAAAGTTTCCGTAGGCGTAAATATCAATACCGTTTATTGCGGGCACGTTAAATATCATAAGAACAGCTGAAGCTATGAATGATAGCAGAATATACTTGAGCTTAAGCCGTTCGGTATAGTTTTTAACGTTCCTTACTTTTTCTTTAAAAAACCATATAACGTAAACGAGATGCATGAATGCACAAGTACCGAAAATTTTAAATACAATCTCACCTTTCGCACTGTATCCCCATGAGTACGTATATAATCCTGATATATAATATTTTGTCGGTACAAAAACCGAAATAAGGATACTTAAAACAAAAGAAGCTATGACAAGGTTCTTTTTATTAAGAGCGAAAGATTTCTGCAGATAGAGAAGTATGATCGCAGGCATATAGACGTATAGAAAATGAAAGGTTCTTTCTATGGTCATGATAAGTTCTATATTCCCTTTGAACAGATGGTGTGACAGGAATACAAGAGGCATCAGCGTCCACCATATGCAGACCAGGGAGAAAAGAATATTTTCCGTACGGTATCTTCCTTTTATTATTGAGACTGCGGCCAATGACCACCCAAGACCGATTGAAAGAAGTGGAGGTATGATGTAGATGCTAAAACGTTCTGTTAAATATTCCATGTTAATAGGCCCCGGAGCCGATGTAGTTGTATTTTAAAAGGAAGTCTTTAAAAAATTCTGTTTATATATTTATTTTTATCTTAATAATGGAATAATATTTGTCAATCTTAAACCTGGTTGGGCTTTATTTATTAACATAAAAACTAATTTTTAAATAGCCCCGGTGTCTGTCTCCGGCAATGATCATTTTTTGAGTGAAAAATCTGTTTAAATAAAACAGATTACGTTTTTTGATTTCCGGATTTCGGGTTCTATAAGCAACGGAAGTAAATTTATTTTTATGAGAGTATTTCCGGTAAATAAAAAAGCTGCCTTACGGCAGCTTTTTTATTTATATCAATGGTGAGCTTCATGCTCATCGTGTTCGAGATGAGGGAACAGCGGGAACCATTTTACGAAAGCCATATAAATCAGTATCATTACTGCAAAACAACCCAGTGTTATTGACCACTCCTGAATTGTCGGACCATATGCCGTGAAACCTTTCCATGGAAAGTTTGGAGCTGCAAATCCGTGAAGAAGAACACTTAATTTACTTATCACTATTGCTCCAACCGCACATGCCAGGCCTGTAACCATGTATTTCTCCTGATCTCTGTACTTTTTAACATTTAGAAGTACAAGAGGCCCGACGAACAGTATAATCTCAAGAACAAGCATCCATAGTCCGTAGTAACCGCCCCACATATCTGTATACGCTCTTCCGCCCATTGGTGAATAAACGGCGACTGCTTTGTAGATATCAAATATTCTAAAGACGAAGTAGAATATAAAAATGAAACCGGAGATACGTGCTAATAACTGAAATGTTTCCATCGGAACCAGTTCTTTATTAAGAATTTTACTGGCGATGTAAGGAATAAGAGTCATAAATGATGTACCGCCCGCCATCGCAGCTACTATTGCCATGTAGAAAAAGTGAGGTGAGTACCACACTGTTTTCGCGTAAAGCGCTCCCCACATACCGCCGCCGAGTGAACCCTGGTGGAAGAAAGAGAGGAATGTACCGCCCGCAGCCATTGTCCACATCAGTAAATGCATATAATGGGCAATCGCAGCTACATATTTATTTTTTATCAGTACTTTGTGTTCCAGTATTACAGGGATGAGCTCCACAATAAGAATACAGAAGTAAAATGATAAACAGAAGAAAACTTCAGTCAGCATTGAAGCAGGGTAAACTCCTTTACCCCAGTTCGGGTATGCAAAACCGAACCAGCATCTCAACGGCTGGCCAAGGTCAAAAAGGAGAAACACAAACGTGAAGAGGTAACACATAAATCCGATAAGAACTGTTGAGTTTATTATCGGTCGCAGTTTATCTACCCTGAAAATATAGAGTATGTAACCTGTTGTGAATGCGCCGCCTCCAAGACCAACTAGTCCAAGGTCTCCTATGATCCATGCACCCCATGTAAAATTGTTATCCATATCGGTATATCCGAGTCCCCAGAACAATATCTGGATAGCGAATATTAAAAACAGGGCAGTAAGCCCAAAAAGGACATAAAGCGCGATTCTCATGTTTTTTGATGTACCTGCAAAAATTCCATCATAACACGCTTTGAAAAATTTTTTCACTTTATCCATTATAATCTCTCCATCTACCTTATTCAGGAGTTCTTTTTAAACCGCATCATATCGCGGAGCCAGCTCTGGCTTGTTAAATAATATACTTTCGGGTTAGCAAACTGCTTTTTATTCAGTAGCGCTTTTTTCTTTTCAGGATTTTTTTCGTCATCTATAACGTTTGTAAGCCTGACAGCTCTATCTGTACTTGCAAGTTTGGAAACTTCTGAATCCGGATCATTAAGATCGCCGAAAACCATAGCCCCGGTTGGACATGTGCCGACGCAGGCAGGAGTATAAGAAACATCATTTATATCCAGAATACCTTTTGCTACAGCTTTATCTCTTTCTCTTTTCCATATATGACTGCAGAATGTACATTTTACGATAGTACCTCTTGATGCAACCGATACTTCTGTATTGAGGGATTTTTTAAAACTGCCGTCATATTCAGGTTTCCACCAGTTGAACGCCCTTGCTTCGTATGGGCACGCTGTCTGGCAGTATCTGCATCCTATACATCTTGACCATACCTGGCTTACAACACCATCGTCACCGACATCTGTTGCGACAGCAGGGCATACTGAAACGCATGGAGGTTCTGCTTTGTGTTTACCGCTGTTATTCCCTTCGCACTGCTGGCACATCTTTGGAAGATATGCTGTTTTAACATCCGGAAATTTTGCGTCTCTATCATTGGTTACCTTCATGAGTTCGAGAAATGCAACCCTTTTAGGTACATCTGAATCGTCCTCGAATATAGGCATATTATTTTCCTGGTTGCAGGCAACAGAACACTTGCCGCAGCCGGTGCATTTATCAAGGTCTACCACCATTCCCCAGCGTCTTTTCATTTTAACTTCTATCTTTTTCTCTTCCATGACTTACCTCTTAGCTAATTTTGACACGTGTTGACCACCAGTCAGCTGTTCCTGTAAGAGGATCAACGTCAGCAGCCATAATTTTTTTAGGATTAACTCCTTTCTCACTTCCGTACACTGTGTAGGATTCGTGACCGAAACCGAGCGGGATGGCAACTGTGTCAGGTGCAACAGTATCTGTTAAATGGACATAAACCTTGCTGAGCTTCCCTCTTTCTGATTTGATAACAATTGATTCATTTTCAGAAAGGCCGTATTTTTTTCCTGTTTCCCTGTTGATCTGTACAAGGAGTTTTTCTCTGTAAAATACGGTTGGGTCAATACTTTTCAGTACATACGGGAAGGCAAGTCCGTCACCATCTCCGACTAGAGGAGCTTCAACAGGTATCATGAAAAGAGGATATTCCGCATTAGATGCGAATTTTTTATCAAGAGCGTCCAACTCATTCTTAATTTTATCAACATTAAATGAGAATCTGGCTCCGGATGCTGATTCTTTACCTGATATTTTGAATGAATCAATTCCGTTTGAGAAAGCAAAAGTGTTTTTTGTTTTCTCAATGGCTTTTGACAGTGAAATAATTACTTCTTTTGTGTCTTTAGATTCTTTGAAACTTGCTACTACAGGCTGATTTTCAGGAGTTGCAGTTTCAAGAAATGAAAGTGATGGAAGTATATAGTCGGCATAATTTGCCGAGTCATTCATTATAGGATTGATTGATACTACAAATGCTTTTTCCATTTTCTTTTTTAATTCTTCGCCAAAAACACTTTTGTAAACAGGGTCTGCATTATTCAGAAAGAGCATACTGAAACTGCCGTTTTTTATAAAGCTGTCAAGACCGGCAAATTCACCGGTATATGTTACGGCACTGTTTTTCATAAGTGTTGCGGCTCTTGATTTAACAAGAGTGTTAAGGCAGTAAATCGCGATAATTTCAGCAGAAGATGCACTGACGCCGCAAGCGCCTTTACCTGCAACTGCAACCGGATTTTTAGCTTTGCTGAATTCGTCTCCGATCTTTTTGATTTTGTCTTCACTTACGCCGGTATATGAAGCTACTTTAGCAAGAGGGAATTTATTTATGATCAGCTGAGACCATTTTCCGAATTCCTCACCCGTTGAGTTTAACCTTTTTCCTGTAATCAGATAATTTGCTATACCGAATGCGAGAATCGCTTCTGTTCCCGGTTTTACAGGTACCCATTCAGCAGCCAGTGAAGCCGTCATCGTACATACTGTATCCGCCTGAACAATTTTAGTTCCGCGCGCTTTCCAGCCGGTAAAAATTTTCTGCATATCAGCAGATGAATCCCATCCCTCAACAAGTTTTGCTCCAAAACTGAGAATGTAATCAGTGTTTGCGAAATCGTAGTTTACATATCCGCCAAGGGCTGATGAGGTAAGAGATTTAAGCGACGGCTCATAATAAACATTATTGCTTCCTGCTGACCTGATGAATTTTTCCATCAGCTGGCCGTTAAGTGATTCATTTTTGTTTATTGCGGCAATTGAATTGGCTTTGCCTTCTGCAATAATGGAATTCATTTTTGCAGATATATCTTTGATGGCTTCGTCCCATGATACAGGTGCGAATTTCCCATCTCCCTTATTCCCTTTTCTTTTCAGGGGTGTGGATATTCTTTCCGGATGATAAGTCAGCTGCAGAGCATTATGGCAGCTTGGACATACTCCTTCTTTTGATTCAATTTTTACAGCCCTTTCCCCGATCATTCTCACGGATACTTTGCATCCTGCGGGACATGAATCGCTGACTGCCTGAGCATATTTCTCGAAGCCTTTAACCGGTACATACTGGTCCTGTGTCCATTCAGCTAGCCACTGGAAACCAAGAAAAGGAGCACCGGAAAAAACCCAACCGGAGAGACCGCCAAGAACTGCGCCCCCCCCTAATTTTAAGAAGTCCTTTCGTTCTATTTTTTTCATAAGATTAACTTACTCCTCTCAAGTTTCTTTCTAATCGTGACATACGGCACATTTATTGCTTAAATTAAGCGCAGTATGACAATCCATACACTGTCCCATCAGCATCTTACCTTTAAGCATTTTGGTATCTGTTGTGAGTGCTTTGTCACCGTGGCATGAACCGCAACGTGCCTTTAATCTTCCGTCTTCATATTTTGCAGTCATTACAACATTATGACTGAAATAAACAAGATCGGGCTGTTTTGCAAATGATCCCCAGGGCTGGTCTGAATCCTTGTATGAATCAAACATTGTTTTTTTCCTGGGAACACTGTGATCATCAGAAGTAGTAACACCATCCCGGGCATGACATGCCGTACACTCGGCTATAGTTGGAAGACCCTTAAACCTTCCGTTTTCTTCGTATCCGTGGCATGTAGTACAGTCGCTGATCCCATATTTTTCCACATGAGTCTTGTGGCTAAAGGGGATTTTTTTTGCAGCATCGGCCTGCATTACGCTGTCACAGCCCTTTTGGGATATTCCGAAGAAAATCCATGTAAAAATTATAAAGGGGGTAAAAAAAAGCAGCAATGAACGTCTCACAAAAATTCTCCTTTTGTTTTTTTTATTTTTGAAAGAGTTGTAAATCTTTAAATCTGAAAAAGTGATTCAGATACTGAACCGGCAGCATAGCATGGCTACGCTTTTATATATAGTAATCCAACTCAATTCGTAAAAACGTTTTCACTAAATGTCAACCAAAATTAAAAAAATTTTAATTAAGGCTGGAGATTATTTAATAAAATTTTAATATGCTAAAATTATTTTTATATATGTATTTCGATAAAATGCTCTCAACATGTATTGCTGTAATCCCCCGATCTCTGTTCTGATAAAACTCTACTTCAGAATTAAAAATTATTATTTGTCCGAATGTGTTATCACGGAACATCGTTTATATTAAAAGGGATCAGGTGTGAAGTTAATGATAATTCCAGTCAGCTGCTATTCAATCATTTGATGACCTGGTCATTATGACTGCTTAATTTAATAATTAATACTTTTAGTATATTGAATTGCTTTTTTGTGCAGTTATTGAGAGTCAGGAGCGGCCTGATCTCTGTAATTCAAAGTCAGGCCACATAACAATCTGAGTGATAGTATAATCAGTCTTTTTCAGTATTACCCGGTCTGTATCCCATCTCTTCAAATTTTAAATCTATATATGGTGTTGATTGATTTTCAAGCGGCAGGTAAACTGTCCGGGATGTATTTTTAATACTTACTGTTTTTATATACTTTTTACATTTATTGCACACATCTACTCTATACTCTTCCTCTCCTTCAATTTCAAAATACTGGAGAGTTTCATGGTCAGTATTCTCGCAGAACGGACAATAAATTCTTTTAGATGCCCATTTATGACTGCAGAAACCGCAGACTAAAAAACGTTTCCCGTTTTCTTCAAATGTAGACAGCTCGGGCATTGAACCGCATACAGGGCAGTAGCCTTTATCCCACTCTTTTCCTTTATCAAGGTTGTGCGATATTTTTTCTGAAAAAATGGATAATGACGGTTTTAAACTGTTGTATGCAAGAAATCCAAGTATTGCTTTATCTATTTGTGATTTATTTTCTATTCCATTGAAATAATCTTCATTTTCATTTAGAAATTCAGAGAATAGAGTTTGCAGATTCAGCGTTTTGTTTTCAAGAAGACTGATTATTTTTTTTACAGATTCTGATAATTCGTTTCCAGCTTCTATCAGTATTGTGCAGAGATGTTTAAAAAGTTCTTCAGAGACGTTCTGATCTATTATAAATTGAGAAAGAGTTACAATAGGGAACTGCTCTTTTAATTTTACAGAAAGAACTTCATCAGGTATTGTGAAATCGTTTAATTTAATACTATTTTTTGATTCTTCCTGGGCAATGTAGATTTTTTCGTATAGATCGAACATCAGGGCATATTCAGGTTTAATTTTCTTTTTCTGTTTTACTGCTTCTCTGATGTCATCAGAATTGTAACCTGCAATTGTGTTCATTTTTGTTTCCTTATTTTTAGTAATTTTAAATCTCCCCAGTGCCAGCCCCCGCACCCCCGGAGGGGGCAAGGATTACTGCTTTGCCCCCTCCGGGGGTGCGGGGGCTGTTTTTTGAGTATTGTTTATTAACTCAGTAAAGAATCTGTATCCGGGTAAAAAATCTTATTGTTACCTGTGACAGACATCACATTGGTTATTCATCTTAAATGACGTATGGCATTCAATACACTGTTCCATCAGCTTTTCACCCTTTAACTTCGCGGTCCCGGTGGACAGTGCTTTATCTCCATGACATTGTTCGCATTTCAATTTCGTTTTGCCATCGGCAAGCTGCGCGGTCCATGCGACCTTGTGACTGTAATACAGCAGCTGCTGATCTTTTGCCCGTGAAACCCATGGCCTGTCTTTATCAGTGTATGAATCAAACATGGTTTTCTTCCTCGGCGCCATGTGATCTTCGCTGGTCAGCTTGCCGTTGCGGTCATGGCATACTGTACATTCGCCGATGGCCGGGAGTCCGCGGAACGTTTTGTTTGCATCATATTTATGGCATGCTCCGCAGTCTTTAATATTATATTTTTCAACATGGGTCTTGTGACTGAAAGATATTTTTTCGACAGCATTTGCCTGCTTTGTATTATTACATGATGTTGTGATGATCCCGAAGAAAATCAATACTAATATTACAAAAGGTTTAAAAAACAACAATGAACGTTTCATGAAAGTTCTCCTTGTATTCTGCTTTTAAAGAACCGGACCGTACTCCGCCTTGTTGTGCTTCTGGCAGCGGAATGGGGCCTGAAATTAATTTAAATTCCGGCAGAACTGCATAAATATTAATCGCCTGTATTTTTATAATTTTAAATCAACATAAGCGGATTCAGGGAATTATTAAGCCTGCAACGGATATGAAGATTAAGCCGGTATTGCAGATTAATGCAATACCGGCAGTAAATCTACGCAAGTGATCTGTTTTTTTCTGATTTATCAAGAGATGCAAGATTGTGATATTGTTTACGATTGTGAGTAATAAGGTAAATAACTCTTACACTGTCCTGATCAAGTAATGATGCTTCAGGAAATTCAAGCTTTACTTCGCCAAGCCTTCCGAGAGCCAGCGCGAGCATTTTACTTCTTTCTCCGAAATTCATTGCTCCTGTCGGGCATGTTTTTACGCACATAGGAACAAGTCCTGCTTCTATTCTTTCAAGGCACATGTCGCATTTGTTGATTATACCGGTTTTTTCATTTCTTCTCGGTATATCATATGGACAGTATTCCTTCATCATCAGGAATCCTTCTTTGGAAATCTTTTTTGTCTTTTCCGTGAATATTACAGCGCCGGTATCTTTATCCACAACAACAGCACCTTTTACGTTACCGTCTGCAGCGAGTTTGCATGGCGGTTCAGTACAGTGACGGCACTGATCAGGGAAAAAGTTCCATATAACACGTTCTTTTGTTTTGAATTCGTTGAATCTTACAATTTTAAAATTCAAAGCATTAAGATCAGGCGGATTCTGGTGACTTCCCCAGTCCAGCTGTTTTGTGTAATTCGCTCCGAATCCCTGCCACTCTTTACATGCAACCTGGCATCCTCTGCATGCGGTGCACCTTGATGTATCTACAAAAAATGTCTTACTCATGATGTCCTCCCGCGTTTGCATTTAAATCCACATAGGAAAGTTCAGTCAGTTTATTTTTGTCAGCTTTAGTAATATTTACGCAGCATGCTTTATATTCGGGTATCGAAGTATTCGGATCTCCCGTATAGAGAGTCAGACGATTAGTCGCATCTCCAATACCTTTTTTTGTCCAGCCGAATGCAAAAGGCATACCGACCAGGTGAACTGTTTTACCCTGTATGTTAAATGGTACTATACGTACTGTTACCATTGCTACCGCTTCAACTTTGCCTCGCATACTTTCAAGTATAACAGGATCACCGTTTTTGATTCCTTTCTCTTTAGCAAGTTCATGACTCATCTCTACATAGAGCTGAGGTTCTGCTTCAAGCAGTGATGCTACCATTCTTGTCTCACTTCCGCCGCACCAGTGTTCAGTTAAACTGTATGTGGTGAGAACAATTGGATATTTCGGATCAGCAGGACGGGCAATTAAATCTGTAGGATTTATTTTTGAACACGGGCTGGTCAGCTGTCTTGAAAAACCATGATTGCTTACAGGAGTTTCTGTCGGTTCGTAGTGCTCTGGGAAAGGTCCGTCAACAAGGCCTGTTCCATATAATTGCCCTAGTCCGTCCGCAAGCATGATAAACGGATTTTTTCCGCCCGATTTTGAAACAGGAGGCTGTGCTCCGTCAGGAACATCACCTTCCCATTTTGCGCCGTCCCACCTGATTACTGTTCTGCTCGGATCCCACGGCTGGCCGTTTTTGTCGACAGAAGCCCTGTTGTAAAGAATCCATCTGTTCATTGGCCATACCCATGCATAGTTCGGGAAAATTCCGGTTTGTTTCTGAAGTGGAGTCTGCTCTAAACTGGTTCGCTTAAGTTTATTTCCGTCTTCTTCGGTTATGCTTCCCGCCATTAACCAGAGAAGTGATGCGGTTGAACCGTCAGCAGCAAAATCTGCAAGGCCTGAGAGCTGCTTACCTTTTTTATCGCCGCTTGTAAAATATCCATTTATACGCCTGGAAACTTTTTCGGCATCATATTTTTTATACCAGTTCAGGTTTACTATCGGTTCTTTATGAACTCCGCCTTCGTCCTCATAGAGATCTTTCACTTCATTCATGATCTCTACCATTATCTGGCCCATAGATTTGGAATCGCCTCTGGGTTTTGTAGCCTGGTAGTGCCAGGCTATCATACGCTGGCTGCTGCTTATGCTGCCCTCTTTCTCGACTCTGTGACATGAAGGGAATAAGAATACTTCAGTTTTGATCTTTTTCGGATCCATTCCCGGGCCGTGCCAGAAATCAGTTGTTTCATTCTGGTGAACCTCTGCAATGTAGAGAAAATCAAGGTTGGTAAGAGCCTGTCTGATATTAGTGGAATTCGGGATACTTTGAGCGGGATTATGCGCCCAGATTGACCCACCTTTTATCTCTCCCTTTGCCATTTTTTCATACAGATATATAGGCGAGTAGTCTCCTTCACGTTCGCTTTTTGCCATATCACCTTTAGCGAGCCAGTTGTATCCGAAATCGTTTTCTTTTGTAGCTTTGTCTCCGAAATATGCTTTAAGAAGGCTTGTCATGTATTTCGGTCTGTTCTGCCACCAGTTGACGCTCTCAGGAAGTTTAGTTGTAGGTGTAGTCGCTTTATTATAATCTGCGAGGGTCTGTAAATTTGCCCTTGGAATCGGGAGATATCCTGGAAGTACGTTGTAGAGAATCGCGTGGTCAGTTGTTCCCTGTACATTCGGCTCGCCCCTGAGCGCATTGACTCCGCCCCCTGCTATACCGGTGTTGCCGAGCAGAAGCTGGATGATACCGCTTGTACGGATATTCTGTACACCAACAGTATGCTGCGTCCATCCCAGTGCGTAAAGTATTGTACCTGCTTTATCACGTTTCCCGGTAGCAGCATATTGTTCATATACTTTGAGAAGATTGGCCTGTGATACACCTGTTATTGAAGAAACCTTACCCAGGTCATACCTTGAATAGTGTTTTTTCATCAGCTGCATTACGCAATTCGGATCTTTGAGACTTGGATCTCTTTTTACTTTACCATCCGCGTCCCTCTGGAATTGCCAGGTTTTTTTATCATAGATTCTTGTTTTAGGATCATAGCCGGAGAAGACCCCATCGTTGAATCGAAATTCCGGATTTACAAGGTATGATGCGTTTGTATAATCATTAACATATTCTTTAAAATATAGTTCTTTATCCAGTATATACTTTATCATGCCACCCATGAAAGCAATGTCTGTCCCTGATCTCAGGGGCACATGGTAATCTGATCTTGCGGATGTTCTTGAGAATTTAGGGTCAACGTGGATAATTTTTGCCCCTCTCTCTTCTTTAGCTTTGAGTACCCATTTAAAACAGATAGGGTGGTGTTCTGCGGCGTTACTTCCAATTATGAGGCAACAGTCGGTATTTTTAATATCTATCCAGCTATTTGTCATTGCTCCACGTCCAAATGATTCCGCCAAACTGGCGACAGATGGGCTGTGTCAAATCCGGGCCTGGTGATCAATAAATACAAGCCCCAGCGCGCGTTGTGCCTGAACCATAATAGATGCCTCTTCATTGCTCATCTGGGATGAGCCCAGGTGGAACATCGCTTCATTACGGTTTACAACCTGTCCCGCGGAATTTTTTTCCATAAAATTTTTGTCGCGTGTGTCTTTAATCCGTCTTGCTACAGTTTCAATCATCCAGCTCCAGCTTTTCTCTTCCCATTTTTCGCTGTACGGCGCGCGGTATAATGGTTTAAGAACCCTGTGATCGCTGTTGATCATTGAATTCATGGTTGATCCTTTAGCGCATAAAGCTCCTTCGCTTATTGGGTATCCCGGATCCCCCTCAGTACTTACGACTTTCCCCCCCTTTACGTGGGCAATAAAGTGACAGCTTACTGCGCAGAAAGGGCATATGGAAGTGACTTCTTTGGCACCCTTAATCTTCAGGTCTTTTGCGTACGATTCTGTTATCAGAAAATTTACACCCAGACCACCTAAAGCAATAGCTCCCGCTCCTGCCCCCGCCACTTTCAGTAATTCACGGCGTGTTAACTTCATTAAAATCCTCCTGGAAACTTAATGTATTCTTTGGCAAAACTTTTTTAAGTAGATTTATACTTCATCACGGATTCACGGCGTTACCGTAGAAGTATTTTGCGTTCTATTTGGGTTTAAAATGTCATTATTGACATAGTAATGTCAATAGTTAATTGAATTGATATTAAAAAAAAAATATGCTTTTTTTAACAATTGGTTAAATTTAACATAATAAGTTGTTTCTCGGTGTTTTCTGCAAGGGTCCCAATACACCAATTTATTAAATGGTTGATATATTAGAGTTTGAGGCTCAAAATAAAGAAGATTCCGATAATCAATGATGCAGGAAAGCGCATAGTAAGAGTTTTTTGAACAAAGCTCTGACTATGCTTAAAAAAATTATATACACAGCTGATGATAAAATTTTAATAGACTAAACCCTGTTTTAATATAGACAATCAGAAAATATGAAGTATAATTAAAGGGTTACCTTATCATGGCTCCGTCCTGAGAGGACAGAACATAATAAGAACTGAAACGAAAGAGAGCATGGATTTTATATTTAAGAAAATTTCTGAATCAGCAGAGAAAAATAATATTATGGAAAAACTTAACATATTTGGCAGAATACCGGTAACTCTTCCTGAAAAAGAAATTTTCTCCAGGCTTAAATACAACATTCATAAAACTGAGATTGATGATGATAACCGTAAAAAGATTCTATTGATTATAAATAGAGGATTTGCTTTATGCGAACCGAAAGGTTCATGGACAAGGAGCAGTATTAAAGAACGGTCAGCGGAATCACTGACATTCGAAAACGGTATTGTGATCAGCAGCAGATCTGTAGCGGATCTTCTTTCCAACAGCAGTGCTGCTGTTTTTTTCTGTGCTACGGCAGGCCAGGGCATTGTTGACCTGGCGGGCGAGTCTTTCAGAAACGGTAACGGCGCCTCAGCTGTCATTTATGATGCAGTGGGGAGTGAAACTGCCGAGGCTGCAGTTGACTGGATTAACACGTTTATTGCCAGGGAACTGAAAAGGAGAGGGGAGAGCCTGACTTCAATGAGATTTTCTCCCGGTTACGGGGATTTTCTGCTTGAAAATCAGAAGCATTTCTTTGAACTGCTGAAGCTTGAGAGTTTCGGTGTAAAACTTACAGAGAGATATATTTTTGTTCCCGAGAAAACTGTCACGGCAATTGCGGGGATAGAGGTCAGAACAGTTAAAGAATAACCGGGCAGTTAAATAACTTGGTACAGCCCCCGCACCCCCGGAGGGGGCAAAGCATTAATCCTTGCCCCCTCCGGGGGTGCGGGGGCCGGCGAAGGATTTGTTATGATAGTGCTGCCGATTTAACGGATTATTTGCAGATCGGCTAAATAGTGAAACATATAAAAGGATACCATATAATGAACAAGAAAGAATTTAAAGACTTTTTGAGTAAGGGACTTGTAATACTGGACGGCGCAACGGGGACAGAACTTGTTAAACGGGGAATGCCGGGCGGGGTTTGTCCTGAACTGTGGTGCATAGAGAATCCTTCCGCGGTAAAAGACCTTCAGGAGAAATACCTCTCTGCCGGGAGTAACCTGATATATACTCCCACATTCGGAGGGAACAGGTGCAAGCTCGGCGAGTTCGGTCTTGAGAAAAGGCTTTATGAAATAAATTTTACTCTTGCGCAGATGTCGAAGAAGAATGCCGGAAGCGCACTGGTGTTTGGTGATATAGCTCCTACAGGAAGATTTGTTGAACCTTTCGGAGATCTTCCCTTTGAGGAAGCCGTCGCGATCTATAAAGAACAGGCTGCAGCTCTTCTTGAAGGGGGAGTGGACGGTTTTGTAATTGAAACAATGCTTGATATTCAGGAGGCAAGAGCTGCCCTGATTGCAGTGAAAGAGCTCTGTGATCTTCCTGTAATGGTAAGTATGACATATGAAAAGGACGGGCGGACACTGAACGGAACTGATCCTGTTTCGGCACTGATTACGCTTCAGTCGCTCGGTGCTGATGTTGTGGGATGCAACTGTTCAACAGGTCCGTCTGACATGATGAATGTAATAAGGGAGATGAAGGAGTTTGCCCGGGTTCCGCTTCTCGCAAAACCGAATGCGGGGATGCCCCGGCTCATTAACGGTGTTACATCATTTGATATGGGGCACGATGAGTTTGCCTCTTACGTTGATGACTTTATAGCAGCAGGCGCTAATCTGCTGGGAGGGTGCTGCGGTACAACTCCTGACCATATAGGCGCAGCTGCAGTTAAAGCGAAAGGCAAAAAAACGCTGCCCCATTCTGCTGGATTTGTATCCGCGGTTTCATCTGCCCGGAAGAGTGTATTTCTGGGGAACGGCAGGCCTTTCGCGGTTGTAGGCGAGAGGATAAATCCTACAGGAAAGAAAGCTCTTCAGGCTGAACTTCGTGAGGGTAAAACAGGCATCGTCCAGGAGTTCGCCCTGGAGCAGCAGATTAAAGGTGCTGCGGTACTTGACGTGAACATGGGACTCTCCGGAATCAATGAGAAGGAGATGATGCTTAAATCAGTGCGACTGCTGTCACGGACAAGTGATCTCCCGCTGTGTATTGACTCAACGATCCCTGAAGTTGTTGAGGCCGCTCTTCGTATTTATCCCGGAAGAGCTTTAGTCAATTCAATCTCCGCAGAAAAAGAAAGAATAGAAAAAACACTACCTGTTGCAGCGAAATACGGAGCGATGTTTATACTCCTTCCCCTGAATGACGAAGGGATCCCTGCGAAATTAGATGAGAGAAAAGATATAGTTGAATATATACTCCGCGAAGGGGCAAAGTACGGATACACGAAAGAGGATGTAGCCGTAGACGGGCTTGTTATGACAGTGAGTTCCGATAAGAATGCCGCGCTCATGACTCTTGACCTTATCGAGTGGTGCACGAAAGAGATTGGTATAAATACAATCTGCGGGTTGTCGAATGTATCTTTCGGGCTTCCGTCGAGAGACTGGATAAACTCATCATTTCTTGCAATGGCCGTGTCACGGGGACTTACAATGGCTATTGCAAATCCTGCGTCCGAGCTGCTGATGAACACGGTTTTTTCATGTGACGCGCTTTCTGCCAGGGATAAAAATCTCTCAGGTTATGTGGAAAGATTTTCCGGAAGCGGTGAAAAAATCTCATCGGGAAGCACTGATTTATCGCCTGAAAAAATGGTTTATGAATCTGTCCTCCGCGGATGGGATGACAGGATTGAGTCTGCAATAACTAAAGCTGTCTCTTCAGGGATCGAGCCGCAGAAACTGGTGGATGAATTTTTAATACCTGCAATTACACTGGTCGGTGAAAAATACGACAGGAAGGAATATTTTCTCCCGCAGCTTATAATGAGTGCTGATACCATGAGGAAAGGATTTGCTGTACTTGAACCGCTGCTGTCTAAAACAGGCGTCACAAAGAAATCGGGGAAGGTCGTAATCGCAACTGTAAAAGGCGATATCCACGACATCGGGAAAAATATAGTAACACTGATGCTTCGTAATTACGGATTTGACGTAGTTGATCTCGGAAAGGACGTTTCTGCCGAGCGTATTATAGATGCGGCAGAAGAATCGAAAGCTGATATCGTAGCTCTCTCTGCGCTTATGACCACTACAATGACCGAGATGCGTACTGTTATTGACCTCTCGCGCAGCAGGGAACTTAAATTTAAATTCATGATCGGCGGTGCTGTAGTTGATCAGAATTACGCAGATGAGATCGGTGCAGACGGCTATTCGAGAGATGCGATGGAAGCTGTCAGGCTGGCGAAGGTTCTGTCGGAGGTTTAGGGATTTCATCTCCCCCATTTCTCATTTAATCACTTTGATCCCCATCCGCCCGTCGGGCACCTTCCCCATGATGAGATGGGGAAGGAAAGTTGAGTCCTCTCAGTTCTCCACTTCAAACAGCTCCAGTGCTTCTTTAAGTATGTCCTTTACGTTCTCCGCTTCGGAAGAGTTCATTATAGCCGCAACAGGTTTAAGCCTGATTGTATTTTCTGCCGAGAGCTTTATCCTGAATTTTGATATATCTTTTGTCACTGCTAGTTCGATACTCTCTGCTTCTTTAAGGTCTGAATCGGGAAGAATTATTCCTACCTTGCCGTTGTACAGAAAAAGTTCAAGTGCCTCACCGGCGGATTTTTTTATTACAGGATAGATAATTTTCAGAACGGTATTCTTCTGCTCCCTGTCGATGTTTACATCCCGGAAAACGTCGATCAGTAAAAGGTAAAAGTTTGTTTTAATCTTCTGCGCGGCGTATATCTGTTCGGAAAGTTTCATGCTGAAGTATGACGCGCTGTAAAATCCGGTTTCCCTGTCTACTATTACATTGTTGATTACAAGAAATTCTTTTATATCTTTCGCTGTATCTTTAACATCTGTCTGAAGTTTTCCCAGGTCGAGAGTTGAAACAGAATCTTTAAGCTTTATTTCTATAAGCCCGAGGAGTGATTCATCATCGATGAGAGGGATG
>Ga0116171_10002125_pt1 | contig 19073 bp, 12 predicted proteins | sample AD_JPNHW2_MetaG_FD_89798 | JGI IMG/M metagenome (GOLD analysis project Ga0116171, IMG submission 89798) | Active sludge microbial communities of municipal wastewater-treating anaerobic digesters from Japan - AD_JPNHW2_MetaG | ecosystem: Engineered > Bioreactor > Anaerobic > Digestate | place... | reverse complement strand
CTTTTCCCTTATATCTTTATTATAGGAGCGACACGGCATGAAATTTAGGACAATATACATCCTTTTCAATGTTGTTGTCGTCCTATCCTTCCTTTTCGTCTTCCTTTTGCCCTTTTTCCTCCTTGGAGCGGAGTATTCCCTCGGATTCTGGAAGGACAACTGGTACCTCGCGGCCATCTTCCTCCTCGTGATAGGCGCTCTCAACGCCTTCTTCGTCCTGAACTGGAAGGTCTTCAGCCTGGTCGAAAAGGAGGACTGGTCGGCCCTTTCCGTCCACCTTGTCGACCTCATCTTCAACAAGAAGCGCTATACCGGCCGCCATGTGGCCCTCCTCGTGAACGCATACCTCCTCCAGTCCGATGTCGAAGGCATAGCCCGCCTCGAGGAGGAGCTCCGTGCTCGCCGTCCCGAGCTTCTCCGCAGGAATGCGGTGCTCTTCGGCGTGACGAGGCTCCTCAGGAACAAGCCCGACGAGGCCGAGGCCTTCCTCCAGCCCTACCTCGGCGCCCGCGATGCGGAATCGAGGGAGTGGCTCCGCTTCGACTACGCCTTCAGCCTGGCCCTCCAGAAGCGCCTTGGCGAGGCCACCCCCTACCTCAAGGAAGGCACTTCTTCCCGTGATGCCGTCCTTGCCCTCCTCTCGGCCTACCTCCTCGGCAGCCTGGCGGCTGTCGCGGCCCCGAGCGAGTCGGAGCGCGAGGCCCTCAAGTCCCTTGCCCAGGCCACGAGGGAAAAGCTCAGGAAACGCTTCCCCGGCCAGCGCTGGAACCGCGAGGTCGAGCGCGCCAAGGGCGAGATCCACATCGTCGTCCTTTCGCGGCTCATCGACGACGCCGGCCGCTGGCTCTTCGAGGGCGCCTGACCATCATTCCTGCGCCTGTCGCGCGCTGGGCGGACTCCATGATTCCGGCAAATCGTGCCGAACGGACCGTCCGGATGGCCTTGACCGCTTCACAGGCGCTCAAGGAAGGGCAGGCTCCCGGCCGATACTTGGAGTGGATGAGACCGTACAGCATTGCCCTCACCTTGCTTTGTTTCCTCGCCCTCTGCCTCGGTCCTCTTGGAGCCGAGCCCCTCTACCATGTCGTAGCGGCTGGGGAGACCGTCTATGGCCTTGCCAGGACCTTCAGCGTCCCGGCCGAGGCCATCCTGTCGGCCAACGGCATCAAGGATCCCTCGAAGATCAAGGCCGGCCAGAAGCTCCTCATTCCCACGGTCCACAAGGTGGCCAAAGGTGAGACGCTCTACGGCATAGCCCGACAGTATGCGATTTCCGTCGAGGACCTGCTCGAGGCCAACCAGCTCAGCTCGAAGTCAGTCATCGTACCGGGTCAGCTCCTCGTCCTGCCGGCATCTGCCAAGGTCGCCTCCACCGCTGCGAGTCCCTCGGGAAAGCCGGCCGGGACGGCGACCGGTTCTCAGGGAGCGGCTGGATCAGGCGCGCCAGCCACAGGGAGCGGCAAGGCGGCCGTCGCCTCATCCTCGGGCTCCAAGACCCCGTCAGGCACGGGCTCTTCTTCCGGCAGCCCTGCGGCTCCGATGCCCCCCCTTGTGAAGACCTCGTCCAAAGCGGTCGATTCCAGCCTCGCATGGCCATGCAAGGGAGAGGCCCGCTATCTCGACGGCAAGATCGATGGCATAATGATCCTCACCGAAAAAGGCATCGCCTCCAAGGCGATAGCCGGTGGGAGGGTGGTATCGGCAGGGCCCTATCGGGGCTTCGGCCTCGTCGTGATGATCGAGACCGATACGCACATGATCTACGTCTATGGCGGCAACGACAGCCTATCGGTCCGTGCCGGCGACCAGGTCAGGACCGGCCAGAAGGTCGGAACCGTAGGCTATGACGCGAAGGAGGGCAGGGCAGTGGCCTATTTCTTCGTCTTCAAGGACGGCACTTCCTTCGATCCCGCGAAGGCGCCGAGAGGCTAGCAGCCTGGCGAGCCGCTTTTCCCCTGTCACGGAACGGTTTTCCCGTTCGAATACTCCAATTTCTCCCATTTTTCTCCTTTTTTCGGCGTTTTGATTTGCATTGTGCCGATTAGTTATTAGAATTCGTCTGTCGCCCAACCTGTTTTGCTGTATCCTGCGGCTGGTGGACGATGGGCGGCGCTGGTGCTTGCGGCAAGCAAAAGGCAGGAATCGATGACTGATGGAACGCTACCGAGACCCGTCCAGAAGAAGAAGAAAGCCAAGACGGCGCTTCAACCCGCAAAACGCAAGAAACAGAAACACGCCAAGGAAACGGATCCCCTCGCCCTCTACCTGAAGCAGATATCGCGGTATCCCCTCCTCACCGCAGAGGAGGAGCTCACGATCGGAGCGCAGATCCAGAAGGACCGCGCCAGGATCCAGGAGCTCCAGGCGAAGTACGAGGCTGGTGGGATGTCCGAGGAGGAGTGGCGCGAATCCAAGCTGCGCTGCGACCGGGCCCTCATCGCCACCAAGAACCGGATGATCTCCTCCAACCTCCGCCTCGTCGTCTCCATCGCCAAGAACTACCAGCACCGCGGCCTCTCCCTCCTCGACCTCATCGACGAGGGGAACATCGGCCTCATCGAGGCCGTCGAACGCTTCGACTACACGAGGGGCTGCCGCTTCTCGACCTACGGCACCTGGTGGATCAGGCAGGCCATAATCAAGAGCCTCGCCGACAAGGGCCGCGTCATCCGCATTCCCATACACATGCTCAACACGATCAAGAAGTGCTACTTCGTCGCCAAACAGCTCACCCAGGACCTGGGCCGCGATCCCAATCCCGAGGAGCTCGCGGAGAAGCTCGGCATGGACCCCCGCAAGGTGAAGGAGATCATGAAGCTCTCCCAGGAGACGGCCAGCCTCGACACCACCGTGGATGAGGACAACGTCACCCACCTTTCGGACCTCATCAAGGACGAGAATGTCGTGGAGCCCTTCGAGGAGGTCTTCTCCATGGCCCTCCAGGACACGTTAGGCGACGTCCTCAAGAACCTCTCGCAACGCGAAATCACCATCATCCAGCTCCGCTACGGCCTCAACGGCGAAGGTCCCCGCACCCTCGAGGAGACCGGCAAGCTCCTCGGCATCACGCGGGAGCGCGTGCGCCAGATCCAGGAGAAGGCCATCCAGAAGCTCAAGGACCTGCAGCAACTCTCCGAGTACCAGGGCAGCGCCTAGGATCCGGGCTGCCCGTGGCGGCGCCACGCGCCGCGGTATTTGTTCCAATTGGTAATATGAAGGGGCTGCCCGGCCGGGCAGCCCCTTTTTCATGCGAGCCTGTTCCGCGCGGCTCAGCGCAGCTTGGCCGCGAGTTCCGCAAAACCCCGCTTTTCCGCGATGTCCGCCGCAGTCTCCCCGAGGATGTTCCTCGTGGACTTGTCGACTCCCTCGGAGAGGAGCCAGTCGGCGATCTGCGTCTTTCCGGCGCGGGCAGCATAGTGGAGGAGGCTCTGGCCCATCGGATCGAGGTTCTTCGCCCTGCCTCCGCCGAGGATGGCCTTGAGGGCATCAAGGCCCGAGTCCATGGCGAGGGATACCGGCGTGACGCCGTTGCGATCCGCGGCGAAGATGTCTGCTCCCGCTCCGGCCAGCCGGGCGGCACAGACAAGGTCGCCCATGGCGAAGGCCGCGTGGAGAGCCGTCCTCGAGTCGCGGTCGCGGGCGTTGACAAGACCGCCCCTCGAGAGGACCAGCTCTATCGTCGCGATGGGCGCCTTGGCCTCGATGAGGATGCGCAGTGGCGCCTTGCCGTCGGCGTCCGCCAGGTTGACGTTGATCGGCGTGATGAGGGCGTCGACGAGGGAGGGACTGCGTTTTGCCGCCATCGTGAGGGGCGATTCGCCCTCGGCATCCCGGGCCAGGATCGAGGCTCCGGCCGCGACAAGGAGGCGGGCGCACTCGGCCTCGCCCGAATCGACAGCTGCCGCGAGGGGGCTCCGGCCGGCAAGGTCGCGAGCGTCTATCTCGGCGCCGGCGGCGATGAGGAGCTTCAAGGCATCCTGGGCTCCGGACTTTGCGGCCACGAAGAGCGGAGTGACGCCGCGGTTGTCCCGCGCCTGCACCGAAGCGCCCCGTCCCATGAGGAAACGGAGGGACTCGACATCGCGCTTTTTCGTGGCCTGGTGGAGGGGACTCTCGCCTGAGAGGTTGCGCGCGTCGGGATCGGCGCCCGCGTCCATGAGGACGGGGAGGCAGCGGCGGGCGCTCCAGAGGACGGCGATGTGGAGGGCGGTGTCGCCCATGGCGTCGCGCGCCGAAAGCGAGGCGCCGTCCTTGAGGAGGGCCGTGGCAGCAGCCTGCGCATCGGCCTTGACGGCCGCGGCGAGGGGCGTGGCTCCATCGCTGTTTCGCGCGTTCGGATCTGCGCCCTTGAGGCAGAGGAAGTCGATCGCCTTGTCGAAGTTGAGCCGCGCGGCATGATGGAGGGGCGTGTCCCCGTAGGTGTCGCGCGCGACGATGGTCTGGGAATTGAAGAGCCAGTCCACGGGCACGGGAGAGGCCAGGGCTATCGATAGCGGGGTCTCGCCCTTCACGTTGGAGGCGAAGATGTCGGCCTTGGCCTGGAGGAGGGCCTCGCCCTGGGCCTTCCAGTTCTTCCGCACGGCGAGGTGGAGGGGCGAGTCGCCCGCGTTGTTCCTCGCGTTCACGTCCGCACCACGGGACGCGATGATGGCTATGGCCTGGGGGCTCGCCTGGAGGGAGACGGCGAGGTGGAGGGGGGTGTTGCCGAGGTTGTCCCTCGAGCCGACGTTCGCGGGAGTCACCACGGCCTGAAGGGCCGCGAAGGGATCGGCCTTGCCGGCCGAGGCGCCGGGGACAGTCCCCGAAGCCGCTGTGGCTTCCGACGCCGTTGCGGCAGCCGTGCCTCCAGCGGCACCAGGGGCGCCCGCCGCTGCTGCCGCGGCGCCAGCCACAGGTGGCGCAGCGTTGGCAATGGCTATGGCCATGGAGAGGGGCGTCTCGCCCTTGCCATTGGCCAGGAAGATGTCCGCACCTGTCGCAAGGAGGAGGGGCACGTACTCGAGCCGGCCTCCCCTCAAGGCTAGGTGGAGGGCTGTGTCCCCGGCCGCATTGGCCGCATTCGCGGGCGAACCCGCCTTGAGGAGGCGGTCGACCAGGGCGGTCGAATAGCCGACCTGGACCGCGATATGGAGGGGAATGTTGCCGTTCCTGTCCTTGAGCGAAGGATCGGCGCCCGAGGAGAGAAGGAGGTCGACGCAGGCTTCCCTGCCCGTCTCGGGAAGGGCGATATGAAGGGGCGTGTTGTCGAAGCCGTCGCGGACGTTGGGATCCGCGCCGCCCTTGAGGAGGAGGGCCGCCCCGTCGAGCCAGCCTGCGCGCACCGCCTCGTGGAGGGGGGCGCTGCCCGCGGTATTTCGGGCATTCGGATTGGCCTTGCGCGAGAGGAGGAACTCGACGAAACCCTTCTGGCGGGCAGCCACGGCCTCATGGAGGGGCGTGTTGCCGTCCTCGAAGCGGAGGGTGGCATAGTTCATGGCGCGGGCAGCCTGAGCGAACCAGGCGAATTCGGGGAAGGAGGGTGAGGGCCCCCGTTGGATGAGCAGCTCGGCAATCCTCGCGCTTTCGATGCGGTCAGGGTGGAGGAGGGCCATGTCCACGGGGAGGCGGCCAGCCTGGTTTTTCAGCGCCGGATCTGCCCCGAGATCGAGGAGCTTACGCGCCGCATCCTCCAGGAGGCTGTCTGCCGCGATGTGGAGGGCCGTCGTCCCGTCGGCGGAACGCTGGTTGACGTTCTTCGCGTTGAATACCGACGAGAAGATGTCGCCGCCCTTGGCGAGGGCCACGGCCGCTGCCGTGGTGCCGCTGCTGTCCTTGGTGAAGATGGACGCTCCCCGATCGGCGAGGACCTTGGCGCAGCCGACCTTGCCGAGCTCCACCGCGAGGCGGAGGGGCGTCCGGCCCCGGCTGTCCGTCGATTCGAGGCGGGCGCCAAGGGAGGCAAGAAGGTCCACGACGTCAGCGGAATCCTGCTGGACGGCCCTGTGGAGGGGATAATAGCCCTCGGCGTCGGGCGTATCGAGGAGCTCCCTGTTCTTGAAGAAGTCCTTGATGCCCGATGCATCCTTGGCGCTGATCAGGGCGCCGAGGTCGGGCTTGGCCTCGGGTTGCGCCGCAGGGGGCTGTTCGACCGGGGCCGGGCCACCCAGACAGGATGCGAGACCCAGGGAAAGACAGAGGCTGGCCAGGGCTATGGCGAAGACGCGGAGGACAGCGCGGCCCCGGCCGCTTCCGTCCGTCCCGTCCCGCTGGAATATCCTCGACTTCATGAATGCTCCTTTGCGAGTCATGGGGCTACTCCCTTCTAGCTTCGGAATAAAGAAGGAACTACTCTAGTAAAGAAGGCCATCGGCAGCTGGGTCACCAGGACCACCGGGGACAGTCCCCAAGTTCCCCGAGTTCCCGTTCCCCCAGCCAGAGAAGCATCGATGGCCGCGAGAGGTAACATATGCGTATTGCTTCCTATGTTCCCCGTACCGGCGTATGGGCCGGTCGGCTCGAGGCCCTCGCCGCCCAGGAACCCGACCATGAGTTTATACTCGATTCGGAACGGGCAGACGCGGAGATTGCAGCCCTCGACGCGATTGTCGCCAATGGCCTGCCCGCGGGCTTTCTCGAGGCAGCCACCTCCCTCAAGGCTCTATTCCTGCCCATTGCCGGCGTTAACCACCTCCCGACCGCTGCTCTCCATGCTCGAGGTATCCGTGTCTTCAATTCCCATGGCAATGCCACGCAGGTTGCCGAACGAGCCCTCGCGATGACCCTCGCCTTCTATGGGCGTATCGTGGAATTCCACCGTGACCTGGAAGAGGGACTCTGGCATGGCTTCTGGGTTGGAAAGGGCGTCGAGGATCAGTGGTCTTCGCTCTATGGGCGGAAGGCCTGTATCTTCGGCGCAGGAGCCATTGGAGGCGCCCTCGCCCGTCTTCTCAAGGCCTTCGATTGCGAGGTGACCGCCTACAGGCGAAGGCCCGAGGCTGGTCTTCCCGAGGGCTTCGACCGCCTCGAGCCCTCCTTTGAAAAGGCCGTGGCCGATCACGAGCTTCTCTTCGTAGCCCTGCCCCTCACGCCCGCGACCAAGGGGCTTTTCTCGAAGGAAATCCTCCTCTCCGCAAAAGGCAAGTTCCTCGTCAATGTCGGCAGGGGCGAGGTCATCGACGAAGAGGGCCTCTATCTGGCCCTGAGGGATGGCGTCCTCGCAGGTGCGGCCATCGACACCTGGTACGTCTATCCGCAGGGCGGCGCCACACGCGGTGAGCCTTCGCGCTTCCCCATTAACCACCTCAGGAATGTCATCCTCTCGCCTCATGTCGCAGGGTCGGCCAGGGAATCTGCCCAGTCGAACGTGGACCAGACTCTGGAAAACCTGAAAATCTGGCTTGATGGCGGGGACTGTCCCCGGGAGGTTAACCTCTCCGAGTTGTACTAGCCCTCTGTTTTCATGTTGGCGCTCGGACTCCTTCGCGGTCCGAGCGTTTTTTTGTCATTATTGCTGAAATTGTCATGTTTTCGATTATAGAAGCGAAATGGCCTGTATTGAGGCAATCATTAAAGAATGCCGTAATATCTCGCACTTATTGACATTTTGCCCCGATTTGCCTCACAATTTGCGCAATTAGGCATAGGAAAGGCCAAGCCGCAAAAGTTCCATTAATCGCAGGCGGCCTCCTCCTTGCTGTGAGGTTCCAATGTTAGCCATCACTCCCATGTCCTCCACCACAAGCCATGAGACGGCAATAGACCACGGGAGCCCTCGCTACCGGTTTTTCGAGGCCCTGCCCGGCATCCTTTCCTGGGGCCTCCTCGCCTTCTTCGCCGTCGCGGCGCGCGTCGAAACGCCCCTCTTCGCCCTCTTCATCATCCTCTTCATGTCCTACTGGGTCGCCAACTGCGCGAGCATTGTCTTCACCGCTCGAGCAGGCCTCAAGCGGGTCATCGCGGTTCGCTCCGAAGACTGGATTGCGAGGCTCGAGGCCGAGTATCCCGAATGGCGCGAGCACTACTACTGCACCATCATCCCCTTCGCGAGCGAGTCCATCAACGTCCTCCGGCCAACGATCGAGGCCCTCGCCTCGACCGATTTCCCCTCAGAACGGAGGATCCTCGTCCTTTCGAGCGAGGCCGCACTTCCCCGCGGCCGCGAAATCGCCACGGAGCTCGCCGCCGAATTCGATGGGCGCTTCGGCCACATTTTCGTGACCGAGCACATCCTCAAGGAAGGGGAGCTCAAGGGCAAGGCGAGCAACGAGAACTACGCCGGCCGCTTCGCCCATGCGAGGCTCAGGAACCTCGGCATCGATCCTGCAAAGGTCCTCGTCTCGAGCAACGACGCCGATATGAAGGTCGAGAAGGTCTATCCCGCCTACCTCCTCTACACCTACCTCTCCGAAGGCGAGGAGCGGGACCGCATCATCTACCAGCCCATCCCCGCCGATCTCGGCGATTACTGGACCGCGAGCTTCTTCACGCGCATGCTCGTGATGAGCGGCATCCTCTGGCGCCTCACCCTCCACATGCGCGGCGGGCTGCGTTGCACGGTCTTCGCCTTCTATTCGATGAGCATGAAGACCCTCCACGACATCGGCTTCTGGGACGCCGACACAATCCCCGAGGACGAGAGGACCATGTTCAAGGCCATCAAGGCCTTCGGTCGCGATTTCCACGTCAAGCCCCTCTTCGTCATGACGAAGGGCGCTTCCATCAGGGGCGATGGACTCGCGGGCTCGGCGGTCGAGCAGTATTCACAGATCAGGCGCTGGGCCTGGGGCGCTTCCGAGATCGCCCACTCCGTGTCCGTCTATCGCGGACTCGACAGGGCCGGCCGGAGGGCCATGAGACTGCCCATCCTCAACCAGTTCAGGACCGCTGTCGAGTGGTCGCTTGCGCCCCTCCTCCTCATGACGGGCGGTTTCCTCCCCGGTCTTCTCAATCCGGCCTTCGCGATGAGCGCGGCCGGCAGGACCTACTCCTTCGCCATAACCCTCATCACCTGCATCTCGACCTGCCTTCTCGTGGGTACGATCTGGCTCGAGAGGCTCATAGCCCCGCCGAGGCCCGAGTCGAGGATGAGCGCGCCCTTCCGCGTCTTCGGTCTCGCCCAGTGGTTCCTGTCGCCTGTCGTGAGCCTGGCCTTCGGCGCCATTCCCGCCCTCGAGGCCCAGACCCGTCTCATCCTCAACAAGCGGATTGCCTACGTGGAGAGCCGCAAGGAATAGCCTGGGATATCGCGCGTCGCGCCGGCTGTGTACGGCCCGCCAGGGCGGCCGAGGCGTCATCGGCATCGTTGCGGATATCGCGGCGATGCGGGCGACCGGTGTCGCCCGCTGACCAGGTGCGGCGGCTTGCGGCTGCGCCCTGACGTCGCCGGTGCGGCCGCGCCCGGCAGCGCCGGATTGGCGTGTTTCGCGCTGCCGCGGTGCCGCCCGGGGATCCCGGTGCCGCCGCGGCGCCGCCCGCGGACCCTTCAGTCCGCCGACTGGAGCTTCTTCATCTGCTCGACGTTGAGCCGTCTCGAGTCGGCCACGAGGTCGGTTGACTCTCGGATTTCGGATACCGCTTCCCTCAGGCCGGCGATCCGCTTGTCGAGGCCCTGCGCGAATTCCGTGAGGTGATCGAGGCTCGCCTGCTGCGCGTCGATCTGGGAGACGACGACTTTCACCATCTCGCCCGACGACTCTGTGCCCTGGACCATCTGCTCGACGGCCTTCATGACCTCTGCCGTGCCCGCGCTCATCTCCGCAATCCCGTTCATGATCTCGTCGATCGAGTCGAGGAGGGCCTGGTTGTCCTCGACGTTGCGCGCCACGAAGCGGGAGAACTCGGCCATGAGCTTTCCCGTTTCGGCGACGGTCTGGTCGTTCTTCGCGATGATCTGCTTGATGAGGTCGGCGTTCTTCTGGGTCTCTCCCGAGAGGGAGCGGATCTCCTGCGAGACGACGGCGAAACCCTTGCCGGCGGAGCCGGCCCTCGCGGCCTCGATCGAGGCGTTCATCGAGAGGAGGGAGGTCCTGCTCGCGATGTCCTGTACCGTGTCGACAAAGCGGCCGACGCCTTCCGAAGACTCGCGCACCGACTGGAAGGCCGCGTCGAGCCTGGCTATGAGCTCGGACTGGGCGCGCCCCGCCTTGGACGCCTCGGCGAGCATGCCGCGGCGCTGGCTCGCGACCGTGTTGATGCTCTCGATGTTCTGCGATATCTCGACGAGGGCCGCCGAGGTCTCGGTGATGGCGCTGTTCTGGGACAGGAGGTCGTCCTCCATGCCGTGGGCGCTCTCGAGGACCTTCCGGCTCGATCCGATGAGCGACTTCGTTCCTTCCACGAGCTCGCCCGATTCCCTCCCGAGGTAGTCCTGGATCTCCGCGATGTCCGAAACCGCGTGCTGGGAGTGCTCGGCCGCGGCCAGGACGCGGCTTCCTATGCCCATGCCCTCCTTCGCGTCGGCAAGGAGGCGCGTCACGCGATCCAGGGATTCGTTGGTCTTGCGGGTCTGTTCCTCCGCCGTGGAGAGCATCTGGGCCGAGAGACGCTTCACGAGGTAGAGCATGACGGTCTCGCTCAAGAGGCCGAGGAGGCCCACGAAGAGGAGGATGAAGGATGAATTCCGGTTCGCCTCGAAGTGGTGCCTGAAGATCGTGGCGAAGGAGAGGCACCAGCCTCCCGCATAGAGACCGTAGAAGAGCCAGATCTGGCCCGACTTCAGGGAGACCGCGACATTGATGGCGGCCATGACGGCCGCGAAGGCCAGTCCCCGATAGGCCTCGATCACGTCGACGCCGTTGTACTGCATGAGAAAGAGGACGGCCAGGGAGCCTCCAAGGAGGCCCAGGGTCGTGAGGTCGGCGCCGACGCGGTAGCGCCCCTTCCGAAGGCAGAGCAGGGCGGCCAGGACTATCGCGAGCGCGCCGATGAGGGAAAAGAAGAAGCGGTCGATACCATAGTCGAGGTAGGTGAAGGGCAGGAGGATTAGATAGGTGACGAAGAGGAAGAAAGCCGTCATGGCCACGTAGGGAATCTGGCTCCTGAGCCGGAAATCCATCCGGGGATCGGAGAGGCCGGGAACGAGCAGATCGAGAGGACGGCGCATATCGTGGACTCCTCGCTGGATATTGTATTCCAGAGGCGTTATCTCAGGCAATAACGGCTTCGCGTCAGGCCTGCCCCGGCCTCGCCTGGAATCGATGTCATGGCGGGACGCAGGGAAGGCGCCGCCCGGGCGGCACGGCGTCGGGGCGCCTTCCTGGAGGCCCTGGAGCTAGCGGAAGGCCTCTTCCGGTGCCTCGATGAGCATGCCGGGATAGTCCGTGTAGATCGTGAGGAGCTCGTAGAGCCGGTCGAAGGCGAGGGTCTCGCGGTCGAAGATCACGAAGGGCAGGGAGTCCGCCACCCGGTCGGCATTGAAGCCGCTCTTGCCGACGACAAGGCAGGTCTCCATGTCCGTGGCCTCCTCCATGGCCCTGAAGGCGAGGGAGGGGTTCTTCGTCGCGAAGAACATGCGGGTCTGGTAGGAGATCTGCGGATCGAGGGAGAAGGAGCGGGAGAGGTCGTAGTAGTGCTCGGGGTTGTAGAAGGCGTCGCAGAGGCGCGCCACGAGTTTTTCCGAGGGAATGCGCGTCTCGGAGACGAGGACGATCTGGTAGAGGGTGAAGGGATTGTCCCTGCGCAGGTCACGCGCCGCGCGCGCCAGCCTGGAGAGGGACTCCGGGTCGTCGGCGTCCGCGAGGATGGTGACCGAGTTCGCGAGTTTCGCGGGGTTGAGGCGCATCCAGTCGACGTCCTCGTTCCTGCGTGCGTCCACGAAGGCGCGGAAGCCGCCTTCCTCGGCGCGGAAATGGGGCGCGGGCGGCGCGGCCCACTCGACGTCGAAGCCGTCTTCGAAGGCTCCTATCGCGGCCATGATGTCGTCCTGGGAGATCCAGTCCGTGCTCGTGACCCAGTAGGGCGGCTTCTCCATGTGGACCATGCCCCATTCGCGCGCCCTCTCGCGGACCTCGGTGCCGGGGAGGAGGGCAAGCGGATAGAGCTCCGCCTCCTGCCCAAGGCCCTGCATGCCGAGGAAGTCGAAGGTCGAGATCACTTCCTCGTAGCCGTCGAAGGGCAGGCCGAGGATGAGGCCGGTCTTCACGACTATGTGGTTCTTCCCGAGTATTTCGGCGCCGCGCTCGAAGGCCTTCCGGTCCCAGCCGCGATGTACGGCCTCGAGGGCCTTCGGGTTCGTGCTCTGGAGGCCCACCTCGGCCGAGGCGAGGCCCGCGACCTGGTAGAGGCGGCCGAGTTCCTCGGTCACCGATTCGAGCCTTAGTTCGGCATGGAGGGCCAGGTTGCCCTTGTTGGCCCTCGCGAGGGATACGAGCCTCTCCTGGAGGTCCTCGGTGGCCTGGAACGAGGGATCCATGAGGTAAAGCTCGCGGACTCCCGCCTGGCCGGCGGCTTCCATGACCTTGTAGGCGTCCTCGCGGGGAAAGGCACGTACACTGCCGTAGTTCTTGCCGTAATAGCAGTAGCCGCAGTGCGCGGGACAGCCCCTCACGGTCTCGAGATGGACGGGCCGGTCCGCCTCGAAGGCGAGGGTGCCTGCGAGGTAGGGGTTGGGCAGCTCGGAGAGGTCGATCTGCTTCGGGGAGGAGTAGCGCCTCGCGAGGGGGCGGCTCCGCCTCATGTCGTCAAGGATCTCGCAGAAGGCGAGTTCGCCCTCGCCCTCGACGAGGGCATGGAAGGGCGAGCGGCCGAAGATGGGCATGCCCTGCACAACCTCGGGGCCTCCGGCCACAAGCCTGGCCGCGGGCAGGAGCGAGGCTATGGATTGCGCGATGTGGACGCTGCGTTCGTAATTCCAGAGATAAAGGCTGAAGCAGACGAGGTCTGCGCCGCTGGCCGCGGCGGCTTGGGCGACCGCGGTATCCGAACCCTTGTCGAGGATGTCCCGCGGGAGGAAGCCCCAGTCTTCGCGCCTGAGGAAGCCTTTCTTCTCGGCATAGGCCGTGAGGTAACCTGCGGCGAGGGGCACATTGGCCCTCGCGCTTTCCCATGAGGGATCCTGGACGGGTAGCTGGATGAAAAGTACCTTCATTGGCTCTTGCGCTCTTCTGCCTTGGCTTCGGTTTCTTCGCTGTCTGCCTGCATCGGGAATGCGGGGAAGAGCCTTGCCCAGGATCCGCGCCTCGTGGGCGCTTCCAGACCCCTCGCGAGGAGGGAGAGGTAGGTCGAGCGGGGCATCTCTTCGGCTCCGAGGCCGGCAAGATGATCAGTATATACCTGACTGTCGATGAGGGTGAAGCCCTCGGCTTCCAGCAGCCTCACGAAGGGGATGAAGGCGGCCTTCGATGCGTCCGGCACAAGGCTGAACATGGACTCCCCGAAGAAGACCGAGCCCAGGCTTACCCCGTAGAGTCCCCCGACGAGCCGCCCCTCGAGCCTGGCCTCGACCGAATGGGCAAAGCCGAGATCATGGAGGCCGCAATACGCGGCTATCATGTCCTCGGTTATCCAGGTGCCCTTCTGTCCCTTGCGGGGCACGCCCGAACAGGCCCGGATCACAGCCTCGAAATCCCGGTCCAGGGCCAGCTCGAAACCCGAATGGCGCATGATCTTGCGCATCGTCTTCGAGATATGGAGCTTCGAGGGCAAGAGCACGAAACGGGGATCGGGACTCCACCAGAGCAGAGGCTCGTCCTCCGAGAACCAGGGGAAGATTCCCTGTCGGTAGGCAGAGAGGAGGAGGCCAGGCGAGAGGTTGCCGCCGGAGCAGACAACTCCCCAGCTGTCGGCGCTGTCTGGATCGGGAAAGGGGAAGAAGTCGTCAGGGCCCAGGATGGGGAAATCGGGGTCGTTCCGGCTCCTTCCGTGCTTCGTCATTCGCGGTTGTCCAGGGCCATCCTGCTGCAATTGCGGGCAGAGTCGACTTCCTTCCTTCCCTTGAGCGCATCGAGGGCTTTGCGGGCGTGCGGGTACAGGGCGCTGAAGAGGGGGAGAAGGAATCCAATGGCGACGATGCCGCCGATGACGTCGACGAACCAGTGCGCGTAGATGTAGACGGTCGACATGCAGATGAGGGCGGTGACCGGCACGTAGAGGAAGAGGAAGCGCTTGTCCCGCTTTGCCGCGAAGGCAGTCATCATGATGCTCACCGCCACATGGCTCGAGGGGAAGGCGGCGCCCGAAAGGATGGTGTACTTGAAGGCTTCCCTGAAGAAGGCGGTGATGACGCCGCCTTTGAATGCGTTGTACCAGGCCGCGTGGAGGTCGGGAAGGTAGTACTTGGGGCCCATGACGCGGAAGAAGACGTAGGTGATGTAGACGACGAGGGTATAGGCCGAGAAGATGGCCATCTCGCGCCGGGCTTCGGCCTCGTCGTGCCTGAACCAGCTGATCCAGGGCGTGAGCACGAGGACCAGGAAGAAGGCGAAATAGGAACCGAACATGAGCTCGTTCATGAAGACCGAGCCCGAGAAGGCGGCGGAGAATTCCCTGGCCGGCTGGAAGCCGAAGATCATCTGGTCCAGCCCGGAGAAAAAGCCATCCCACGACCTGCCGTGAGCCACGGGAGCCGAGAGGAGTATGGATTCAGTGAAGAGGGGGCCGAAGAGGGCCTCGGGGTAGAAGGTGCGGAAGAAGCGGGGAACCTTCCGCATGGCGGCCGTGTCGAAGCGGCCAAGCGAGAGGATGAGGCTGCCCACGATCAGGTAGAAGGGCGCCATGAGGTAGCCCCGGGGGATCGAAAGACCGCCAATCGAGAGGCGACCGGAGTCGGGCCAGATCAGGGATGCGAGGGCGAAAAAATAGATGAGGGCGGCGAACCCTATATCATGCAGCTCGAGGCCGGGAAGCCTCAAGGTTTTCTTGACGACAGCCATGCGTTGTACTCCTCGGGAAATGCGGGAACTAGACGACCTTTATCGATACCTCGCCGTCGATGACATCGGCAACAGCCCTGCCGCCTTCGGCCAGGCGGCCAAAAAGGACCTCGTCCACGAAGAAGGTCTTGATCTTGTCCTCCACGAGCCGCGCTATGTTGCGCGCGCCGAACTCCCTCGAATAGCCCTTTTCGGCGAGGTGGTGGATGAGGGCCTCGGTCGTGACAAGCTCGACCTTCTTCTCGGCGAGCTGGGCGCGGAAATCGTCAAGGTTCTTCGACACGATCTTCTCTATGACCTGCTGCGGCAGGCCCTCGAAGTGGACCACCGCATCGAGCCTGTTGCGGAACTCGGGCGTGAAGGCACGCTCGACCGCGTCCGAAAGGGCCGACTCGTCGATGTTCCTCTCGCCGAAGCCGATGAGGTTCTTGCCGATGTCCCGGGCTCCCGCGTTCGAGGTCATGATGAGGATGACGTTGCGGAAATCGGCCTTCCTGCCCTGGTTGTCGGTCAGGGTGGCGTAGTCCATGATCTGGAGGAGGATGTTGTAGACATCGGGGTGGGCCTTCTCGATCTCGTCTAGGAGGACAACCGCATGGGGAGTCTTCCTGATCGCGTCCGTGAGGAGGCCCCCTTCCTCATAGCCCACGTAACCAGGCGGAGAGCCGATGAGGCGGCTCACCGTGTGCTTCTCCTGGTACTCGCTCATGTCGAAGCGATGCAGGGCCACGCCGAGGCTCTTCGCAAGCTGGCGGGCAAGCTCGGTCTTGCCAACGCCGGTCGGGCCGACGAAGAGGAAGTTGGCCACGGGCTTGTCCGGGTTGCGGAAGCCCGCGCGGCTCCGCTTGACCGCCTTGACGACCATCTCGACCGCGAGATCCTGGCCGAAGACTTCCTTCTTGAGGTCGGTCTCGAGCGATGCGAGCTTGTCCTTCTCCGACATGGAGACGGAGCGCTCGGGGATGCGGGCTATCTTGGCGACGACGGTTTCTATCTCCCGCGCGCCGATATCGATGATGGCTTCCTCGACCGTATCCGCGCCTGTCTCGGCGGCCTGCGCTGCCTGCGCTGCCTGCGCGGCAGGGGAGGCCGGGCCTTCGGACATCGCGGCGTATTCGGCCCCGAAAACGGGTTTTCCCACGGCCGCGCCTTCGTCGGAAGCGGGCAACGTGGCCTTTGATTCCGCCGGAGCTTCCATCGCTTCGGGCGCGGATTCTGCCTTCGCTTTTTCCTCGGCCTTCTCGATGGCCTCGGCAAGGGCTTCCGGCATTGCGGCCGGCTTGTCCGCCTGCCTGTCGGATTCGGCGATCTTGAAGGCGTTCATGCGTGCCCAGGCGCCGGCCTCGTCGAGGACGTCTATCGCCTTGTCGGGCAGGCGGCGTTCGGTGATGTACTGGGCCGAGAGGCGGACGGCAAGCTCGATGGCCTCGTCGGAATAACGGACCTTGTGATAGTCCTCGTACTTGGGCCTGAGGCCCTTGAGGATCTCGATCGTCTCTCCGACGGTGGGTTCGACGATGTCTATCTTCTGGAAGCGGCGCGAGAGGGCCCTGTCCTTGTCGAAGTACTTGTTATACTCGTCGTAGGTCGTCGAGCCGATGCAGCGCAGCTTGCCCGAGGTCAAGGCGGGCTTGAGGAGGTTCGACGCGTCGAGGGAGCCGCCGGAAACGGCACCTGCTCCCACTATGGTGTGGATCTCGTCGATGAAGAGGATGGCCTTTTCCTTCTTGAGGAGCTCATCCACGACTCGCTTCACCCTCTCCTCGAAATCGCCGCGGAACTTTGTGCCCGCGAGGAGGCTGCCCATGTCGAGGGCGTAGATCGTATAGCCCTTGAGCCGGGGAGGGACGTCGCCCGCAACGATGCGCTGCGCGAGGCCCTCGGTGATGGCCGTCTTGCCTACGCCGGCGTCGCCGACGTGGATGGGGTTGTTCTTGAGGCGGCGGCAGAGGACCTGGACCGTCCTCTCGATCTCCTGCTCGCGGCCGATGACGGGCTCGAGCTTGCCGTCCCTGGCGAGCTTGGTGAGGTCGCTCGTGAAGCGCTCGAGGGGACCGACCCTGCCCTGGGACCTCGGGCGTCTCTCCTCGTGCTCCTCCCGGCCTTCCTCCTCGTCTTCCTCGTCCTCATCCTCGTCGAAGGAATCGGCGTCGGAGTCGGCTCCATGGGAGATCACCTCGAGGAGCTGGAGGCGTTTCACGCCTGTCTTCCTGAGGTAATAGGCGGAATAGTTCCTCTCCTCGTCAAAGAGCGAGACGAGGATGTCGGCAACTTCGACCTCTTCCTTGCCCGCAGCCTGGGACTGGAGGACAGCCCGCTCGATGACGCTCTGGAAACCCGCAGTCTGCACGGGCTCGGCGTTCTTCACCTGGGGGATCTTCTGCTCGAAGTAGGCTTCCATGCCCCTCCTGAGCATTTCGGGGTCCGCCTCGCAGGCTGACAGGATGGCACGGACTTCCTCGAAGGAGAGCGCCGCGTACAATATATGTTCGGGCGTGAGGTATTCGTGGCTCCTGAGCTTGGCCTCGTTGTATGCGGCGTTGAATATAGCCTGGACTTCCTGGCTTACCTTCATGTCCTATGCCTTCTCCATCGTGCACCTGAGCGGGAAGCCGTTCTGGCGTGCCAGCTCATGCACCTGATTGATCTTGGTAACCGCGATGTCGTAGGGGAAAAGCCCCACGACACCCCTGCCCTTCATGTGGACGTCGAGCATGATCTTCTGCGCGTCCGGAAGGGCCTTGTGGAACACCGACATGAGCACGCTCACGACGAATTCCATGGTCGTATAATCGTCATTGAGGAGGATGACCCGATAATCCTCGGGTTCCTTTATCTCCTCTTCATTACGGACCAGCGTGGCCCCTTGTTCCTGTATTCCGTTTGCCATGGTTTATTCGTCTTACCGTAAAAATACAGATTAGGGTGAGTAAAAACAAGGGGAGCCGGTCCGGTGGGCAGGGCTCTCGAGCGAAGCGGCAGCTTTGCCGGATTTTGCCGGTCTACCAGTCCACCAGGGACAGTCCCCGGCCCGGATGAGGGAATCCCTCTGACCGGCCCAGGTGCAAGGCCTTGGCTTGACATGGTTTCCCTCCCCGGGGATAATTCCTGCAAGGCTATGAAGGAGAAGAGTAGCCGCAAGCCCCGTCACAGGGAGCCTGGCCCGCGATTGAGAGGCCGGGCGGCGGAAGTTGCGGCGAAAACCACTCCCGAGTCGCCCGCGTGAACAAGGTCTCCCGGTCCGCCGGGGCCTTCGGTAATGCGGGCCGGCGCAGCGCTCCGCCTGGGGAGCTGCGGCGCGGTTGCCGTTCCGGGGCGTCGCCCATGGGAAGGCTTGCCGCGATTGCCGTCCGTAAAGCGGCGAAGAGCGCGGCCTTTCGTCATGGGAGGCCGAAGTAAGGTGGTACCGCGGATCCTCGCGGAGCCAGCGCGTGGCGCCCACGGCGCCACGCGAAGCCGGGTAACAACGGCGGGGCTTCCCGAGAGTTCGTCCTTACGCGAAGGCGAGCCTTCCCGGCAAGAGGACGATCTTTCGGGAGGCCCTCGTCTTTTCCAGGCGGCGCCCGGAACAGGGTTCCGCCATCGGTCCCTCCGTCTCGACCCGGAGATGACCGAAAGGAGTACCTATGGCAGCCAACGTCGAGACCATCCGCCATTCCGCGAGCCACGTCCTCGCGGAAGCCGTCCAGAAGCTCTATCCCGGCACCAAGTTCGGCATCGGGCCCGCCATCGAGGACGGTTTCTACTACGACTTCCAGCTTCCCGCGCCGATCCAGCCGGAAGACCTGCCCGCCATCGAGAAGGAGATGCGCCGCATCATCTCTTCGGGAGCGGAATTCCTGCGCCGGGAGGTGTCGAAGGACGAGGCGAGGAAGCTCTTCGCCGACCAGCCCTTCAAGCTCGAGCTCATCGAGGGCCTCGAGGAGGGGAGCATCTCCCTCTACGAGCAGGACGGCTTCGTCGACCTCTGCCGCGGCCCCCACGTCGCGAACACCCGCGAGATCCGGCCCGATTCCTTCAAGCTCCGCTCCGTCGCAGGCGCTTACTGGCGCGGCGACGAGAAGCGCCCGATGCTCACCCGCATCTACGCCTACTGCTTCGCCTCCAAGGCCGAGCTCGAGGCCCACCTCAAGATGCTCGAGGAGGCCGAGAAGCGCGACAACCGCCGCCTCGGCAAGGAGCTCGACCTCTTCTCCATCCACGAGGAGGCGGGCCCCGGCCTCATCT